>Ga0105054_10000832_pt1 | contig 50280 bp, 46 predicted proteins | sample BON02_FD_78091 | JGI IMG/M metagenome (GOLD analysis project Ga0105054, IMG submission 78091) | Freshwater microbial communities from Lake Bonney liftoff mats and glacier meltwater in Antarctica - BON-02 (megahit assembly) | ecosystem: Environmental > Aquatic > Freshwater > Ice > Glacier...
AATCCCAGATCGCGGCCCTCCGCACATTCGCGCGCCAGACCGTTCACATCGCGAAACGCATTATAGACCCCGTCCAGCGCGACAATCCCATGCGCCCGCGCCGCGAGCAGCGACAGTTGAAGCGCCGTCATCAGCGCGGCACGGCTGCGCGACCCGATATCCTTTGCCAGATCATTGGTGCCCATCACGAACCCCTGCAGCCGGGGATGCGCGGCAATAGCCGCTGCATTCAGAATGGCCAACGGCGTCTCGATCATCGCCCAGATCGGCAGGTCAGGGACCAACGCCGCCAGGGCGTCGATCTCCGCCGGACCATTCACCTTTGGCAACAGCACCGCATCGCACTCCATCGCGGCCACCGCATTGGCATCGTCGGCACCCCATTGGCTGTCCAGTGCATTGATCCGCACGATCCGCAGCCGCTGACCATAGCCGCCCCTCGCCAGCGCATCCGCCAAAGCACCGCGCGCATTGACCTTTTCCTCCGGTGCCACCGCATCTTCCAGATCGAACAGAATGGCATCCGCAGGCAGGCCACGCGCCTTGTCCAGAGCGCGCACTTTTGAACCCGGAATATAGAGGGCGGATCGGCAGGGACGGGTCAGCATGATTCGGCCTCGCAACAAAGTTGCGCGAACATCGCGCCGTTCTTGGCAAATATTCAACCGCCTTTGCGCCGCATCGCAGCAATCCGGGCCATGCCAGCCCCCCGCGTCCGGCGCGTTAACCATTTCTTGGCGGTTTGCAGTGCAGGTTTGGATCAGAAAAACCGCAAACCCGGTCCGGCACAGGCCACTGCGACGCCCGGGCCAAGCAGCAAAGGCAGAGACAATGAAACCGACTTTTCTTGCACTTTTCCCGGGCTTGGCGCTCGGCCTCGCACTTGGGGGCTCGGCTTTCGCGCAATCGGCCAACTGTGCGCCCCATGATCTGATCGTCGAACGACTGGCCTCGGGCTATGGCGAAAGCAGGCAATCCATCGCTCTTGGTGCCAACAATACCGTGGTCGAGGTGTTTGCCTCGGCCGATAGCGGGACCTGGACCATCACTGTCACCGCGCCGGGCGGGTTGACCTGCCTGGTGGCCTCGGGTCAGGCCTATGAATATCTGGCAGAAGCGCTGCCCAACACCGATCCGGGCGCCTGACCCGCCAACCGTCACCGCATTCTCAGCCCGCCGGTCTGCACCGGCGGGCTTTTTCGCATCCCGGGGCGCTGCCCAATAGGCAAAACTATTTCTCAGGCAGACAGTTTTTTCGCAGCCAATGTTTTCTCAATCATTTCCGGCAATGGTAGCGCAAACCGTCCGGGGGTGCCCCCCCTGCGGCAGCGCGCGCCACCACGCGGCAGACTTGCGCGCCTGCCAACAGGGGTTTAGTCACGGCGGCGATCTCAATTGCATAAGAGGATTGCATCCCATGGCCAGACCCAAGATCGCCCTGATCGGCGCCGGACAGATCGGCGGCACGCTCGCCCATCTCATCGCGCTCAAGGAACTCGGTGACGTGGTCCTCTTCGACATCGCCGAAGGAACACCGCAGGGCAAATCGCTCGACATCGCGCAATCGGGCCCCGCCGAAGGGTTCGACGCGACCCTCAAGGGCGCCAATGATTACGCCGATATCGCTGGCGCCGATGTCTGCATCGTCACCGCCGGCGTGCCGCGCAAACCCGGGATGAGCCGGGATGACCTCCTGGGCATCAACCTGCGCGTGATGAAATCCGTGGGCGAAGGCATCGCCAAACATGCGCCCGGTGCCTTCGTGATCTGCATCACCAACCCGCTCGACGCGATGGTCTGGGCGCTGCGCGAGTTTTCGCGGCTGCCTCACCACATGGTCTGCGGCATGGCCGGCGTGCTCGATTCGGCGCGCTTCCGGCATTTCCTCAGCGTGGAGTTCAACGTCTCCATGCGCGACGTGACCGCCTTCGTGCTGGGCGGACATGGCGATACGATGGTGCCGCTGACGCGTTACTCCACCGTTGCCGGCATCCCGCTGCCCGATCTGGTCGAGATGGGCTGGACCACGCAGGACCGGCTTGACGCCATCGTGCAGCGCACCCGTGACGGAGGCGCGGAAATCGTCGGTTTGCTGAAAACCGGCTCCGCCTTCTACGCCCCCGCCGCCTCTGCCATCGAAATGGCCGAAGCCTTCCTCAAGGATCAGAAACGCCTGCTGCCCTGCGCCGCGCATGTGGATGCCGCTTACGGGCTCAACGGCTTCTACGTCGGCGTGCCGACGATCATCGGTGCAGGCGGGATCGAACGCGTGGTCGAGATCAAGATGAACCGCGACGAACAGGCCATGTTCGACAAATCCGTCGACGCGGTCAAAGGTCTGGTTGAAGCCTGCAAGGCGATCGACGCCTCTCTGGTTTGAATGTTTTAGCATCTGTCTGTCTGGAGTAGAGTTCAGAGGCGCCCGTCGGGCGCCTCTTTGCATTCAGCACCTGACCATTGACTGAACATCGTTCATGAACTACGTTCAATATACAGAATCACATGGAGCCCCCGATGGAACCCTTCCTCTCAACCTGCGCAGCAATCGCCGTGATCAGCGGCACAGCCGGTCCCGGCGACTATTCCACCATGATCGCCACTGACGGTTTGCGCGCGACCGAAGCTGCACTTGCCGCGCGCACCGACCCCACCCCCGATGACCTCTTTGCTCTCGGCGGCCTGCGCTTCCTCGGCGCAATCGAACGTGCGCTGCAGCTGCGCTACCAGAACGGCATGTCACATGGTTTTGCTGTCATGGCCGATATCCCGGTCCTGCGGCTGCCCATCGAAGAGAACCCGTCCCCCGTTCCCTTCGATCCTGCCGCAATCGAGGCCATGTTTCTGGGCATCACCCAGGACATGACCGGCGCCCTTGCAGCACTCGACCAGATCGGTGACGACGACGCGCTCGGCGTCAGCATTCGCACCGACGATCTGTGGTTCGACATCAACAGCAGCGGCCAGCGCGACGAATGCGAAGGCATGCTCGATGTGGTCGGCCTCGGCCTGACCGGCGGTTTTGGCGAACCCCTGAACGGGATCACAATCCGCTTCGACACCGCCGACGCAGCCTGGCTTTCGGCCTACGCGCATCTGCTCTCCGGGATTTCCGAAACCGTCCTCGCCTTCCAGCCCGCCGAGGCAATCGGCCGCGTCCTCGACAGCCGCGCCGCCATCGAGGCGCTGTCACCGCTGGGCCACGATTCCATGGGCTACATGGACATGCAGGAAATCACGAAGATCGTCGATCTGGTCACCATGTTCGTCTATGCGCTCGAAGGTCAGCCCGATATCGACCGCTCCCGCGCCGCCCATGCGCATTTTCAGGCCATGATCGCCGACAACCGGGTATTCTGGAACCGCGTCGCGCTCGAGGCGGATAATGACGCGGAATGGATCCCGAACAAGAGCCAGACCTCGGCCCTGCCAATCGACTTTCCGTCCGATACCGGCGGCGCCTGGCTCTCGGTGCTGGCCGAACTCGAAGGCGTTCTGCGCGGCGATGTGCTGATCCCGTACTGGACGCTGGGCGACGGTGCCGGCATCAACATGGCCAAGCTGTTTCAGGACCCACCGCCCGTCGATATCGTGGGTTTCGTGCAGGGTGGTGCACTGGTGCCCTATATGGAGCGCGGACGTCTTGTCTCCTTTGAGGCGCTGCAGCGGTTTCAGGAAATGGTCCGCGGCAATGCCGGCCTCTATATGATAATCCTCAACTGAGGCTCCCGGTCCGGTGAGGTGGGTTCAAACCCACCTTACGCTGCCGCAACCGACCCAGTAAGCCGGGTTTCAACCCGGCCCCCCGACATTGCGAATCACCGTTACCCAAGCACTCCAATTTTGTGATCACACCCCGGAAACGTGTGATCACAAATGTCGGTTTTTCGCGGTTTTCTGTTAAATCTCTGTTCTTTGATGGGGCTTACTGTGGTTCAAGGTCGGAAATCGCGGCATCTGCAAGGGACTCGTCATGAACATTCACGAATATCAGGCCAAGGCACTGCTGCGGTCCTACGGCATCGCAGTCAGCGATGGCCGCGCCGTGATGCGCGCCGAAGAGGCGAAAACCGCCGCTGGTGAACTCGACGGCCCGCTCTGGGTGGTCAAGGCACAGATCCACGCCGGTGGCCGCGGCAAAGGCAAATTCAAGGAGGCGGATGCCGGCGAAAAAGGCGGCGTGCGCCTGACCAGATCGGTCGAAGAGGCCGCGCAAGAGGCGAAAAAGATGCTGGGCCGCACGTTGGTCACGCATCAGACCGGCCCCGCAGGCAAGACCGTGAACCGCGTCTATATCGAGGATGGCTCGGGGATCGAGACCGAGCTTTACCTTGCCCTGCTGGTAGATCGCCAAACCAGCCGCATCGCCTTTGTCTGCTCGACCGAAGGCGGCATGGATATCGAGGAAGTCGCCGCCAACCGGCCCGAAAAGATCCTCTCCTTCGCCGTCGATCCCGTCACCGGCTATCAGGCCTTTCACGGTCGCCGCATCGCCTTTGCACTCGGCCTCTCGGGCAATCAGATCAAGCAATGCGTGTCGCTGATGGGCACGCTCTACAAACTCTTCACCGACAAAGACATGGAAATGCTCGAGATCAACCCCCTGATCGTGACCGACAAGGGTGATCTCAGATGCCTCGACGCCAAGATGGGCTTTGACGGCAACGCCATCTACCGCCACGCCGATATCGCCGCCCTGCGCGACGAGACGGAAGAGGATCCAAAGGAACTCGCCGCCTCCAAATTCGACCTCAACTATATCGCGCTCGACGGTGAAATCGGTTGCATGGTCAACGGCGCCGGCCTCGCGATGGCGACGATGGACATCATCAAGCTTTACGGCGCCGAACCCGCCAATTTCCTCGATGTCGGCGGCGGCGCCACGCGCGAGAAAGTGACCGAAGCGTTCAAGATCATCACCTCGGACCCCAATGTCAAAGGCATCCTCGTCAACATCTTCGGCGGCATCATGCGCTGCGATGTGATCGCCGAAGGCGTGATCGCCGCCGTGACCGAAGTCGGGCTCAAGGTGCCGCTCGTAGTCCGGCTCGAAGGCACCAATGTCGAACTGGGCAAGGATATCATCCGCAATTCCGGTCTCAATGTGATCGCCGCCGACAATCTGTCGGACGCCGCTCAGAAAATCGTAAAGGCAGTCAAAGGGTAATCATGACGCTTATGTTCAAACCGGCCTTTCTGGCCGCAACACTCGGCCTCACCGGGGCGGCATTTGCCGACAGCGACGCCAGTTTCGCACAGATGACACCCCTGCTCGAAGGCTTGAAATCCATCGGCGAGCCCGAGATCATGTCCGGCGCCATCGCCGCCTGCTACCTCGGCACCGGCAACCGCGCCATGCTCGAAGAAATGATGGCGCTGGATGATTGGGAGGTTTACGAACCCTATGACGGCGTACTCGCCTATACCCCTTTTGTCGCGCCCAACCTGATCGTCACCGTCTATGCCGACGGCGAACTCTGCGATGTCGAGAATACCGCCCTCACGATCACCCAGATGCAGGATGCGGTCATCGCGGCCTTCGACAAGGCCGGCGTCTTTGTCGAACTGCAGGAAGAGGATACCGGCTGCTACGTAGCGCTGGTCGAGGATTGGCATGACGGCACCCTCGTCGGCCGGATCAACAGTAATGGTCAGGATCCGGTCTGCTTCTCCGACGTTCCCGGCGCCAGTATCCGGTTCGAGGCCTTCCGCTGATGCGCAGGCTCCTTCTCGCCCTTGCTGTCATCGCCGGCCCCGTCGTAGCACAGGACTCCGCGCTGGAAACCGTGGCCGACGGACTTGCGGTGTCGGACCCGGAAATGCTGATGCGGGCGGCGCTTGCCAACTGCATCGCCTATGATTTCGATACCGCCATCGCGCGGATCGCCGCGGCTGGCTGGACGCAGGACACTGATGACGGCGGCCTGACAACGCTTTGGCTGGATGACACCTATGCCATGATCAACCCCGACGAAGGGTTTTGCTCGGTCCAGAGCAGCGTCGTGCCAATGGAACGTGCCACCTATGTCGCCGGTGATCTGATGACCACCACCTATGGTGGCACCGCCTTCACCGAAACCGATGACAACGGCTGCGGCGTCGTTTCAACCGACGCGAATGTCGAGGATTACATTGCCATCTCCGGCGACGGCAACGATCCGGTATGCGAAGACACCGGTGAGGGCGGCTCTGCCCTGACTTATTACAGTTACTGACAAGGCCCGTTCGGAATTGCATCACCATGCCAAGCCAGAGGATCCTGTCAGCTCTTCACCAAGGCTTCACGCCTTTTGGCGAAGTCTCCGGACCACAGGCAACCCCGGCCCCCGGCCCCAAAGGTGTAAACACATGACCCATTTCCTCCCCTCCCTGATCAAACCCGCTGCCGCGCTGTGCCTTATGGCACTCGTCTCGGCCTGCGGGCCCGCGGGCGTTCATGCCATCGGCGTCTCCGATGGCTGCGGCTCCGCCGCCTCGCCCTTCCTTTCGGGTGCCAACGGCCATCCGGTCCGCTGCGCGCCGCAAACCCAATCGCCCGGCGGGCTCTGACTCTCCGACCGTCGCGCCCCGGCGCGGCGGCACCATGACATCCGCGCCAGAACGGCGTACAAAAAGTAGAAAAGGCTGACCCATGGCAATCCTGATCGATGAAAACACCCTTGTGATCTGTCAGGGCTTCACCGGCTCGCAGGGCACCTTCCATTCCGAACAGGCCATTGTCTATGGCACCAAGATGGTCGGCGGCGTCACCCCCGGCAAAGGCGGCACCACCCATCTCGACCTGCCGGTATTCAATTCGGTCCACGAGGCCATGGCCAGGACCGGCGCCAACGCCAGCGTGATCTACGTCCCGCCCCCCTTTGCCGCCGATTCGATCTTCGAGGCGATCGACGCGCAGATCCCGCTTGTCGTCTGCATCACCGAAGGCATCCCGGTGCTCGACATGATGAAGGTGAAACGCGCGCTCGAAGGCTCGAAAACCCGGCTGATCGGGCCCAACTGCCCCGGCGTCATCACCCCCGGCGCCTGCAAGATCGGGATCATGCCCGGCCATATCCACAAACGCGGCTCCGTCGGTGTGGTCTCCCGCTCCGGCACGCTCACCTATGAGGCGGTCAAACAGACCTCCGATTCGGGGCTCGGCCAATCCACCGCCGTCGGCATCGGCGGCGACCCGATCAAGGGCACCGAACATATCGACATCCTCGAGATGTTCCTCGCCGATCCCGAAACCCATTCCATCATCATGATCGGTGAAATCGGCGGCGCCGCCGAAGAAGAGGCCGCGCAATTCCTGATGGACGAGCGCAAGGCTGGCCGCTGGAAACCCACCGCAGGTTTCATCGCCGGACGCACCGCGCCCAAAGGGCGGCGCATGGGCCATGCCGGAGCCATCGTCGCCGGTGGCAAGGGCGACGCGGAATCCAAGATCGAGGCGATGAAACGCGCAGGCATCATCGTGGCCGACAGCCCCGCCACGCTGGGCGAGGCCGTGCTGAAGGCGATCGGCTGAAGTCGATGCGCAAACGGAATGTCAAAGGGGGCGCACCGCCTGCGCGCCTTGAACCACCCAGACAGGTGAGACCATGACCGACCAATCCCCCACCGAAATCTTCCACGCCTCCTCCTTCCTGCAAGGGCACAACGCCGATTACATCGCCGATCTGCACGCGCGCTACGCCGACAATCCGGGTGCGGTCGATGAAAGCTGGCGCGCGTTCTTTGCCGCACTTGGTGACAGCCCGGCAGAGGCACGCGCAGAGGCCCATGGTCCCTCATGGCAGCGGCGCGACTGGCCCCCGGTGCCGGGCGACGACCTGACAGCGGCACTCGACGGGCAATGGCCGGCCGACCCCGGGAAAGCGGGCGAGAAAATCGCGGCCAAAGCGGCAGAGCGCGGCACCGGCCTGACCGAGGCGCAGGTCCGCGCCGCCACGCTCGACAGTCTGCGCGCCCTGATGATCATCCGCGCCTACCGGATCCGGGGCCACCTGATCGCCGACCTCGATCCGCTCGGCATGCGCGACACCAAAAGCCACCCGGAACTTGACCCAGCGTCCTACGGATTCGCCCCCGCCGACATGGACCGCCCGATTTTCATCGACAATGTGCTGGGCCTCGAAATCGCCACCATGCGCCAGATCATCGATCTGGTGAAACGCACCTATTGCGGCACTTTTGCACTGCAATACATGCATATTTCCGATCCCGAACAGGCCGCATGGCTCAAGGAACGGATCGAAGGCTATGGCAAGGAAATCTCCTTTACCCAGAATGGACGCAAGGCGATCCTGAACAAGCTGGTCGAGGCCGAGGGTTTCGAAAAGTTCCTGCATGTCAAATACATGGGCACCAAACGCTTTGGGTTGGACGGTGCCGAAAGCCTGATTCCCGCGATGGAACAGATCATCAAACGTGGCGGCGCGCTCGGCATCGAAGAAGTGGTGATCGGCATGCCGCACCGTGGCCGGCTTTCCGTGCTGGCCAATGTGATGAGCAAACCCTTCCGCGCGATCTTCAACGAGTTTCAGGGCGGCTCCTTCAAACCCGAGGATGTCGACGGCTCAGGCGATGTGAAATACCACCTCGGCGCTTCGTCAGACCGCGAATTTGACGGCAATACCGTCCACCTCTCGCTCACCGCAAATCCCAGCCATCTTGAGGCGGTCAACCCGGTCGTGCTGGGCAAGGTGCGCGCGAAACAGGCGCAAAAAGGCGATACCGACCGTACCAAGGTGGTCGCCGTCCTGCTGCACGGCGACGCCGCCTTTGCCGGTCAGGGCATCATCGCCGAGGGGTTCGGCCTCTCCGGTCTGGTCGGGCACCGCACCGGCGGCACCATCCATGTGATCGTGAACAACCAGATCGGATTTACCACATCACCCAGTTTCTCGCGCTCCAGCCCCTATCCCACCGACATCGCCCTCATGGTCGAGGCGCCGATTTTCCACGTCAACGGCGACGATCCGGAGGCCGTGGTGCACGCCGCCCGCGTGGCGACCGAATTCCGGCAGCGCTTCCACAAGGATGTCGTGCTCGACATCATCTGTTACCGCCGCTTTGGTCACAATGAGGGCGACGAGCCCATGTTCACCAACCCCGCGATGTATCAAAAGATCAAGCGTCACAAGACGACCCTCACGCTTTACACCGAAAGACTGGTGCGTGACGGCCTCATCCCCGAGGGTGAGATCGAAGAAATGAAAGCGCAGTTTCAGGCCCGTCTGAACGAAGAGTTCGAGGCAGGCAACAGCTATCGCCCGAACAAGGCCGACTGGCTCGACGGCCGCTGGTCGCATCTGGACCGAAAAAAGGAAAAGACCTACCAGCGCGGCAAGACCGCGATCAAACCCGCAACCATGGCCGAAATCGGCAAATCGCTGACCCGCGCGCCCCAGGGTTTTGCGCTGCACAAGACGATCGACCGGCAGCTCGAGGCCAAGGCGCAAATGTTCGAATCGGGACAGGGCTTCGACTGGTCCACGGCAGAGGCGCTGGCTTTCGGCTCGCTCCTGCTCGAAGGCTACCCCGTCCGCCTCTCCGGTCAGGACAGCACGCGCGGCACCTTCTCGCAACGCCACTCCGCCTTCATCAACCAAGAGACAGAGGAACGGTATTACCCGCTCAACCACATCCGCTCCGGTCAGGCGCGTTTCGAGGCCATCGATTCGATGCTCTCGGAATATGCGGTGCTGGGGTTCGAATACGGCTATTCCCTGTCCGAACCCAACGCGCTCGTCATGTGGGAGGCGCAGTTCGGCGATTTCGCCAATGGCGCGCAGATCTTGTTCGATCAGTTCATCTCCTCGGGCGAGGCCAAATGGCTGCGCATGTCCGGCCTCGTCATGCTGCTGCCCCACGGCTTTGAGGGGCAAGGGCCAGAGCATTCCTCCGCCCGCCTCGAACGCTTTTTGCAGATGTGCGGTCATGACAACTGGATCGTGGCCAACTGCACCACGCCGGCCAATTATTTCCACATCCTGCGGCGGCAACTTCACCGTTCCTTCCGCAAACCGCTGGTGCTGATGACGCCCAAATCGCTGCTGCGCCACAAACTCGCCGTATCCAAAGCGCCAGAGTTTCAGACCGGCTCCTCCTTCCACCGGGTCCTGTGGGACGATGCACAAATAGGGCATTCTGCCACCGAACTCGTGGCAGACGATCAGATCAAGCGGGTGGTCATGTGCTCCGGCAAGGTCTATTTCGACCTGCTCGAAGAACGCGACGCCCGCGGTATCACCGACATCTACCTGCTGCGGATCGAACAGTTCTATCCCTTCCCCGCGCTCAGCCTCGTCAAGGAACTGCAGCGTTTCCCGCAGGCCGAAATGGTCTGGTGTCAGGAAGAACCCAAGAATCAGGGCGGCTGGTCCTTTATCGAACCCAATATCGAATGGGTCCTGTCGCGGATCGACGCACGCACCAAACGCCCCCGCTACGCCGGTCGCCCGGCCAGCGCCTCTCCCGCCACCGGTCTGGCCAGCCAGCACAAGGCACAACAAGCGGCGCTCGTGAACGACGCGCTGACCATCGAAGGGAATTAATCGATGAGCATCGAAATCCGCGTCCCCACGCTGGGCGAAAGCGTGACAGAGGCGACCGTTGCCACCTGGTTCAAGAAACCCGGCGAAGCGGTGGCCGTTGACGAAATGCTGTGCGAACTTGAGACAGACAAGGTCACGGTCGAGGTGCCGTCGCCCGTCGCCGGCACCCTGTCCGAGATCATCGCCGCCGAAGGCCAGACCGTCGGCGTCGCAGCACTGCTCGCCATGATTACCGAAGGGGCAGCCGCAGCCAAACCCGCCGCCGCGCCCAAACCCGCTGAGGCTCCGGCACCCGCCGCCGCAGAATCTGCCGCAGAATCTGCTGCAGAACCCGCACCGGCGCCTGCCGCCAAGGACGTTGAGGAAGTCGAGGACGTCGAGGATGCACCCTCAGCCAAGAAACTGATGGCCGACAATAACATCGCCCGCGACGCCGTCACTGCCAGCGGCAAGGACGGGCGCGTGATGAAAGAGGACGTGCTCGCCGCCCTCGCCGCGCCCAAACCAGCGCCCACGCCCGTGGCCGCCGCCGCCCCCCGCGCGCCCGTCGCCGTCGCCGATGCCGGCCGCGAAGAGCGTGTCAAGATGACCCGCCTGCGCCAGACTATCGCCCGCCGGTTGAAAGAGGCGCAGAACACCGCCGCCATGCTGACCACCTATAACGAGGTGGATATGTCCGGCGTCATGGGATTGCGCAGCGAATACAAAGAGTTGTTTGAAAAGAAACATGGCGTCAAACTCGGCTTCATGTCCTTCTTCACCAAGGCTTGCGTCCACGCGCTGCATGAGGTGCCCGATGTAAACGCCGAAATCGACGGCGACTCGGTCGTCTATAAAAACTACGTCCACATGGGCATCGCCGTCGGTACCCCCACCGGCCTCGTCGTGCCGGTCGTGCGCGACGCCGACCAGATGTCATTCGCCGGGATCGAAAAGGCGATCAACGCGCTGGGGCTCAAGGCGCGCGACGGCAAACTTTCCATGGCCGACATGCAGGGCGGCTCCTTCACCATCTCCAACGGCGGCGTCTATGGCTCGCTGATGTCCTCGCCCATCCTCAACCCGCCGCAATCCGGCATCCTCGGCATGCACAAGATCCAGGACCGGCCCGTCGTCGTCGGCGGCCAGATCGTGATCCGCCCGATGATGTATCTTGCACTCAGCTACGATCACCGCATCGTCGATGGCAAAGGCGCCGTGACTTTCCTCGTGCGGGTCAAAGAAGCACTCGAGGATCCGCGTCGGCTGCTGATGGACTTGTAAGATAGGACTATGCGCGTTTTCATCATCTTGGTGCTCTTGGCGATAGTGATCTGGTTCGGATCAGCAATCGTCAGACTCGAGAATCTTCGGTACGCTAACGTCATTGGTATGTGCGGCGATTTTGATCCGCTGGAACTTCAGGCGAGACAAGGTTGTTTCGACTCTGTTCAGACGCGAACGCATTGGTCTTGGCACCTGTATTACGCATTGGTTGACGGATGACCCCCGAACTCACCGCTCTCACCTTCGCGGCCCTGCTGCAATGCGCGCAATTCCTGCTCTATTCGGTCCTCGCCAACCGGCAGGTCGGCCCCAGATACGCGATGGGGCCACGCGACACGCCGCGCCAGTTGACCGGCATGGCAGGCCGGGCCCAGCGCGCGCTGGGCAACCATTTCGAGGGGTTGATCCTGTTCACCATTGCCGTGCTCGTCACCCATCTGGGCGACAAGAGCACGGGTCTTTCCGCCGCCTGCGCCTGGACTTATCTGGGCGCACGGCTCCTCTATATCCCGGCTTATCTCTTCGGCCTCGCCCCTTGGCGCTCGCTCATATGGGCGGTCGGTTGGCTTGCGACCTTGGCGCTGCTCCTGATGGCAATTAAGTAGAAAGTAACAGATTCGCACCGTTGGAATACCGTTAGAATACCGACGTAATACCGCAGCAGCATGTTTTGTTAATACGCGCCCCGAAACGGCGCCAAACGACCACAGGAGTTCTCATGTCCAGCTATGACGTCATCTTCATCGGCGCGGGCCCCGGCGGCTACGTCGGCGCCATCCGCGCGGCGCAGCTTGGCCTCAAGACGGCGGTGGTCGAAGGCCGCGAGACCTTGGGCGGCACCTGCCTGAATGTGGGCTGCATCCCGTCCAAGGCGCTCCTCTACGCAACCCAGCAACTGCATGAATCGCAACATAATTTTGCCAAGATGGGCCTGACAGGCGCCGCGCCAAAGGTCGACTGGGCACAGATGCTCTCTTACAAGGACGAGGTGATCGGCCAGAACACCGGGGGCATCGAATTCCTGTTCAAAAAGAACAAGATAGACTGGATCAAAGGCTGGGCCACGATCCCCGCCCCCGGTCAGGTCAAGGTTGGCGATGTCACGCATGAGGCGCGCAGTATCGTGGTGGCCTCCGGCTCCGAACCCAGCGCGCTCCCCGGCGTCGCCGTGGACGAAACCATAGTCGTCACCTCGACCGGGGCCTTGACATTAACCAGGATTCCCAAACACTTGGCCGTCATCGGTGCCGGCGTGATCGGCCTCGAACTCGGCTCGGTCTATGCCCGTCTTGGCGCCAAGGTGACGGTGCTCGAATATCTCGACGCGATCACCCCCGGCATGGACGCCGAAGTAGCAAAGACATTTCAAAGGATTCTGCAAAAACAGGGACTTACCTTCGTCCTTGGCGCCGCCGTTCAGGGTGTCGCGGTCAAAGGCAAATCGGCCACGATCAGCTACAAACTGCGCAAGGACGACAGCGAAGCCAGCCTCGAGGCCGACACCGTCCTTGTCGCCACCGGCCGGAAACCCTATACCACCGGCCTCGGCCTCGACGCGCTGGGCGTCACCGTCTCACCGCGCGGCCAGATCGTGACGGACGAAACATATGCCTCCAATATCAAAGGGATATACGCCATAGGCGATGCAATCACCGGCCCGATGCTGGCGCATAAGGCCGAGGATGAGGGCATGGCCGTGGCCGAGATTCTCGCCGGACAACACGGCCATGTTAACTATGACGTGATCCCCGGCGTGATCTACACCCATCCCGAAGTGGCCTCAGTCGGCAAGACCGAAGAACAGCTCAAGGAGGCCGGTCGCGCCTACAAGGTCGGCAAGTTCAGCTTCATGGGGAACGCCCGCGCCAAGGCCAACTTTGCCGGAGACGGTTTCGTCAAGATCCTTGCCGACAAAGCCACCGACCGCATCCTCGGCGCCCATATCATCGGCCCGATGGCGGGCGATCTGATACACGAAATCTGCGTCGCAATGGAATTTGGCGCAGCGGCAGAGGACCTTGCACGCACCTGCCACGCCCATCCGACCTATTCCGAAGCGGTCCGCGAAGCGGCCCTTGCCTGTGGCAACGGTGCCATTCACGCCTGAACCGGCTGAAAACTCCCGGTTTTTGCGCTGTCCAGATGCATCTGATGCTTGCAGGAACCTCGCCGCGTGGTAGCCTGCTGCTGCATAGGGGATAAGGAAACGGTCAGACTTGATGGCGTCTGGCGCTGTTGCTGGCGTGTCTACGGTCCGATTTTCTCCTGCGCTTTCGGGGTCCCGCATTTTCGGGCCGACGGATTATTCGGAGGAACATGATGATTTTGAACAGAATTACTCAGCCCTTGTCGCTAACGCGCTTGGCATTGGCAATTGTCGCCGGACTTGCCCTGATGCCCCACGCCGTGCAGGCCCAGACGCCGGAACAGATATTTCAGGACCTGACGGATAGCTGTCGCACCGGCGATGCCTACGCCTGTTCCCGGCTCGGCGGCGCTTTCGAGAATGGGCGCGGTGTGGAACAGGATCTCGAGCAGGCCGCAGGGCTCTATCAACTCGGCTGTGATCTGGGCGATGCATCCGGCTGTACCGATCTGGGATATCTCTACGAAGTGGGACGCGGCGTGCTGGAAGACGACGCTTACGCAGCGACGCTCTATCAGCAAGGCTGCGACGGCGGCGATGCGCTCGGCTGCGGTAATCTCGGCACCATGTATGACAATGGCCGCGGCGTGGAGATGGACACGACCCGCGCCGTGCAACTGTTCCGGCAGGCCTGCGATCAGCTTTCCGCGCGCGCCTGTTCCAATCTGGGCCTGATGTATCGCGACGCTCGCGGCGTCACGATCGATCTGGCGCAGGCAGCAAATTTCTATCGGCGCGGCTGTGATCTTGAAGACGGTCAGGGCTGCACCGATCTGGGTTTTGCCCATGAGGTCGGCGACGGCGTTCCGCAGGACCTGTTCCGCGCGACCGAACTCTATCAGGACGGCTGCAAACTCGACAACGTACTCGGCTGCGCCAATCTTGGCTATATGTATTACATAGGTTCCGGCGTGGCCCAAGATGATGTGCAATCAGTGCGCTACTACGAACTCGGTTGTGAAGGAGGAGAGGCGCGTGCCTGCTCGAACCTCGGGATCATGTACTACGAAGGGCGCGGCGTGCCGCAGAACGACGTGCGCTCGGCCGAACTGTTTCGCCAGGGATGCGACATGGGCTATGCGTTGGGCTGTTCAAACCTTGGCCTGAACTACAGCTTTGGCCGCGGCGTTCCGCTGGATGACGCGCTGGCGGTGCAGTATTTCACCCAAGGTTGCGATGGTGGCGACGCACAGGGATGCTTAAGTCTCGGCTATAACTACGAAGTGGGTCTTGCCGTCAAAGCGGACCGCAACCGCGCCATCGAGCTCTACCGCTTTGCCTGTGACGGTGGTTTTACCGACGCTTGCGCAGACCTGTCTCGCATGGGCGGTCAGCCCTGACCGACCGGATGACGTTCAGGCCGGATCGTTGTTGATCCGGCCTGAACCTGCACCTTGCCGCCGGTCATTCTGCCGGGAATCGCGGCGCAGGCAGTACCATGCCGCTGCAGTCGCCAAAACCGACTCTGAAGCCATCGCCCTGTGCATGACCTCGCAATCTCAGCGTATCACCGTCTTGCAGAAAACTCCGCTGGCCGCCGGAGCCAAGCGCAAGTGGCTCTTGCCCACCCCTAGTCAGTTCCAGCATCGAACCGCGCGACACTGCAGCAGCACCAGAGATCGTGCCGGACCCGATCAGATCACCCACCGTCATGGCGCAGCCGGAACTCGCATGATGGGCGATTTGTTGGGCCGCTGAATAATACATCTCGCGATAATTCGTGCGGCAGATGACCTGACCTGTCGCCTTGCCGTCCTGTAATTCTACTTCCAGATCAATATCGTACAGCATCGGACCCGGCTCATGCAGGTAGGGCAACAGTGCCACATCGCGTGCCGGGCCTGCCACCCTGAACGATGCCAGAGCGGCACGCGTGACGATCCAGGGGCTGATCGAGGTTGCAAAGGCCTTGGATTGAAACGGGCCCAGTGGTTGATACTCCCACGCCTGAATATCCCGCGCCGACCAGTCGTTCAGCAGGACATAGCCAAAGATCATTGCATCCGCCTGCGCAACTGTGACTGGCTGCCCCATCTCGCTGGGCTTGCCGATCACCGCCCCCAGCTCCAACTCGAAATCGAGCCGCTGCGAGGGCCCGAACACCGGCATCGCCGCGTCTGGAGGTTTGATCTGCCCGTTGGGCCGGTGGATCGGCGTGCCGGACACCACAACGGTAGAGGCGCGCCCATTATAGCCGATCGGCATGTGCAACCAGTTGGGCGGCAACGCATTTTCGGCACCGCGAAACATGGTTCCCACGTTGGTGGCATGGTGACGGCTGGCGTAGAAATCGGTATATTCGGCGACAAGGAAAGGCATGTGCATGTCCGCATCCGACTGCCGCACGAGCATGCCACGCGCCACCGCTTCGGCATTGCTGCCGGCGCGGAGCAGCGCCAGCAACTCCACCCGCAGCCGGTCCCAGACCTTGGGCCCGCGCTCCATCACCTCATTCCAGAACGGCACGTCAAAGAGCAGCTCATCGCCGAGCGCGATCAGCTCCGCCTCCTCGGCGGCCTGACAATCCAGAATCATGTCGCCAATCGCCACCCCACAACGTGGTTCGTCCCCAGACACCGAGAACACGCCACAGGGCAGATTATTCAGGGGAAAATCCGTAGCCGGATCATTCGCGCTTTGCACCCAGGAGTGAACGAGGCTCATAACAGGATCTCCAACCCATCCCGGCCCAGAATGACCGGCCCATCCCAGACCGTCGCGGCCATGGCCAGCCAGTCCGCCGCGCTGAAACGATCATCATCGACCGGAATCAGGTGATGCAGCGCCAGACGCGCCACACCCGCATCCCGCGCAATCTGTGCCGCTTCCTGCACCGTGCTATGTGCGGCGAACAGATGCGCGCGCAACTTGTCACCCAGGCCGGTCTTGGCGGCGATCAGATCGACTCCCGCAGGTAACATCGCCTCATGCACGAGCAGGTCGGACCCTTTGGCAAGCTCGGCCAAGGGCGGATAATACGCGGTGTCACCCGAGAAAGTCACCGACCGGCTGCCGTCAAAACGCAAGGCATAGCAATGCTCCAGCGGCGGATGCGGCACGCGCAAGGCACTGACGCGCAAGGCACTATCCATCACCGGTCCTTCGCCATAGACGCGCAATGTCACCACATCGGCCAAGGGCACCCGCCCCTCGTCATAGACCCGGATCGCGCTCTCATAAGCGACAGATTGCATGAATCCGGCCCAATAGAGTTCGATTCCCGGCGGACCATAAATGGTCAGCGAAGAATTGAGCCCGGTGGTCCAGGCCGTGTGAACGAGCGGGCCGAGTTCCAGCAGATGATCGGAATGCAGATGCGTGACAAAGATCAGCGCAAGCTGTTTCAGATCGACCCCGGCTTCGACCAGTGCCTTGGTCACGCCCAATCCACAGTCGATGACCACGCTCTGCCCATCCAGCTCCAGCAGGCTTGATGTCGGCATCGCCCCACCCCTGCGCAGCGCCGGCCCACCCTTGGACCCCAACAGAACTACCCGCGCCGCTGTCATTTTACCTCCGGCGTGCAATCGAATTTCTTTGCCAGATCCGACCAGCAGTCGATATAATCATCCTGCAATGGCGCCTCCTTGGCGGCAAACCGGGTCAGGTGTTGTGGAAAGCGCGTCTCGAACATGAAGGACATGGTGTTGTCCAGTTTTTCAGGTTTCAGCGCCGCATTGGATGCCTCCTCAAACGCATTCCGGTCAGGTCCATGCGGCAGCATCATGTTGTGCAGGCTGATCCCGCCGGGGATGAATCCCTTGGGCTTTGCATCGTAGACGCCGTAGATATTGCCCATCAGTTCAGACATGATGTTCTTGTGATACCATGGCGGACGAAACGTATTCTCCGCCACCATCCACCGGTCGCGAAACAGCACAAAGTCGATATTCGCCGTCCCTTCCACCCCGCTCGGCGCGGTCAGCACGGTAAAGATCGACGGATCGGGATGGTCGAACAGCACGGCACCGACCGGGCAATATGTGGTCAGGTCATATTTGACCGGCGCATAATTGCCATGCCATGCCACCACATCGAGCGGGCTATGACCGATCCGGGTCTCGTGGAACTGGCCACACCACTTGACTGTGACGGTAGAAGCCACCTCACGATCCTCAAAGGCGGCGACCGGAGTCTTGAAGTCCCGCCGATTCGCCATGCAATTCGCACCGATCGGGCCCCGTCCCGGCAGTGCGAACTTCTGCCCATAATTCTCGCAGACAAACCCGCGCGCCGGTCCTTCGACCAGTTCGACGCGATAGACGAGACCGCGCGGGATGATGGCAATCTCCTGCGGCGCCAAATCTATAACACCCAGTTCCGTACAGAACCGCAGTCGTCCGGCCTGCGGCACGACCAGTAACTCGCTATCCGCCGAATAGAAATAGGCGTCCTGCATCGATTGTGTCACCAGATAGACCTGCGTCGCCATGCCGACCTGCGTATTCACATCCCCCGCCGTGGTCATGGTGCGCATGCCGGTCAACCAGTTCAGCGGTTGCTCCGGCACCGGAACCGGGTCCCAGCGATATTGCCCCAAAGAGATCACCTCAGGGTCGATATGCGGGGCGGTTTTCCAATAGGGCAGATCAATCCTGGTGAATCGCCCGGTATGCTTGACCGATGGCCGGATGCGGTAGCACCAGGTGCGCTCGTTCTGATGGCTCGGTGCGGTGAAGGCCGTGCCGGACAGCTGCTCGCCATAAAGCCCGTAATTGCATTTCTGCGGGCTGTTCATACCCTGCGGCAAGGCACCGGGCAGCGCCTCGGTCTCGAAGTCATTGCCAAACCCGGGCATATAGCGCGGATGCGGCCCACCAAGATCGGCCGCGCCAGTCATCAGTTGCGGTTCAGTCAGACGTTTCATCACGAGTCCCCCACTGGTCTGGCTCTGCACTTGATCAGCAACATACCTGACATGTTCGCCCAGGCACAGGCTGTCCAACCGGGATCAAAACTACTGCCCGCTTCTGCTGGGGGTTCCCCGTTCCTGCCGGTTTGGCCGCAGAAAACTGTTGCCAGAGGTGAATATTCTTACTAAACAATTTGTAGCAACAAATTGTTTGATACCTGTGGCTGACCGGAAAGGCGCTGATGGCTGTCCTTGATCTCTCTGCAGAAGTCTGGCGCGACGCGCTGGCGATGCCGCTGGGGCAAGAGCCGGATATTCTGATTCTGGAAGGCACATGGTGGCGGGAACGAGCCGTGGCGCGCAGGCTCGCGCATCTGGGTGATGTGGCCGAGATCGCCTTTCCCGATATGTTTGTCGGCCGCCATGGCGATGCGCGCGTCGCTTATTGCTGTGCCTACGGTGCCGCCCGCGCAGTCGAGCCTGCGCATATCTTTGCCCAGATGGGGACAAAGCTGATCGTGCAGATCGGCACCTGCGGCGCGATTGATCCTGCCTTGCGGGCCGGGATGGTGATGGTGCCGCAGACGGTGGCGGCGCGGGACGGGATTTCGCAGCTTTACGGGGCGCCTGATGTCCAGACGCTGGATTCCTATTGGGTTGACCGGGCCCGACAGGTCGTGACGCAGATGGGCTTCCAGTATCGGGGTGGCGGGCATTTGACCTGGCCCAGCCTGTTTGCGCAGTCGGATGCGATGTGCACGGGTTGGGCGGCAGAGGGGCTTGTTTCCGTCGATATGGAAGCGTCAGCGACCGTCGCTGCCGCCGCGCACTTCGGCGTACCCGCGATTGCGCTCTTGTCCGTCTGGGACGCGCTGCCCGAGGGCAAGACCTTTCTCGACCCGCTCGACCCTGCGGCGAGTGCCGCCTTGGCACGGGCCGATGAAGCGGTCTTTGACGTCGCATTGCGACTGGCCGGGGAGGTGGCCAGACGCCGTGCTGCCTGAGAGGGGTTGACCCGCCGCAAGGCCAATGCCCCATTTGTTTTTGATACTACGAACCGGGAGGATGTAATGAAAAGACTGACAAAATGGGCGCTCTTGTCCACGACGCTGCTCACCGCGCCGATGGTCATGGCGGATACCGCTGATGGCGATGCCCTGATCGGGCAGGAATGGGACGCGATCGTCGAAATGGCGCGCGGCGGTGAGGTGAACTGGTTTCTGTGGGGCGGTGCCGACAATATCAATCAATATGTCTCTGACTATGTCGGCGGCATTCTGATGGATGAATATGGCATCACTCTGAACCGCGTCGGCCTGACCGACACTGTCGAGGCCGTCAATATCGTGCTGGGCGAGAAAGAGGCCGGCGTGATGGATGCGGGGTCTGTCGACATGATCTGGATCAACGGCGAGAATTTCCGCACGATGAAGCAGGGCGAATTGGCCTGGTGCGGCTACACCGAGACGCTGCCCAATAACGCGCTGATCAACTGGGACAATCCGGCCATTGCCAATGACTTTGGCGTGCCTGTCGAGGGTTGCGAAGTGCCGTGGTCGCGGGCGCAGTTCGGCTTTGCCTACGACTCTGCCGTCACCGAAAACCCGCCCCGTTCGATCCCCGAGCTGATCGACTGGATCAAGGCAAATCCCGGCCAGTTCACCTATCCCGCCCCGCCCGATTTCAACGGGGCCGTGTTCATCCGCCATGTGTTCTATTACGCGGCGGGCGGTGTCGATAACCTGCTGGGTGATTTCGATCAGGCCAAATTTGACGAGGCGGCCGCTGCGACATGGGCGATCCTGAACGAGATCGAGCCCTACCTGTGGCGCGAGGGGGCGACCTATCCCAACTCGATCACGCAGTTGAACGAGCTGTTTGCCAATAGCGAAGTGGCGCTGACCTTCAACTATGAACCCTCGCAGTTTGGCCTTGCCGTGCAGGCGGGAACCTATGCTGATACGGTCATGTCCTACGGCCTGACCGACGGCACCATCGGCAATACCAACTACACCATCATCCCGTTCAATTCGCCCAACAAGGCGGCGGCGATGGTGTTGCAGAACCTGTTGCTCTCGGGTGAAGTGCAGCTGGAAAAGGCACTGCCCGCTGTGTGGGGCACTTCGCCCGCGATCGAGATAGACCGCACCTCGGCAGAGGTGCAGGCCGGTTTTGCCGCGATTGAACGGCATCCGTCGGTCGTCTCTGCCGATGAACTGGCGCAGAATGCCCTGCCGGAATTGCAGGCTTCGTGGATTTCGGCCATCGAACAGGGCTGGATCGCCAATGTCGGCCAATAGGCCCGTATGACCCGGCACGGGCGGGGCCATTGCCCTGCCCGCGCCACTCATCCCTGCAACGGACAGCCCTGCCCTTGGCGGGGTGGGTCTGCCCTGTCTGCAAAGGCCGCGCGCCACCATGTCGGATCGCCTCAGAATCATCCTGCTGCTTGCGCCGGCGATGCTCATTATCGGGGTACTGTTCTTTGGCGGGTTGCTCGTCGGGCTGATGCGGTCGTTCAACTACATGCCGGTGATCGGGCTGACCACGCCGAACCTCGATGCCTATGTCGCGGTGTTCACCTCGCGCGAGTTCTATCTGTCCTTTGCGCTGACCTTTCATATCGCCTTTACCTCCACCGTGATTTCCGCCGTGATCGCCATCGCCGCCGCCCTGCTGCTGCGCCGCACGTTTCTGGGCCGGGGCGTGATCAATTTCCTGTTTCAGCTCAACCTGACGGTGCCGCATCTGGTGGGGGCCATCGGGATTCTTTACCTGTTTTCCCAATCGGGCAGCTTTGCGCGTCTGTCCTACGAATTTGGCCTGATCGCACGGCCCGGCGATTTTCCAGCTCTGGTGTTCGATCCCTATGCCATTGGCATCATTCTGCAATATGTCTGGAAAGAGGTCCCCTTCATCGGGGTGATCGTGCTGGCCAATATGCAGGCGTTGGGTCAGGATTACGAATCTGTTGCGCGCTCATTGGGGGCAAGCAAATGGCAGTCGTTCCGGCATGTGCTGTTGCCGCTGATCTTTCCCGGCGTCCTCTCTGCTTCGGTCATGGTCTTTGCCTTCACCTTTGGCGCCTATGAAATCCCTGCCATTCTGGGGGCGAATTTTCCCGCCGCATTGCCGGTGCTGGCCTACCGCAAATATACCGATGTCGATCTGGCCGCCCGGCCCGTAGCGATGGCCATGGCCATCGTCATCGCCGTCCTCGCGGCCATCATGATCATCATCTACACCCGCGCCACGCGGCGCGGCATCAGGAACTGATTAATGGAACGTGATCCGATCTTCCTGCGCAGTTTCCGCGTCCTGTCCGGTGCGCTGCTGATCGTCTGGCTGATCCTGCCGCTGGTGCCGCTGGCGATCTGGTCATTCGCGCGCGGCTGGCGGTTTCCCAGCCTGCTGCCGCAGGAATGGACGATGCAAGCATGGGATTATGCGCTGTCCGACACCTCCGGCGTACTGGCGAGCCTGTGGCTGACCATCTGGATCGCGGTCTGTGCGACGGTGCTGTCGATCCTCGTCGGCGTACCCGCGGGCCGGGCGCTGGGCATGTACAGGTTTCGTGGCAAGGGCGCGGTCGAACTCATCATCCTCGCCCCCGTCATCGTGCCGGGGATCGCCGTGGCGCTGGGCATCCATTCGGTGTTCATCGGGCTCGGCCTGACCAACACGGTTAGCGGCGTCGTGCTGGTGCATCTGATCCCGACCCTGCCCTATATGACGCTGGTCATGGCGGGGATATTCGCCAACTACGACCCGGCCTTTGAACAACAGGCGCGCAGCCTTGGCGCATCGCCGCTCAAGACTTTCTGGTATGTCACCCTGCCCGCGATCATGCCGGGGATCGTGGTGGGCGGGCTTTTTGCATTTCTGGTGTCATGGAGCCAATATGTCCTGACCCTGCTGATCGGCGGCGGGCGCGTGGTGACGCTGCCGCTGCTTTTGTTCAACTTTGCCACCTCGGGACGCAACGACATCACCGGTGCCATCAGCATGATCTATATCCTGCCGGGCATCATCATCCTTCTTCTGACCGCAAAACAGCTATCGGGCCGCAGCGGCGCTATCGGGGGCTTTGGCCGCGTATGACCCATGTCTCGATCACCAATCTGAGCAAGACCTATCCGGGGGAAACCAAGCCTTCGCTCGACCGGCTGTCGCTGGAAATCCCGAGTGGCGAGTTGACGGCGCTGCTGGGCCCGTCGGGCTGTGGCAAGACCACGACGATGAAGATGATCGCGGGATTGCTGGAGCCTTCGGGCGGCGATGTCACATTCGATGGCCGGTCCATCCTGCGCGACAAGCCCGAGAATCGCGGCGTGGTGATGGTGTTCCAGAACTATCTGCTGTTTCCTTACATGTCGGTTGCCGACAACATCGGCTTTGGCCTCAAGATGCGCAAAGTGCCGAAATCCGAGATTGCGGCGCGGGTGGCCGAGATGCTGGCGCTGGTCCGGCTGCCCGATCTGGGCCGACGCAAACCGGCGGAACTGTCGGGCGGACAGCAGCAGCGCGTGGCGCTGGCCCGCGCGCTGATCGTGCGCCCCAAGGTGCTGTTGCTGGATGAGCCGCTCTCCAACCTTGACGCGCATCTGCGGCTGGAAATGCGCGACCTGATCCGGGGGCTGCAAAAGGAAATGGGGATCACCACGATTTTCGTGACCCATGATCAGGAAGAGGCGGTAGTGCTGGCCGACCGCGTCGCGCTGATCCTCGACGGCCGGTTACGCCAGTATGACGCGGCAGATGTGTTCTACAAACGCCCCGCGGATGAGGCAGTGGCGCGGTTTTTCGGCGGGCAGAACTTTGTCGCAGGCCATGCGCGCGACGGGATTTTCGAGAGCGCGCTGGGCCGGTTGCGCCTGCCTGACGCTATCGCGCCGGGGCCGGGTCTGCTGACCTTTCGTCCCGAGTCGCTGCGCATCGGGACCGGGGAGAATGCGTTGACTGCACAACTGCTCGACCGGATCTATCTGGGCACGCAGACACGGCTGAAACTGCAGGTGGGGGAGGTCGCTCTCGACGCAGTGCTGTCGCCCGATCTGGTCGAAGGGATCGCGCCGGGCCAAGCGATCACCATTCATCTGCCGCCGCAGAGCCTCTGGGTCATGCAAGGAGGGCGGCCATGAAATACGGCGTGCATGCCGGGCTGTGGATGGCCCGCTGGACCGACGAGATTGCACCGATCCTGCAGGTTGTGGCCGATCTGGGCTATGACGGGGTCGAGATTTCGCTGCTTGGCATGAGTGACGAAAAGGCCGCCACTCTGGGCCGCACGATCGCGGATCATGGGCTGCAGGTGACCTGTTCGGACGGGCTGTCAAAGGCCGCAGATATCACCTCCGAGGATGCCGATATCCGCGCCGCCGGCCTTGCGCATCTGCGCTGGGCAGTGGCGACGGTGGCGCAACTGGGGGGCCGTGGCCTTGCCGGGGTGGTCTATGCGCCTTGGGGTGTGTTCGATCCTGCGCACAAGGCGGCGCGCACCGCCCGATCGGCGGAAATGCTGGCGCAGATCGACGCAGATCTGGCCCGCCATGATGTGACGCTGGGGATCGAGGCGATCAACCGGTTCGAGACGGATCTCGTCAACACCGCCGCCGAAGCTGTGGCGCTGGCGCGGGCCACAGGATCGGACCGGATCGGGGTGCTACTCGACACATTCCACCTCAATATCGAGGAAAAGGATATCCGCGGCGCCATCTCTGGGGCGGCTGACCAGCTGGTGCATTTCCATGTCTCCGACAATGACCGGGGTGTGCCGGGGTCGGGTCATGTGCCATGGGATCAGGTCCGCGCCGGGCTGGACGATGCGGGATACCATGGCTGGATCGTGGCCGAGATCTTCGTGCGCACCGGCACCCCTGCGGGCAACGACCTGAACATCTGGCGCGATATCGAGCCGGACGCGACCCATGCCGCGCGGCAGGCGCTGGCCTTCATGCGGGAGCGGTTCGGATGAGCGCGCTGTTGCAGGCCTTGGTAACCCGCTTCACCGGGGCCGAAGATGATCTGAATGCATTGGATGCGGCGACGGGCGATGGCGACCACGGCAGCACAATCCTGCGCGGATTGCGCGCGGCGGCGGCAGCACCGGATGACGCTGTGGCGGCGTTTCGCACGGCGACGGGCGGCGCTTCGGGGTCGCTTTTTGCGCAGGTGCTGGGCGCGCTGATCGCGGTGCAGGAGGGCGCGGCGCTGGCCGAGGCATTGACCCGTGCGGCGGACCGGATTGCCCAGATCGGACAGGCCAAACCGGGTGACAAGACGATGCTCGACGCGCTGATCCCTGCGGCGGCGGCGGCACCGGACGGTCTGTGCGCCGCGATTGCGGCAGCAGAGGCGGGGGCAGAGGCCACGCGGGCAATGGCCGCCCGCCGGGGCCGCGCCCGCTATGTCGAAGGGGCCGGGGTTGGCCATATCGATGCTGGGGCCACGTCGGTGGCGCATTGCCTGCAAGTGCTTGCGGAACACAAGGAAACTGCGGGATGAAAAAGCTGTTCAACAGCCGCGAGCGCATGGCCGATGACATGATCGATGGCTTTGTCGCGGCCTATCCCGGCGTCGTGACACGCGGCCGTCACCCCCGCGTGGTCCGCCGCACGGTTCCGAAATCGCCCGACAAGGTGGCGCTGCTCATCGGCAACGGATCGGGGCACGAGCCGATCGCGATGGGATTTGTCGGCCCCGGCCTGCTCGACGCCAATGTCGTGGGCGACGTCTTTGCAGCACCTTCCGCCGATCTGATCCTTGAAGGCCTCCGCGATGTTGCAGGCCCTGCGGGTGCGATCCTGCTGATTTCACGCCATGACGGCGATGTCATCAACGGGATGGAGGCCGCAATGCTGGCAGGGGACGAGGGTCTGCGCGTGCATCCGATCCTGATGTATGACGATATTTCATCCGCTCCCAAAGGGCAGGAGGATGACCGGCGCGGGGCAGCGGGGACGATCTTTGTCTACAAGATCCTGGGTGCGGCGGCAGAGGCCGGGATGTCGTTGGGCGACCTCATCACGCTGGGCGACGCGGTGCGTGACGCTACCCGGACACTGGGTGCCGCGCTCAACCCCGGCACCTCACCGCTGACCGGACGGGCGATGTTCAGCCTGCCCGAAGATGAGGTATTCATCGGCATGGGCGTGCATGGCGAACCCGGCGTGGCGCGGCGCAAGACCGGGCCAGTGGCGGAACTTGTGGACTACATGCTGGCGCAACTGCTCGCTGACCGGCCCATCGCGTCGGGCACGGATTGCACCGTGCTGATCAACGGCATGGGCGGGACCACGCAGATGGAACTGCTGACCGTGTTCCGCGAGGTGGACCGGGGCCTGCGCGCCCAAGGGATAAGCCAGAGTGCGGCGCTGATCGGATCGCTGTCCACAACACAGGAAATGGCCGGATTCTCGATCTCACTGCTGGTGCCAACGCCGCAGATGCGGGCGCTGTGGTGTGCGGCGCAAGGCACCCCCGGCTTTCCCCAGATCCACGCGGGAGCGGCGCAGTGAACAAGATCCACGGCATCGCGGTCGATGCGGGCAGCGGGCTTGCCGCGATGATCGCAGAGGCGCGCGGCGCGCGGACCGAACCGGACGACCTGCGCCGGTTCAAGCGCGCGGTGTTGACCACGCTGGGGCCAGAGGCGAGCACGGTCCTGCTCGACGCGGAACATGGCCCCGCGCTGCTGGCCGATTACCCAGCAGGTTGCGCGCCGATGCTGGCCTACGAGGCGGATGTCTATCGCATTTCGAATGCCGAGCGGATCACCGTGCTGCCCGATCATCTGGCTGTCGCGGATTTCCCGGCGATGGGGGTGCGGCAACTCAAATTCTTTATGTATTACGCGCCCGATGACGACCCGGCCCTGAATGCGCGCAAAGAGGCGATTGTGGAGCGGCTGGGTGCCGTGTGCCGCGCGGAGGGTGTGCGGTTCCTGATGGAGCCGCTGGTCTATCATCCGACGATTGGCCCCGGCACCGCCGATTTCGCCGCGATCAAACCTGATCTGGTCTGCCGTTCCGTCGCCGTCTTTGCGCAGCGCCGGTTTCAGGCCGATATCCTGAAGATCGAAGCGCCGGTCGATCTGCACCATGTCGCAGGTTTTGGCGCACCACAGCGGACTCGGGCCGAGGCGCTGGAGGCGTTCCGCGCGGCCACGCGGGCGGCGGGGGATGTGCCAGTCGTCTATCTGAGCGCTGGCGTGCCGTTCGAGATGTTCGAGGCCTCGTTGGAAATGGCAGGCGAGGCAGGGATGCCTTTCGCCGGTTTCATGTGCGGGCGCGCGATCTGGTCCGATATGATCGGGCTCTTTGGCACCGAGGGCGAGGCCGCGATGCGCGACTGGCTGGCCGATACCGGCCTGACCCGGTTGCGCCGCCTGATTGCGGCACTCTGATGGGGATGGGAATGCTGAAAAACCGGGTTGCCATCGTGACCGGCGCGTCGAGCGGCAACGGGCGGGCCATCGCGCTGGGTTTTGCGCAGCAGGGCGCGCGGGTGATCCTTGCCGACCTCTCCGAAACCCCGCGTGAGGGGGGCGAGCCCACCGCTGATCTGATCAACCGCGATCATCCGGCGCAGGCGCGGTTCCTGCCCTGCGATGTGACCAGCCTCGCCGATCTGGCGGACATGGTGCGGGCGGCAGAGGATTGGGGCGGGCTCGATATTCTGGTCAACAACGCCGGTATCCTCAAGAAACAGCCGCTGCTGGAGGCGACCGAGGCGGTGTTTCAGCAGATGATCGACGTGAATGTGAAATCCGTTCTCTTTGGCGCGCAGGCCGCCGCGCGGGTGATGATACCGCGCAAAAGTGGCGTCATCATCAACCTCTGCTCCATCGCTGGCCTGCGCGGCACCGGCGGGTTCAGCCATTACAACATGACCAAAGGCGCGGTACGGCTGCTCAGCAATTCGCTGGCCGATGAACTGGGGCCGCATGGGATCAGAGTGAACAGCGTGGCCCCCGGGATCATGCGGACGCAGATGAACGTGCAGGACGATCCGGTGATCGGGACGCCAGTGGGTGAAGGATACCTCGACATGATCCCGGCCCGGCGCTGGGGCGAACCATCGGAAGTGGCGGATGCCTGCATCTACCTCGCCTCGGACATGGCCCGCTATGTGATGGGCACCACCCATGTCGTCGACGGCGGCTATCTGAGGATATGACATGCTGACAATCGGCCTGATCCGGGCATCGTTGCCCAGCTATTTCCCCGCAAAACACGGTGTCTGGGACCGGGCCGAAACAGCGCTCGCAGCGCTCTGCGACAGGCATGGCGCGCGGCTGTTCGTGATGCCAGAGATCCCGATGGACGGGCGCGAGACAACCCACGCACTGGACCGCTGCGCGACAGAGGCGGTGGATTTCGTCCTCTGCCTGCATGGCGGGTTCAGCATGGGCGACGTGGCGCGCACCATCGCGGCGAGCCCGTTTCGCGCCGGATTCTGGTCGGTGCCAGAGCCGGTGCGGACGGCGGATATCCAGCTCAATAATTTCGTCTCGCTCAACATGTCACTGTCGATCGCGCGCGGGGTGCGCGATCTGCGGACAAGGCCGGTGCAATGGTATCACGGCGCGCCCGACAGCCCCGCGTTGCAGGCGCGGCTCGGGCATACGATGCGGGCGCTGGGCGCGGCCAAGGCACTCGAAGGCGCGCGGATCGGGGTGATCGGCGGGCTGGCGATGACATTCTACAATATGGAAGTCTCGACCAACGCGCTGCGCCAAAGGCTCGGGGTCGAGGTGGCGCATCACGATATCCATGAACTGACCGGGCGGATGACAGGGATCGACGCAGGACGGGCACAGGCGGAACTTGTGCTGATGAGCGCGGCGGCCTCTGTGCGGGGCGTGAGTGCAGTGCAGATGGACCTGAGCGCGCGCTGCGCGTTGGCGCTGCGCGATATGGCACAGGCAAGCGGATACGCCGGATTGGCGGTCAGCGACTGGCCTGCCTTGCAGGACGATCCGGGGATGCACCCGGGGGCGGCGTTCAGTTGGCTCGAAGAGGCGGATAACCTTGCCATCGCCTCTGAGGGCGACGTGCTGGGCGCGGTGAGCCAGCTTGTGGCGCGGGCGCTGACCGGACAGGTCGGCGCGCTCCTGGACATGACCGAGCCTGATTTCGACGCGGGACAACTCCTCATGTGGCACGGCGGCGGCGGGCCGCTCTACATGGCCGATGCGGCGGGGGCGGCCTGGGTCAACCACCCGATGATCGGGCGTGGCACAGCGGCAGGTCCGGTGCATGGGGCCATCGCGGATTACGTCTTTGCCAACGGGCCGGTCACGGTGTTCCGCGTCGCGCGCGACGGGGGAGCCTTGTTCCAAATGTCGGCGCAGGTGCAGGGGCGCGACCCGTCGGGGTTCACCGGCTGCAGGGGCTGGCTGGAGGATTTCAGGATCGGTGACAACAATGCCAGCCTCGGCGATGTGGTGGCCACTGTCATGGCGCATGGGTTGGAGCATCACTTCATCCTGATCCCCGGCGATCATGCCAGCGCCTTGGCCGAGTTCGGATCATGGGTGGGCATGACCGCGCTGGATCACCGGCCCATGCGCGATCACCTCAATGCGGAGGATTTCAGCTAAGAAAGAGGGGGCTCTGCCCCCAGCGTGCCTGCGGCACCCTTCCCCCGGGATATTTATGGCCAAAAGATGAACAAGGCATTTGAGTTTCATATTGGCGGCAAATACGCCCGCCGGAGGCACGCGCAGTGCCCGTCAGGGCGCTGCTAAAGAAGCGTGGCGCGCGCAGCACGCTCCCGTTTGACTACAGGGCCGCAAGTTTATCGTAGAAGTGCAGGAAAATCTCGTCACGCTGCACGTCATGCGCTTCGCGCATCAGGTGCCTGCCCTCGTCCTTTTGCCAGTAAAGGTCGGGCGTCAGAATCGGCGAGGTGGTCAGATGTGTCGGCACCCAGGCCGGATCGATCAGCCAGGCGATGTTGATGATATCCCAGATCACCCAGGTCCGCCGCCCGGTATCGGTCAGCGCGAACATGTGGTGCAGCGGGTTGTGGGTATATAGCTCCCACAGATAGTCGCCGATGGCGCCGCGCCCTTTGACGAAAGCCTCCATTTCTGGCCGCGAGATCTTGAGTTGTGCCCCCACCTGATACCCCGGCAGATAGATGTGCGGCACGCCGCAGTCAAAGAGCAGCCGGGACGAGGGCACGTCCTGTACCAGATTGAGCGAGGGCCTCACGCAATGCGGTGCTGTCGACGGATAGGCCGAGGTCCAGACCACCACGATATCCCTGATGATCTCTGGCGCGGTCAGCAGGGCCGCCGCGATATTGGTCACACAGCCCATCGCCGCGATATAGAGCGGTCCATTGCCGGATTTGGCCAGATCAACGATCACCTCAACCGACTCAGACTTCACCGGCGCGCCCGGATCAGTCATGTAACGGTCTGCCCCGCGAAAGACCTTGCCCGCCGCATTCATCCCCAATTTGTCATAGATCCGCAGGATTTCATGGTAGCTGAGTTCCATCCCTTCCGCCGGACCGACCAGGTTCAGGTCCTGCACCCGCCGCCCCTGCGCATGCAGCCGCCCGAGCCAGCCCTGAAACCCGCCGACGAGATGTTCGGGATGTGACCGCCCCTCCAGCATCGCCGCCTCGGTCGCCAACAGTTCCGGGATGTGATGCGCAAAAGAGAACGGTTCTGCCGTCACCGCCTCCACCGTCATCCGCTCTGGCGTCATCAACGCCCAGGCGATGGCATATTGATCGTCGATTTCATTGGCCGCGTCCGTGTCGATCACTAGCCGCACCGGCCCCGTCGGCGGGGCCAGCCGCGCCTCCATCAGGTCGCGGGCAAGCCGGGGAAAGCGGGCGAGAATGTCAGACATGGCGCGGGCTCCGTATTTGTCGCGAGAGGGTGAAGCTGACTGCGCCGGTGCGGAACACATCCTCGTGGAACACCGTCGTCCCGTCATCGGCAAAAGCGGAACAGGCCTGTCGCAGCAGCGGGCTACCTTTCTCGATCCTGAACAGCGCCGCGAGATCCGCATCCGCCACCACCGGGCTGATATCCTCGCAGGCTGCCGACCATTCGAGCCGGAACCGGTCGGACAGGATCCGCAGGATCGATTGCCCCGGCCCTGTCTCGGGAAAATCCGCCACCACCGCGTCGCGCAGCAGCTCCGCAGGTGCATAGGTCATCACCAGCATCCGCGCCAACCCGTCGACCATCCGTAACCGCCGCACCCGCGTGATCGGCCCGGTCAGCATCGTCTTGGGCAGATGCGCCAGTTCGGGCGCGTCCGGCGCATAGGTGTCGATCAAAAGCAGCTTTGTCGTCGGCTCATGCCCCGCCCGCAGCATCGCGTCGGTAAACGAGGTGAGGCAGGTGTCGGACGCGGGCGAGAGCGTGATCACCCGGTAGCCGCTGCCTTGCCTGCTTTCGACATATCCATCCTGCACCAGCATATCTAGCGCGCGCCTGATCGTGACCCGGCTCACCCCGAAATGCGTGGACAGTTCGCCTTCGGTCGGCATCCGCCCGCCCACCGGATAGCGTCCTGCCTTGAGCCGGTCGAGGATGGTCCGGTAGGCCTGCTCATATTTGGGTTTTTCGGTCTGCTCACTCATGTCTCGATCCTCATTGGTGCCAAGGGGTCATGCCCCCTCGGCCTCACGCAGCGCGCGCCGGTTGATCTTGCCTGACGATGTCAGGGTGAAATCGCTCACGAAAACCACTTCGCGCGGTGCTTTGTACCCGGCGAGATGGTCGCGCACATGCGAGCTGAGCGCGGTTTTGAGCGCGTCACTCTCGCCCACCCCGGCCCGTAGTTTGACAAATGCCTTGACGATCTGCCCGCGCGCCGCGTCCGGTTTGCCGATTACCGCGCATTCGGCGACGGCGGGATGCGACAGCAGACATTCCTCGATCTCGGCCGGACCGATCCGGAAACCGGAGGATTTGATCAGGTCGTCCGACCGACCTTTGTACCAGAAATACCCATCTGCATCCCGCGTGGCGAGGTCGTGGGTCCGCAGCCATGGGCCCAGCCGCATCTCATCCTCCTTCGCCGCGTTGTTCAGATAGCCGAGGAACCGGGTGGGCGAGGCGGCGGGAGTGACCACCTCGCCCGGTTCGCCATCGGACACGGGCGTGCCTGCGGCATCGACAAGCAAGACCTGATGCCCCGGATAGGCCCGCCCCATCGACCCAGGTTTGCGCGGGTAAAGTGCTGCGCAATTGCCGATCAGGTGGTTCACCTCGGTCATGCCGTAAAACTCGTTGCAGACCACGCCGAGCCGATTCTCCGCCCAGTCCAGCGTCTCTGCCGCCAGCGCCTCGCCCCCGGTGCAGATCACCCGTAGCGCCAAATCATGTGTGCTGCGCGGATCGCTGATCTGGGCCAGCCGCTTGATGGCCGTGGGGGCAAGAAACGTATGCGTGACCCGGTGCCGCGCCATGAAACCATAAGCCCAATCGGCGCTGAACCGGTCGAGCGATGTTGCCACCGGCCGCCCCGCGAGCCATGCCGGAAACAGCATGTCGAGCAGCCCGCCGACCCAGGCCCAGTCTGAGGGCGACCAGAATACCGCGTCGGGCTCATCGAGGCTCAGGTTGAAAAAGAGGTTGATCGAAGGCGTATAGGCCGCCAGAATCCGGTGCCCGTGCAGGATGCCCTTGGGTTTGCCAGTGGAGCCAGAGGTATACATCAGCAACGCCGGATCATCGGCCCCGCCGAAATCGGGGGCAAATCCGTCCGCCTCCTGCGCAAAAGCCGCCCCGAGGTCCAGCGTGCCGGGCAGCGGGTCGCGCATCAGAACGTGGCGCAGGTCCGGTGACAGGCCCGCCGGCAAAGCCCCCCAAGCCGCACGGTCCGTCAGGATCACCCGCGCCCCGCAATCGCCCAGCGCATGGCCGAGCGTATCCGGCCCATAAAGCTGCGACAGCGTCACCGCCACCGCCCCCAGCTTGGCTATCGCCATATGCGCCACCGCCGTATCGGGGTGCTGCCCGGTATGCAGCGCGACGTAATCGCCGCGCCCATAGCCCAGCGCGCGCAGACAGGCGGCAAGCCCGGTCGCGGCACGGTCAACCCCGGCAAAGCTCTGGCGCTGCACGGACCCATCCGAAGTCTCAAAGATCAGAGCGGTCCGGTTACAGTCATCCGGCCCGAGGTGCCGCCCGAGGGTCATCTGATGGATATTGCAATCCGCTGGCCATGTGATGCGCAGCGCGCCGCCGTCCCGCTCCAGATTGAGGCGGGCGAGATCGCGGTCCGAGAGACGGTCGAACGCGGTCACGGCGCCGGTCCTTTGACCGGGCGCAGGCATAGGCCCGGTCGTGCACCCGTCGCGGCGGTGATGATCCCCAAACGGTCCTCAGGACCAAACCCGTAGAGGCGCGCCACGCACAGCCCGGCTGCCCCGTCAAAGACCACCAGCGCGAAATCACCATCGCTGCCAGTGCTGCGATAGCGCAGCGTGGCGATGCCGGGCAGCTCCGCCCATGTCGGCCCGCACCCGCCACAGTGGCAGGTCCGCAGCGGTGGAAAGCTGACCTTGGCGCAGGTGCGACAGCGCGCGCCCATGGCCCGCCCCGCCCGTAGACCGCCGATATAGGGGGCAAGCCAGCCGGGGGAGAGGTCGTAGTGCAGCGTCAGCTCAAGGTTCATGCGCCCCCCCGCTGGCTCAGGATCGTCACGGCGCAGGTCGTGGCGATACCGCCATGCGTATCGGCCAGCGCGTGTTCGGGAATGCGCCTTGGTTGCAGGCCCGCATGATAGCGCTCCTCCAGCAGCAGCGCACAGGTGACGGTCTGACCCACGCCGGTCGCCCCCACCGGCGCGCCCTGCCCCATCAACCCGCCCGACAGATTGACTGGACAACGCCCGTCGCGGCCAAAGCCGCCAGCGTACAGATCGCGCTGCCAGTCCGGCGCGATCCCAAGCGCGGCAATTCCCTGAAGCTGCGCCCCGGCATAGGCGTCATAAACCTCGGCCAGCCCGATATCACGGGCAGCAATCCCCGCCATGCTCAGCGCGCGGATCATGGCACGGGTCTTGGCGCTGAAATCACCGGGACGTGGCCGCGCCCCAAGATGCGCATGGTCCGAGGATGCGCCGATGCCGGTGATCCGGGGGGCAGCAGCGCGCGCCTGCGGCAGCGCACCCGGCTGCGACAGGATCACCGCCGCCGCCCCGTCGCTAAGCGGCGAACAGTGCAGGCGGCGATAGGGGCTGGCGATCATCGGCGCGGCGGCGATTTCGGCGGCACTATGACTGCGTGGCAAATGCGCGCCGGGGTTGGCGCAGGCGTTCTGCCGGTTCTGGATCGTGACGGCGTCAAGGTCTGCCTCGGTCGCGCCATGCCGCGCGGCGAAATCCTGAAATGACAGCGCGTAGAGCATGCTTGAAGTCGCCCCGGTCATCCCGTCGGTCCAGGCATCAAAGGAAAACCCGTAAAGATCGCGCATCGTGTCGCGGGTCAGGGCAGAGGCGGAGGGATCGACCCCTACCACCGCGACATGCCGCGCCAGCCCCGCAATGATCCGCGCGACCCCGGCATGGACAGCGAGTTGACCCGAGGCACCGCCACCTTCGACACGCAAGGTCGCAGCACCGGTCAGCCCCAGATCACCCGCGATGACCGAGGCGGGATTAAGTTGCAGCGTGAAAAAGTCGCTCTCTGATGCAACGATCAGCAGATCGATATCGGAGGGCTCAAGGCCGGACATGGTCAAGGCACCATCAAAGGCCTGCGCCGCCCAGTCACGGAAGGACGATCCGTCGCGCCGCCGCCCGAACGCGGTAAGTGCTGCGCCGCTGATCGCCACCATGCTCCTGTCGTCCCTCCCTGACAGCGCAATATTGACCGAATTAATTTGTTCATACAAGTCGGAATGGACAAATTGAGAGCGGTTGGCACCGATCCCTGTGGCGCTTGCTGATTTTCGGTGCCAACAGCCTCATCATCAAAAGCCATCTCCTTGCAAGCGCCCGAGCGGGCACGTGATTGGGCGGGATGCTGACTCGCAAGCCGCCGATGTTGGTGCGAGTGGCGATGGCAAACAAGATGAGACGCGTCGTGTGGGCCCTGATAGCCCGGGATCGCGCCTAGCAATCTCTTGCCACGGCAACATAGGCCACCGTCGGTCGCGAGCAGGTCTGAGCGAAGGAGGACAAGGAGACGTTTGGCGCAACGGTCGTGAGACGGGATCAGAGGAACCGCGCGGGCGGGCAAAAGTCCGGCTGAAGCGGCCGGGCCCTTCTCGCGGGCATGCTGACTTGCGGACGCTGTGGCTGCGGACTGGCCATTGCCTATGCCGGCGCGCCTCCCGGCCGCCCGACCTATCGCTGCGACCGGCTCAATGTCACGCTTGGTCTTCCCCGCTGCCTGAGCGTCGGCGGATCCTGTGTGGACACCGACCCAATCTGCCAAGGTGGACCGATCAAGATTAACGCCTTGGCGGCTCAAGGTTTGGGTTTGTCGATAGAGGGGAAGATGGTCGGTGTATTTACTCACTGGCACATGCGCCACCGTCGCCTCGGTCGGCGTACCGCCCGGGATCAGCCGCGCTGGTGCAGGTGTGTTGCGACCAGTTCGGCAATCCGAGCCACAGGCGTGACCGGATCAAGTCGGACCATCACAATGCCAATGATCAGATCGACTGTGCCGGTCACGACTGGCAGTTCTGCCGCTCGGGTCACCGCCACCGGCCGGTCGCAGCCCATGCGCGCGTGATGACCGACAAGGTTGATGCCAAGATACTTGCGCAGTTGCACGCCGCAGGCTTTCTGCCTGAGGTCTGGGCAGCAGATGATGAGACACTGAATCTTCGGCACCACGTTTCGGAGCGCGCGGCGCTGGTGCGATCAGTCCGAAGGGTGAAGAGCCGGGTTCAAGCTCTACTCCATGCCAATCTTTGTCCCAAGAACGCCTGTTATTTGTTTGGCAAGGTTGTTCGGCGCTGGCTGAAGTCAGCACCTATGCAAAAGACAGAGCGCGATTGCAGAATTGGACCAAAACCGTGGAAGATATCACCATCCGGGAGGACCGCGCTATGAACGCCATCGATGAGTGCGCAGAAACCGGTAAGGAGCGTCAGACCCAGAGTACCAGCGGACCCCTCAAACCCCCAGACACCACCGCATCACCGCCTTTTGCGCATGCAACCGGTTCTCTGCCTCGTCAAAGATCACCGAATGCGGCCCGTCCATCACCTCGGACGTGGCCTCATCATCGCGATGCGCCGGCAGGCAATGCATGAAGAGCGCGTCCGGCTTTGCCCCCGCCATCAGCGCGGCATTCACCTGATAGCCGCGAAGCTGGTTGTGTCGGCGCTCGCGGGCCGAGACAGGGTCATGCATGCTGACCCAGGTATCGGTGACCACCAGGTCGGCGCCCTGTACGGCACGGTGCGGGTCACGCTCAATGGTGATATTCACCCCCTGCGCGCGGGCCTCATCCAGAAAAACCGGTTCCGGATCGAGGGTTTCCGGCCCAGTAAAAGTCAGATCAAACCCGAACCGGCCCGCCGCATGGGCAAAGCTGGCAAAGACATTGTTGCCGTGTCCGGACCACACAACCTTGCGGCCCCGGATCGGACCACGATGTTCCTCGAATGTCATCACATCCGCCATGATCTGGCAGGGATGCGTGCGATTGGTCAGACCGTTGATCACCGGCACGCTGGCATGTTCGGCCATCTCGAGTAGGGTCTGCTCCTCAAAGGTGCGGATCATGATCAGATCGACATAGCGCGACAAGACGCGCGCGGTATCCGCAATGGTCTCGCCATGACCCAACTGCATATCCGCGCCCGAGAGAACCATGGTCTGCCCACCCATCTGGCGCACACCGACATCAAAGCTGACCCGCGTCCGGGTCGATGGCTTTTCAAAGATCAGCGCCACCATCCGCCCGGCCAGCGGCTGTTTTTCATCAGCCATGCCACGAGGACGGCCTGCGCGCGCATCCTTCATCGCGCGGGCATGGTCGATCATCTGCCGCAGGGCCTCGGGCGGGGTTTTGTTGATATCGAGAAAATGTTGCATCGGTTCTGCTTTGCTAGGGGAAGCCGGGGGTTTCACACCCCCGGACCCCCGTGGGATATTCAAGGTCAAAAGATGATAGAGACAGATCAGGCCGCATCGGGCCGGATCGAGGCTGCGGTAGCATCGAGCCGTCGCAGGGCTTCGACAATCTCCGCCTCGGTGATATTGAGCGGTGGCAGAATGCGGATCACATTATCCGCCGCGGGGACGGTCAAAACCTGCGCCGCATAACCCGCCTTGACCACATCGATATTGAGCGCGCGGCATTTGAGGCCCAACATCAAGCCCGCCCCGCGCACTGCCTCGAACACCTTCGGATGCGCCGCTACCAACCCTTCGAGCCCCTGACGGAATTGCCCGGCGCGCCGGTTCACATCCGCCAGAAACGCATCGTCGGCGACGATCTCCATGACCTTGGCCCCCACAGCACAGGCCAGCGGGTTGCCGCCATAGGTGGAGCCATGCGTGCCTGCCGTCATGCCTGCGGCCGCGTTTTCGGTGGCCAGCACCGCGCCCAAAGGAAATCCGCCACCGATCCCCTTAGCCACCATCATGATATCCGGCGTGATCCCCGCCCATTCATGTGCAAAGAGCCGCCCGGTGCGCCCCATGCCGCATTGGACCTCGTCAAGGATCATCAGCACGCCGGTCTCATCACATAGATCGCGCAGCCCCTTGAGGCATTGGTCCGGCACCGGCCTGATCCCGCCCTCGCCCTGCACCGGCTCGATCAGGACCGCACCGACATCGGCCTCGCGGATCGCGGCATCCAGCGCCGCATGATCGCCCCAGGCCAGATGCGTGAAACCGGGCAGCAGCGGGCCAAAGCCCTTGGTCATTTTCTCCGACCCCGCCGCCGCAATCCCGGCGGCAGAGCGGCCGTGAAACGATCCCTCAAAGGTGAGGATCCGCGTCCGCTCCGGCTGGCCTTTGTCATACCAGTATTTCCGCGCCATCTTGACGGCAAGCTCACAGGCCTCGGTCCCCGAATTGGTAAAGAATACCGTATCGGCAAATGTCGCCGCCACTAGCGCATCGGCCAGTCGCTGCTGTGCCGGAATCTGGTAAAGGTTGGACACATGCCAGAGCTTGCCCGCCTGTTCGGTCAGCGCCGCGACCAGCGCCGGATGCGCGTGGCCCAGCACATTGACCGCGATCCCGGCGCCCAGATCGAGGAAGCGGCGGCCATCCGCCTCGGTCAGCCAGACCCCCTCCCCCTGCTCAAAAGCCAGCGGCGCACGGTTATAGGTCGGCAGTATGGAAGAGATCATGGAGCAGTCCTCGAGAATAAGCCCTGTTGGTGCCGGAGCGGCCGGGCCAAGTCAACGATTTTGGGAAAGATGGGCGCAGGCGATCAGCAGACGAGTTCAGCGTCGGCGGCGGATCACAAGGGCTGCGGCAAGGGTCATCATGCGCCTTGCATACAGACTCCACCCGCAAACGCAAAGCAAAAGCAGTTTCAGACTGGCAGCAAATACTCCCGCCGGAGGCACGGCGACGCGCGTCCGCGCGGCGCAAGACAGGCCAATGCGCCGCAGGCGCGCCGCTGAATCACGGATCAGGGAAAGATCAGCACCGGCACCTTGCAGAACCGCATCAGTTCCATCGTCGTCGACCCGATGAAAAGCTGGCGCAGCCGCGAATGCCCGCTCTTGCCAAGCACCAGCAGATCCACCGACAGATCGACAACCGCCTTGGTGATCACCGCCTCCGGCTCCCCGGTCTCCAGATGCTCGGTCACATCATAGCCGACCCGGCGCAACGCCGCCGCCGCCGCATTCAGCCTGTCGCGCGCCGCCGGGGTGACCGTCCCGACCAAAATCAGATGACAGGTCATGGCGCGCAGGACCGACCCTTCGACCAGCCGCTCGATCGCGCGGTCCGTCGCGGGTGATCCGTCATAGGCGAGCAGAAACCGGTTCATCGGCCGAAACGCCCGCGCTGCGACCAGCACCGGGCGATGCGAAACGCGCACAGCCCGGTCAAGGTTCGATCCCAGATGTTCCTTGGCAAATCCCGCCGCCTCGCCGCGCTTGCCGATGATGACGAATCGCGTTTCATGCTCCAGTTCCGCAATCGCCTCGAGCAGATCGCCGTTGCGCAGCCGGGTGGTCACCGTGATATCCGCCTGCGCCCGCATCCGCGCCGCCGCATCGTCGAGCAGGGCGCGGCCGCGTTCGCGACCCAGAGACGCGCGCTCCGCATCCAGCTTTGACAGCTTGTCGAGCAGCGCCGTGCGCGCACCCAGCCGCAGCGCACCGCTCAGATCGGCCGGTTGGCTCGACACTTCATTGCGCCGGCCCAGCACATGCACCAGAGAGACCGGCATGTTGAGGCGGGCCGCCGCCCAGACCGCATGATCGCAGACCGATCCGGCGTATTCCGACCCGTCGATGAAAACCGTGATGTTTTCCATTGCCCGTCCCTCTTCCTCAATGCGCGGTCAGCTTGTCCATCGCCCCAGGCTTGTCATGCATGGCCAGCTTGTCGACGATGGTTTCAGAGGCGGCATTCATCCCGATCAGCTCGACATCCGCACCCTCGCGCCGGAACTTCAACACCACCATGTCCACCGCGACCACGCTCGAAATATCCCAGATATGCGCGGCACTCACGTCAATCTTCACGCTGTCCAGCGCCTCGTGGAAATCAAACGCCTTCTGGAAATCCTCGACCGAGGCATAAAAGAGCTGCCCCTCGACCCGGTAGGTACGTTGCCGCCCATCGGGCGTCGCCTCTGATGTCACACGGAATATCTGTGCGATTTTCGAGGCGAAGAACACGCCCGACAGCAGCACACCCACGATCACACCATAGGCAAGGTTATGGGTATAGACCACGATGAGCACCGTCGCGATCATCACCACGGAAGAGCTTGCCGGATGCGTACGCAGATTGCGGATCGAGGACCAGGAGAATGTCCCGATCGAGACCATGATCATCACCGCCACCAATGCCGCCATCGGGATCACCCGGACAAAATCCGCAAGCACAAGGATCATGAACAAGAGAACCGTCCCGGCGGTAAAGGTCGACAGCCGCGCGCGGCCGCCGGATTTGACGTTGATGATCGACTGCCCGATCATGGCACAGCCCGCCATCCCGCCGATAAACCCGGTCGCAGTATTGGCCACGCCCTGCCCTATACATTCGCGGTTGCGGTCGCTCGTCGTGTCGGTCAATTCATCGACGATATTCGCCGTCATCAGGCTTTCCAGCAGACCCACTGCCGCGACGGCCAGCGCATAAGGCAGGATGATCTGCAACGTCTCCAGCGTCAGCGGGATATCCGGAATCAGGAACACCGGCAGCGTATCAGGCAGCGCGCCCATGTCGCCCACCGTGCGCACATCCCATCCCATCGCCCAGACCAGCGCCGTCAGCACGATGATCGTGACCAGCGGCGATGGCACCGCATTGGTCAGCAACGGCAGCCCATAGATCATCGCCAGCCCCGCCGCGACCAGAGCATAGGTCAGCAAGGGCACATCGGTCAGTTCCGGGATCTGCGCCATGAAGATCAGGATCGCCAATGCGTTGACAAACCCGGTCATGACGGACCGCGACACAAAGCGCATCACAAATGGCAGTTTTGCCAACCCGGCCACAATCTGGATCAACCCGGCCAGCACGGTCGCGGCCAGCAGATACTGCAGCCCGTGCTCCTTGACCAATGTGACCATCAGCACCGCCGTCGCCGCCGTCGCCGCCGAGATCATCCCCGGCCTGCCGCCTACGATGGCAGTCAGCACCGCGATCGAGAATGACGCATAAAGCCCCACCTTCGGGTCAACCCCCGCGATGATGGAAAAGGCAATCGCCTCGGGGATCAGGGCCAGGGCCACAACGATCCCCGCCAGTATTTCAGTCTTGGGATTGCCCAGCCATTCGCGGCGGGTGCGTTCGGATAGAGCCATTCTTGGGGTGGTCCGGTCTTTTGATCATGGGCCGGGGGATCGGCGCCCGGCATAGCCACCGCAACGGCCACAAGGCAACCGGCAGTCCTGATTAACCCGGCTTTTGCGGCGCAACACCTGTGTTGTCAACCGCCGTAACCCCGAATTTGCCTCTGGCGCCAGAGTCACGACCAGAGTAAGTTCCAGACTCAGGGCTTGAGCCTGTATCCCGTCCGCAGCCAGTGCCAGCACAGCGCCAGCACCGCCAGCGTCACCGGCAGCACGACCGCAAGTCCGCGCAAGGGCGGGCTGTCCGACACGCCCAGCACGCCAAACCGGACCCCGTCGATGATATAAAAGAACGGATTGGCATGGCTCATCGTCTGCATCACCGCCGGCAAGGCCTCAACCGAATAGAAGGTGCCCGACAGAAACGCCAGTGGCGTCACCACAAAATTGGTGATCGCCGACAACTGATCGAATTTCATGGCGTAGATCCCCGCAACCAGACCCAGCGCGCCCATGAACGCCGACCCCAGCAGCACAAATCCCAGCGCCCAGAGCGGATGCACCATCCCGATCCCCAGAAACAGCCATAGACCGAGCGCAATCGCCACAGCCACCAGCAGCCCACGCGCCACGGCCCCGGCAACATAGCCGGTGACAAGCTCTGCCGGCGACAGCGGCGGCATCAGCGTATCGACGATATTGCCCTGCACCTTGGCCGAAGCGAGCGATGAGGAAGTATTGGCAAAGGCATTCTGAATGACGGTCATGGTCAGAATGCCCGGCGCAATGAATGTCATGAAGGGCAGGCCCATCACATCCCCCCGGCCCGGCCCGACCGCCAGCGTGAACACCAAAAGCAGCAGTCCCGCATTGATCAGCGGCGCCATCACGGTCTGTGACCAGACATTCATGAACCGGCGCACTTCGCGCAGGGTCAGCGTCCATGTCCCCAGCCAGTTGACCCGGCCAAACCGGCGCACCCCTGCTGCATAGCCCTCTGCCATCACGATCCCTCCGTCATTTGACCCGCTTGTAACCGCTCGGTGCGCAGCCGCAACCTTGGGTTCCACCCAAGATCCGCCGATCTTGGCCTTGATCTTGGGGCCATGTGATTGTATCTCGGCACGTCGGGTCTAGAATGACACGAGAACCGCAAATCCCTGCCGTGCGCGCTCCCGGGGCTCCTGCCCCGCGCTGCGCCGCCGCAAACCCCGACCGGAGGTAGCCATGTCCTGGACCGATGAGCGCGTCGAGACGCTCAAAAAGATGTGGGGCGAGGGCCAGTCGGCCAGCCAGATCGCCAAGGAACTCGGCGGCGTTACACGCAACGCCGTGATAGGCAAGGTACACCGGCTCGGGCTTTCCAACCGGGCGGGCAGCGGGACCACGCCCCCGCCCCCGGTCAAACCTGTTGGTGCCAAGGACAGGGCCAACGGCAAACCGACGCTTCACGAAGAAGGCCCCGACCCGGTCGAGGAGCCCGAGGCCGATCTGCCCGACCCGGTCGAAGCGGCCACGGTCGAAGCGGATGACAACAGCGATGCCGACGATGTGATCCCGATGAGCGCTGCGCGCCGGGCGATCATCCCCGCTGGCCAGCCGCTGCCGCCGCAGCCATCGCTCAACGAAATCAGCCCCGAGGCGCTGGCCAAGGTCAACGAAATCGAAAAGACCGCGCGCAAACTCACGCTGATGGAACTGACCGAAAAGACCTGCAAATGGCCGGTCGGCGACCCCGCGACCGATAATTTCTGGTTTTGCGGCCTGCCGACCCAACAGGGCAAACCCTATTGCGAGGCGCATGTCGGAGTCGCCTTCCAACCGATGAGCGCACGACGCGACCGGCGGCGCTAGCAGTTTTTCAACCTGCCCATCGAAAAATCACATGGCCTGCGCAGCACCCTGCGCGGGCCTAGTCGTTTTTGCGTTCCGCAGCCCTGATCCACCAATCTGGCCACAGGGGTGGGTTGAAACCCACCTTACTCACCTGCAAACCGGCCCTTTCGCATCGGCCGCCGCATCGTTATATGCAGCCAATGTCCCAGAACCCGCCCAACCTCCGCCCCGACCTCGCCAATGCGCGCGTCCCGCACGACGCGCCGCGCGCCCGCTTCAGCAAAACCGCGCGGCCTGACCAGCCGACCATCGGCATGATCAGCCTCGGCTGTCCCAAGGCACTGGTCGACAGCGAACGCATCCTGACCCGCCTGCGCGCCGAAGGCTACGCGATCTCGCCCGACTATGCCGGTGCCGATGCGGTCATCGTCAATACCTGCGGCTTTCTCGACTCCGCGAAGGCCGAATCGCTCGACGCCATCGGCGAGGCTCTGGCCGAGAACGGACGGGTGATCGTCACCGGCTGCCTTGGGGCCGAACCCGATTACATCACCGGCGCGCATCCCAAGGTGCTGGCCGTCACCGGGCCACAACAATACGAACAGGTGCTCGACGCGGTCCACCGGGCCGTGCCCCCCGATCCCAACCCGTTCATCGACCTGCTCCCCGCGACGGGGGTCAAGCTCACCCCCCGGCACTACAGCTATCTCAAGATTTCCGAAGGCTGCAATCACGCCTGCAAGTTCTGCATCATCCCCGACATGCGCGGCAAACTGCAGTCGCGCCCGGCGCATGCGATCCTGCGCGAGGCGGAAAAGCTGGTCGATGCCGGGGTGCGCGAATTGCTGGTCATTTCACAGGACACCTCCGCCTACGGTGTCGATATCAAACACGCGACAGAGCGTGACCACCGCGCCCATATCAACGATCTGGCCCGCGACCTCGGCTCACTTGGTGCGTGGGTGCGGCTGCACTACATCTACCCCTATCCGCATGTCCGCCAACTCATTCCGCTAATGGCCGAAGGGCTGGTGTTGCCCTATCTCGACATCCCGTTCCAGCATGCCGATCCCGGCGTGCTGCGCCGCATGGCCCGGCCCGCTGCGGCGGCCAAGACGCTGGACGAGATCGCCGCATGGCGGTCTGTCTGCCCCGAGATCACCCTGCGCTCCACCTTCATCGTGGGCTACCCGGGCGAGACGGAGGCCGAGTTCCAGACCCTGCTCGACTGGATGGATGCCGCCCAACTCGACCGGGTCGGTTGTTTTCAATACGAGAATGTCGCCGGCGCCCGCTCCAACGCCCTGCCCGACCATGTTGCACCCGAGGTCAAACAGGACCGCTGGGACCGGTTCATGGCACGCGCGCAGGATATTTCCCAGGCAAAACTCGTGGCCAATCTCGGGCGCACGCTCCAGGTCATCGTGGACGAGGTCGACGCAGACGGCGCCACCTGCCGCACTTGGGCCGACGCCCCCGAAATCGACGGCAACCTCTTCATCGACGAGGATTTCGAGGGGATCGCCGTGGGCGACCTGCTCACCGTGACCGTGGATGAGGCGGGTGAGTATGACCTCTGGGGGCGGCGGGTGTGATCGCAAGACCACATCTGGTCTGAGCGGGAACCGCTGAGGCTCCAGTGGAGCCTTTGCCCCGCTCACTGCGCAAACTCACGACAGCACGACGCGGACTTAACCCAAACATATGCCGGTGCACGACCCGGGAGGGTGAAAATCGCCCGCCAGAGGCGGGTCGGGCGCTGACCGGTAAGCCGGGCTTAGCGCTCGGGATGGACGGCGACCGGCTCAATGAGAGGGGCCCGACGGGGCTCGTCAGTTTTCAATGGGACCAACGCACCTTCGCCCTCACCCTTTCGCAGCAGCCTCCAGCGCCGCAATCCGCGCTTCAAGTGCAGCGTTCTCCTCGCGGGCCTTCTGCGCCATGGCGCGCACTGCATCGAACTCCTCGCGCGTGACCAAATCGCGGTCGGCAAGCCAGCGGTCCATCAGCGATTTCATCGCATTGCCGGCCTCGTCCTTGGCGCCCTGCGCCACGCCCATGGCATTGGTCATCAGTTGCGACAGGTCATCGAAAATCTTGTTGCGGCTTTGCATGTCAGTCTCCGTATTGGGTTACCGTCTATATGGGGCGCGGGCGGAGCATCACAAGGTTGACTTCACCGCACCCCCCCGGCAAGGAAAGCGCCATGCAAACCGGTCTCGCCTTTCCCAACATTTCACCTGAGGTTTTCTCGATCAGCCTCTTCGGCTTTGACTTCGCGCTGCGCTGGTATGCGCTGGCCTATATCGCGGGGATCGTGATCGGCTGGCGGATCGCAGTCGCGGCGGTGCGACGGGCGCGGCTCTGGCACGACGACAGCCCGGCCATAACCCCCGATCAGCTTGAAAACCTGCTGACATGGATCATCGTCGGGATCATCGGCGGCGGGCGGCTCGGCTATGTGCTGTTCTACCGGCCCGCCTATTACTTCGCCAACCCGCTCGAAATCCCGATCCTGTGGGAAGGGGGGATGTCGTTTCATGGCGGCTTCATCGGGGTCGTGCTGGCGATCCTGATCTTTGCGCGGCGGCAGAACATCCCGCTCGGCGGGGCGGCGGATACGATCGCATTGGCAGCAACGCCCGCGATCCTGCTGGGACGGCTGGCCAATTTCGTCAATGCAGAGCTTTGGGGGCGGCCCACCACCCTGCCCTGGGGGGTGATATTCCCCGGCGAGGCGGCGCAGATGTGCCCCGGCGTCACCGGGCTTTGCGCGCGGCACCCCTCGCAGCTTTACGAAGCCGGACTCGAAGGGCTGCTCTTGGGCGGCATCCTCATCCTCATGGCCTTCCGCTGGGGCGGGCTCAAACGACCCTGGCTCCTGTCGGGGACCTTCTTCGCAGGCTACGGGCTGGCGCGGTTTCTGATCGAATTCGTGCGCCAGCCTGACGCGCAATTCATCACCCCTGGCAATCCGCTCGGGCTGGCCTTCCATATCGACGGCTGGGGGCTGACCATGGGGCAGACGCTGACGCTGCCGATGATCATCGTGGGTCTGCTGGTGATCTGGCACGCCAGCCGCAAGGGGCCGCGCGCGACGTGACCCCGCTGGCGCATCTGATCGCGGCGCGGATCGCGGCCACCGGGCCGATCACGCTGGCCGATTACATGCGCGATTGCCTGACGCATCCCGATCACGGCTATTACAGCAGCCGCGACCCGCTGGGCGTGCAGGGCGACTTCGTTACCGCGCCGGAAATCAGCCAGATGTTCGGCGAATTGCTGGGTGTTTGCCTCGCGCAAAGCTGGCTCGATCAAGGCGCGCCATCGCAGATCACATTGGCCGAACTCGGCCCGGGACGCGGGACGCTGATGGCCGACGCGCTGCGCGCCACCGCAGGCGTGCCGGGGTTTCACGCGGCGCTCAGCCTGCATCTGGTCGAAACCCCCGGCCCTTTGCGCAGCGCACAGGCACGGCTCCTCCCCACTGCACAGTGGCATGACAGCGTCGCCACCCTGCCAGAGGCCCCGCTCTACCTGATCGCCAATGAGTTTTTCGACGCGCTGCCGATTCGGCAATTCATCCGGTCCGGTGACGGATGGAGCGAAGTCGTGGTCGGGCTGAGCGACGGCCACCTGACCCTTGGCCAAACCACCCCCGCGCCACTCGGCGCCCTGCAACACCGGCTCAGCGATACAAGAGACGGCACCCTTGTCGAGCTTTGCCCCGCCCTTCCCGGCATCACCGGCCATATCGGCGGCCTGATCGCACGGCACGGCGGCGCGGCGCTGATCACCGACTATGGCGACTGGCGCAGTCAGGGCGATACATGGCAGGCCTTGCGCGGACATGCGCCGACCGATCCGCTGGCCGAACCGGGCCTTGCCGACCTCACCGCGCATGTCGATTTCGAAGCTTTGGCCAGCGCTGCCAGCCCCGCAAAACATACGCGCCTTACGAGACAAGGGGTGTTCCTCGAACGGCTCGGAATTGCGGCACGCGCGCAAAAGCTTGCAGATAGCCTGAGCGGACCCGCACGCGCGGCGCATCTTGCAGCGCATCGGCGTTTGACCCATCCTGCAGAAATGGGACAGCTCTTCAAAGTGATCGGACTTTACCCAGCCTCCGCAACGCCGCCACCGGGACTGGAGCCGTGAGCCTCGACATCATCACCGCCCCGGCGCTCGCGCCGCTGCAGCACGGCTTTTTCGGGCGGGCAGGCGGAGCCTCGTCAGGGGTCTTTGCCGGGCTCAACTGCGGCCATGGCAGTTCGGACCAGCACGAGGCGGTGACGATCAACCGGACCCGGGTCGCACATGCAATGAACGTGGTACCCGATGCCTTGATCGGGGTGCATCAGATCCATTCCCCCGATGTGGTCACCGTCAGCGACCCCACCGCACCCCGACCCAAGGCCGACGCAATGGTGACAGCCACCCCCGGCATCGCCCTCTCGGTCCTGACCGCCGATTGCCAGCCGGTGCTCTTTGCCGACCGCGAGAATGGCGTGATCGGGGCCGCGCATGCCGGCTGGAAAGGCGCACTCTCGGGCGTCCTCGAAGCAACGGTCGACGCGATGTGCGCGCTCGGTGCGCAGTGCGACCGGATCCGCGCCGTGATCGGCCCCACGATCAGTCAGCGCGCTTACGAGGTCGGACCCGAGTTTCAGGACGCGTTTCTGGCCGAAGATGACGGCGCCGCGCGGTTCTTTGCGCAAGGCAACGGCGACAGGCTCCTGTTCGATCTGCCCGGCTTTGGCCTCTACCGGCTGCGCGGCGCAGGCATCGGACAGGCCGAATGGACCCGGCACTGCACCTATTCCGACCCGACCCGCTTTTTCAGCTACCGGCGCAGCACCCATAATCGCGAAGTCGATTATGGCCGGCTGATCGCGGCGATCCGGCTCTGAGGGCGCGCCCCATTCGCGCGACAGAATGAGTATTTGTACCAGACTGAAACTGCAAAGCGCAGATAAAGGCCGGCGTGCCGTCTGCAAAATACCCCCAGCCCTCCGCAAAACCGCCCAAGAACCGCCCGAATGCGGGGCCAGATTGCTCTCAACGCCCAAGCCGGGCGATGCTGGACACAGGGGACAAAGATGAAGACCGAACGCCGCTGGATGAAATCGCTTCTGGCCGAGGCTGCAGCCTGCAAGACGCGGATGCCATGGGAACGCGGTCTGCGCCGCGCCGCTTTCTTTGCCCGCCGCAATGCCAAACCCGCCGCCCCGATGATGATGCCGCATCGCGCCAGCGCCTGAACCCACTGCGCCACACCGCTGGGCCGCCCCGTCGCAGGACAGGGGCGGCCTTTTGCTTTTGTAGCCCGCGAATATCCGGCGCGATTATAGCCCGCGATTCGGGCGCGCGATTCGGGCAACTGTGGCAGTGCTGTTGCCGCGCGCCTGACAATCCGGGCGCAGACCGTCGGATTGACCACACCCCATGCCCCGCAAGCAGATAGTTTTGACAGGACGGTCCTGTTTCAGCCATATTCACCCCAACGAAACATTCCTCAGATGTTGTCGGTGGGGGCCGACAGATGATGTGACAACCGCAAGGTGCGCACATGACAACGACCCCCTCACCCGCCGCTGGCCTCGCGGCGGGAGCTTATTCACCTCCGGCCCGTCTGGACCGGTTCACTCGGCCAGATGGACGATCTCGGCGCGTGATGCCTCTCATGCGCAGGGTCGGGATCGTCCATCTGTCGGCCTCCCATGACATCAATGATTTTACCCGGATCGTCCCGGCAATGCCCGCCTTTGAAGCGGCTTTCGCCTCGTTCGCACGCGGCACGCTGATGCAGACCGAACGTGGGCTGATTGCCGTCGAAGACCTGTTGCCCGGCGACAGGCTGCGCACTGTCGAGGATGGGTTCCAGACGCTGCTGTGGCGCGGCGGCACCATGATCGTGCCGCAGGGCGAAGGGCAGGATCCCGCGATGCGCCGCCTGACCCGGATCGCCGCCGATGCACTTGGCATCGCGCGCCCGATGTCCGATCTGGTGCTGGGCCCACGCGCCCGGCTCTCCTTCCGCGCACCCGGCATCCGCAAGCTCACCGGTCAGGACTCGGCCCTGATCCCGGCACGCGATTTCATCGACGGGATCAACGTGATCGAGCTGACCCCTCCCAGCCCGGTGCAAGTGTTCCAGCTTGGCTTTGCCGCGCATTACCGGATTCTGGCCAACGGGGTCGAGGTCGAAAGCCTGCATCCCGGCCCCGCCCATGCACTCGGGTTGCGTGGCGATCTGCTCGACCTTTACCTCTCCTGCTTTCCGCATGTGGCCGATCTGGCGGCCTTTGGTCCCATGACCATGCCGCGACTGAACAAGGCCGATCTGGACCTGATCGACGCTGCTTAACGGGCTCAGGCCTCCCGGCGCAGCCGTTCTTCCAATACGTCAAACGGCACGCCCGGCTCGTCCTTGGCCCCCCGGATCACCAGACTCGTCTTGACGTTGGCCACATTCGGGGCCGCCGTCAGATGCTCGGTCAGAAAATTCTGAAACGTGCGCAGGTCGGGCGCCACGCATTTCAGGACGAAATCCACCTCGCCATTCAGCATATGACATTCACGGACCAGCGGCCATGCGATGCATTTGGCCTCAAACGCGGTCAGGTCCACCTCGGCCTGCGATATCAGGCGCACCATGGCAAAGACCTGCACCTCGAACCCCAGTTCACGCGGGTCGATATCGGCGTGATAGCCGCGGATATATCCGGCCTCCTCCAGCGTGCGGACCCGGCGCAGACAGGGCGGCGCCGAAATACCAACCCTCCGGGCAAGCTCCACGTTGGTCATCCGCCCGTCAGCCTGCAACTCAGACAGGATCATCCGGTCAATCTCGTCCAGTTTTGATCCCGGCATCGGTCCTCCATCGGCTCAATTTTGCAAAGACTACGCGAAAGGCCGACTTCGCGCAATATTATTTCGCTATCGCGCAACATCCTTAAGCAAGGCAATGTCCGCCACGCATGCCCGCTCTGGTCCCGGTGCAGGGTTTCCATAGGCAGAGGCAGCGACTATATCGGGGTTGACCTGCATGCAAGAGGCTCCCCATGTCCACCCGTCACACTCGCGTCCTGATCATTGGCTCTGGGCCGGCGGGCTATACCGCCGCCATCTATGCGGCCCGCGCGATGCTCAACCCGATCCTCGTGCAGGGGCTTGAACCCGGCGGGCAGCTGACCACCACCACCGATGTGGAAAACTGGCCAGGCGACACATCGGTGCAGGGGCCCGACCTGATGGTGCGGATGCAGAGCCACGCGCATGAGATGGGGGCAGAGATCATCACCGACATCATCACCGCGCTCGATCTCGCGCACCGGCCCTTCACCGCCACGGGCGATAGCGGCACCACCTATACCTGCGACGCGGTGATCCTCGCCACCGGGGCGCGGGCCAAATGGCTGGGTCTGCCGTCCGAAGAGAAATTCAAGGGCTTCGGCGTCTCAGCCTGCGCCACCTGCGACGGGTTCTTCTACCGGGGCGCCGAAATCGTCGTGGTCGGCGGCGGCAACACGGCGGTGGAAGAGGCGCTGTTTCTGACCAATTTCGCCTCCAAGGTCACCCTGATCCACCGGCGCAACAGCCTGCGCAGCGAAAAGATCCTGCAGGACCGGCTGTTCAAACACCCCAAGATTTCGGTGCTCTGGAATCACGAAATCGCCGAAGTCATCGGCGCCGAAAA
>Ga0105054_10000841_pt1 | contig 50010 bp, 49 predicted proteins | sample BON02_FD_78091 | JGI IMG/M metagenome (GOLD analysis project Ga0105054, IMG submission 78091) | Freshwater microbial communities from Lake Bonney liftoff mats and glacier meltwater in Antarctica - BON-02 (megahit assembly) | ecosystem: Environmental > Aquatic > Freshwater > Ice > Glacier...
CAAAAGCATCCAAGCAGCAAGCGGACAACCGGGCGCAGATGGCGCTCGCCGATCCGCCCAGCCACCCGATCCATCTGCTACCGCGGGCGGTCCGGTTCCTGTTGTCGGCGCTCGCGCTGTCGCTTGGCGTCGCTGTCTCGCGGGGCATCACCCGCTTTTCTTGCGGCTTCTTGCTGCCGCTTGCGCGCGACGACCTGGGCTGGAGCTTCATCCTGGCCGGGGCGATGAACAGCGCCAACCTGGTCGGCTATTTGAGCGGTGCGCTGGCCATGTCGTGACTGGTTCTGCGCTGTGCGCCGCCCTGTGTGCTGCACTTGGGCGATTGGTGCGCGCGCCAATGCTCATGGCCGCCAGTGTCTTTTTCACGGCGTCTGCGCCCTTGCTGGCGCAGCGGCTGCTAGCCGGCGTGCCCAGCGCCCTGGTATTCAGCCCGGCGGCCCAGTGGTTTGGTGGTGGATTGGTGGCGCCGCTACAGCCGCATCGCAGTGGGCTTTTTGCTCTGCCCGCACCACAGCGACACCGGTTTGGGCATCGTGTTATCTGCCTTGGGGGTACCGCTGCTGCTGGGCTGGGCCGCCGAAGAGGCCCGCGGCTGGGCGCGGCCACGCTGTTGCCAGCCGTTACAGCTGCCTGGCCGCGGGTGGCTGTCTCGGGTTTGACATCTGGTGGCATGTCTCTATCGGTGGCGGTCTCCAGCACCGCGCTGGTGCGGCACAAGCTGCCGCCCGGCCAGTGGATGGCCGGTATTGGTGTCTTCACCGTGGCCTTCGCCGCCGGTCAGATCGTTGGCCCCACCGTGGTCGGCGTCACTGCCGATGGTGCAGGCAGCCTGGCGCGCGGCCTGGTGTTTTCTGCGGCGGCGCTGTGGTTGGTGGTGGCGCTGGACTGGTGGCAGCGGGCGCTGTGAGACGCAAGAGCCGATCCGGCTGGGTGGTTGACAGCTTGAGCCTGTGAGCCGTCGCATCAAGCACCAAGCATCACGCATCAACCCCACCTGTCACCCACCATGCGCACCACCCTCAGCATTGAAGACGACGTGCTCTTCGCCGCCAAAAACCTGGCACGGCGCGAGGGTCGCAGCCTTGGCGAGGTGATCTCTGATCTGGCCCGACAAGCCCTGCATTCGGCTGCGCCCGACGCAACGGCAAACCGTGTGCCCACTGTGCTGGACGATCAGCTGGCCAAGCTGGGCCTAACGCCCTACCGTGCGCCCGGGGTGGCCGTGGTCACGCAAGCTCAGCTGGATGCGTTGCGCGAAGCCGAAGGGTTGTGAGAGCACGACGAACCTCAGCACCGCCCGCAGCACCAGCGGTGAGCGAGAGATCCGGTCGCTACCTGGTTCCTGGGCCTGCCGTGCGCATCAGTCTGCTCGATGTGAATGTGCTGATCGCCCTGTGCGACGGGCGCCATGAACACCACCCGATTGCCGCGCAATGGTTTGTGGACAACGCTGGTGCTGGCTGGGCCAGTTGCCCGCTCACGCAAAACGGTGCCATCCGCAGCATGAGCACGCCTGCCTACCCGGGCGCGCGACCGGTGTCGCAGGTGTTGGCACAGGTCAAGACCCTCTGTGCCAGCGCCCACCACCACTTCTGGCCCGACGCGGTGAGCTTGACGGACGGGGCTATCCTCCACCCTCTGCATCTGTTGGGCCACCGCCAGTTGACCGACGCCTACCTGCTCGCGCTGGCGGTTTACAACGGCGGCCGGTTCGTCACGCTTGATGGCGCGATCGCGCTCCAGGCGGTTTATGGTGCGAATGCGGGTAATGTAGTGCGTCTGATCTAACGCGGTGCCGGTCATAAAACAGGCGTAAAACCGCGCCTGTTTTGCAAGGTGCAAGAGGGGTTTGCATTGGCCCATGTGTTGCGCGGAAGTTGGGTGTCCAGCCGCCGACAATGGACACCAAACCCCCACCCCAAAAGTGCTTTCCCTGTGTCTCTCCCACCGACCCGTTGTCCCCAGCCGATGGCTGATGTCGCCATCATTGGGGGCGGGCTGAGCGGGCTGTATGCAGCCCATCTTCTGACGCAGCAGGGGTTGCGTTACAGCCTGTTCGAAGCGCGGCCCGACACCGGCGGGCGCCTTCTTTCTCTCTCGCCCCAGGAGATGGCCAGCGCTGGCGAAGGTACCGGCATCTCCCGTGGGCCGACCGACCGATTTGACCTGGGCGCCACCTGGTTCTGGCCCGACCGGCAGCGACAGCTGGGCGCCCTGGTGTCAGGCCTTGGGCTGAAACCCTTTGCCCAGCCAGACGCAGGGGACTGGGTCCTTGAGCGTTCGCAGCGGGCGCCGCTGCAGCGGGTCAGGGGCTCGCCGACCTCAGCCCCTTCGATGCGGCTGGCTGGTGGTATGGCGTCGCTGGTGCAAGCGGTGCAGCAGCGGCTTGACAGCAGCTGCCTGCACCTGTCGCACCAGGTGACCGCTGTCACGCTGTGTGAGAACAGCGTGGCGGTGCAAACCCGGTTCAACAGCGTGTCCACCACCTGGCACGCCACGCGCTTGCTGCTCGCACTGCCGCCGCGACTCGCTGCCGAGTCGATTCGGTTTTTTCCAGCGCTCCCGCCCGACGTGTCTGGTGCCTGGCTCAACACACCGACCTGGATGGCCTCCCACGCCAAATACCTGGCTGTTTTCGACGAACCGTTCTGGCGCGCAGATGGACTGGCGGGGGCCGCTCAAAGTGCGGTCGGGCCGATGGTGGAGGTACAAGACGCGTCCAGCCCAAGCGGTCATGCGGCGCTCTTTGGCTTCATTGGTGTGCCGGCTCAGGCCAGGGCCGGTATTGATCACAGCGACATGCTGTCGGGCTGCCGAGCGCAGCTGGTTCGCCTGTTTGGCGAACGCGCCGCCCGGCCGGTTGCCGAGACGCTGCTCGACTGGGCACAAGAGCCCTTCACAGCAACCGCTCGCGACCAAGTCGCCTCGGGCCACGCCACCGCACCGGCGGCGAGCGTGGTTCGCGGCCCCTGGGAAAACCGCATTTTTGGAACCGCGAGTGAGTGGTCGCCTGAGTTTCCTGGCTACATCGCAGGGGCGGTTGATGCCGCCCAGCGTGCCGTGGATGCTGTGGTGCGCGCGCTGAGCGCGCAATCGGCGTCATCCTAGATTAGGTCCCAGCGGGTTGCCTCCCCGCGACATTCTGGAAAATCGCAGGGGTCAGGAACGCTGTTGTCGTGTGCTCTAAAACAGCTCGTGAATTGTCTGTATTTGTGTGGTGAGCACCTGACACCTCACCAATGCACCCACTGCGGCGAACGGTGGTGTGGGCGTGCCGCAGAACAGATGCAGAAACGGTGTCGGATGTGCAAAACGCGGGGGGAGGCCAGCGTGGTAACCCTTGGGCAGATGCACGGGGTTGCTTAATCCAGGACACTTATCTGTCCATATCACCAACCATTTGGAAGCCACCATGCGATTTCCCATCCGACTCTCTCCCCTTTTGCTCGCTGCCGCGTTCATCGTCAGCGTCACAGCGGCTCACGCCAACACCTTTCGCTGGGCACGCTCGGCGGATCTTTCGACCTGGGACATACACGCCCAAAACGTAGGCGTCAACAACACGCTGCATGCAGCGGTGTACGACACGCTGGTCGAGTACAACAGCGAGACATTCAAGCCAGAGCCATCGCTGGCCACCGATTGGAAGCGCATCAGCCCGACGCAGCTGCGCCTGAGCTTGCGCAAGGGTGTGACCTTCAGCGATGGCAGCTTGTTCACCGCAGACGACGCCAAGTTCTCGCTGGAGCGCGCCACAGCAAAGACCTCCAACTTCTCCGTTTATGCACAAGGCATCGACCGGGTGGAAAAAGTGGATGCCCACACCATTGACATCTATTCGGATGTGCCCAACCCGGTGCTGGTGAACCAGCTCACCGAGCTGCGCATCATGAGCAAGGCCTGGGCCGAAAAGCACAATTCGGTGGAGCCCAAAGACATCAAGACCAAGGACGAGCCTTTCTCCAACCGCAACGCGATGGGAACAGGTCCCTTCACCCTCAAATCCTGGGCGCCCGATCAACGCCTGGTGCTGGTTGCCAACCCGACCTGGTGGGGCAAGGGCAAGTACCCGCTGAACGTGACCGAGATCGTCTACACACCCATCAAGTCCAACGCCACGCGCACCGCCGCATTGCTCTCGGGTGAGGTTGACTTCGTGATTGATCCCAGCCTGCAAGACCTGGCCAGGATTCGGCAGACATCTGGGCTGAAGGTGCTGCAAGGCGCCGAAAACCGCACCATTTTTCTGGGCATGGACCAGTTCAGAACCGAGTTGCCCGGCTCCAACATCAAGGGTGAGAACCCCTTGAAAGATGTCCGTGTGCGCAAAGCGCTGTACCAAGCGATCGACATCAACACCATCCAGCGCGTGGTCTTGCTTGGTCTGGCGCAACCCACCGGTGCGCTGATAGCGCGCCAGGTCAACGGCTGGACACCCAAGGCGGACATCCGCTGGCCCCACGATCCGGCTGCCGCCCAAAAACTGCTGACCGAGGCCGGCTATCCGCAAGGGTTTGAGGTGGACTTTGCGTGCAGTGCTGGGCGTTACGTCAACGACGAGCAGCTGTGCCAGGCCATCACCATTCAATGGGCCAAGGTGGGCGTGAAAGCCAAGCTCCGCACGATGCCGTTTTCCATCTACTTCCCCATGATCCAGCGTCACGAAGCCAGCATCTACCTGCTGGGCTGGGGCGTGCCCACCTTCGACGCCTTTTACTCCCTGCAGTCGCTGATCCGCTCGCCGGGCGCTGGCGGTGACGGCAACTTCAACCTGGGGCGCTATTCCAACCCGCAGCAAGACGAACTGATTGAGCGCATCAAGAAAGAAACCGATGCCAAAACCCGCAACCAACTGATCGAAAAGGTTTTGGTGCGGGACCATGAATTCATTTCGCACATCCCGCTGTACAACCAGGTCGGTGCCTGGGCTGCCACCACCAAGGTGAACTTGACCCACCGCGCTGACAACCAGATCGATTGGCGCTCACTCAAATTGAACTAAGCCACGGATGAGTGGGTCATTAAAGCCGATCCGCCCCAACAGCGGTATATCTGTTCGAGTGCCAGATACCGGCCCTAAGCCAGGTCGCTTTCTCGCATTGGGCCGTGTGTGCGCACGCTGACACAGGGCGGCGGTGGCTGCACCAAACCCGGCTCAACCGCCAGCTTTTTGCCGCTTTGCTGGCAACACGGTTTGGGCTTGCTTTCTGTTTTTTCAAGGATTTCTTCATGGCTATGGGTCAATTTGCTTACGCGAACAACAGCAACCGCTTCCTCGCCTGCGAGCCGCTGGCCGACCAGCCTTTTGCCATCTGTGGCGTGCCTTTTGATGGTGTGGTGACAAACCGGCCCGGCGCGCGCTTTGGGCCACAGGCGATTCGTGCGGCCAGTTTGATGCTGTGTGATGGCATCCACCCGGTGTTCGATGTGTCGCCGCTGGCGCACCTGGGCGATGCGCTGGATATGCGCCTGCCCAACGCCTCACCGCTGTCCGAGTTGCGCCGGCACATCGAGGCGCATGCGGCGGCGCTGATGGCGAAACACCACGCGGTGTTTCTGGGTGGCGACCACTCGGTCACGCTCTCTTTGCTGCGCGCTGCTCAGGCGCGTTTCGGTGGTGGCGAGCCGTTGGCGCTGGTGCATTTCGATGCCCATTGCGACACCTGGCAAGACCATTTCGGTGAGCCTTCTGGCCATGGCACCTGGACCTACGAGGCACTGCAAGAAGGCTTGGTGAGCGCGGCGCACACGGTGCAAATCGGCATTCGCTCCAGCGGCGAGCGCTCGGCGCGCGAGTATGTGGCAGACCAGGGCGGGCAGATCTTCACCGCGCGCGCCCTTCGCGGACTCGATGGTGCCGGGCTGCAACCGGCGATCAACGCGATTCGCGCCCGTATCGGGCAGCGACCGTGTTATCTCACGCTCGACATCGATTGCCTGGACCCAGCCTTTGCGCCCGGCACCGGCACACCCGAGCCCGGCGGCATGACCAGCTCGCAGGTGCTGACCTTTGTTGAGTCGCTGGCCGATCTGAACTTCGTCGGCATGGATTGTGTGGAGGTGGCGCCCGCTTACGACCACGCCGAGCTCACCAGCAACGCCGCTGCCAGCTTCGTCTGGACCTACCTGAGCGGCCAGGTGGCCAAGCGCGCCGGGCGCCTGCCTGCGCCGGGAGTCTGATCATGCTGGGCACCGCCTTGCTGGGCTCCGATACCCAGCTCAATCAAAGCAGTTATTACGAAGCCAGCGTAAGCCGGCCGGTGCCCGAGCCACCGCTGCACGGTTCGGTGCAGGCCGACGTGGTGGTGGTGGGCGGTGGCTTTGCTGGCCTCTCGGCTGCGCTGGAGCTGGCGCAGCGCGGCTTGAGCGTGGTGCTGCTGGAGGCGGACCGCGTGGGCAGTGGCGCCAGCGGGCGCAACGGCGGCCAGGCCATCGTGGGCTATGCCAGTGGCCAGGGGCCGTTTGACGAGCAGCTGGGCGCGGAGCGATCGCAGCAGGCCTGGGACATGTCGGTGCAGGCGGTGAATTTGATAGAGCAACGCATCACCGCCCACAGCATCGATTGCGACTGGCAGCGTGGCTACACCTACGTGGCCGATTCGCGCCACAAGGCCGATGCGCTGCGCGCCGAGTTCGACGACCACCAGCGGCGCGGCGTGGCGGGCGAGTGGGCCGAGGGCGCCGAGGTGTCGCGGCTGATTGGCAGCGCGCGCTACCTGGCGGCGTTTCACGAGAAAACCTCTGGCCACCTGCACCCGTTGAAATACGCGCTGGGCCTGGCGCGCGCGGGACAGGCCGCCGGGGTACGGATCTTCGAGGGCTCGCCGGTGGTGGGTTTGCGGCGCGGCACGTCGTTGGTGGCAGTGACGGCGGGTGGTCAGGTGACAGCGCGCTTTGGCGTGCTGGCGGGCAACGCGACGCTGCCCGAATACGGGCCGCAGGTGGCGCCCGAGATCGCGCCGCGCATCATGCCGGTGGGCACCTACATGGTGGGCACTGCACCGCTGGACCCGGCGCTGTGCGCGCGCCTTATCCCGCACCACGCGGCGGTGTGCGACAACAATTTCGTGCTCGATTATTTCCGCTTCAGCGCCGACCACCGCATGCTGTTTGGCGGCCAGGTGAGCTACACCACGCGCACACCCAAGAACCTCAAGGCGGTGATGGCGCAGCGCATGGGCGAGGTGTTTCCCGAGCTGAAGGAGGCGCCAGTGGCGTTCGTCTGGGGCGGCTTTGTTGACATCAGCATGAACCGCACGCCCGACTTCGGCCGGCTCGGTGACAACCTGTATTACCTGCAAGGTTTCAGCGGTCATGGTGTGGCGCTGACCGGCCTGGCCGGCCAGCTGGTGGCCGATGCGGTGGCGGGCCAGGCCGGACGCTTCGATCTGTTTTCAGCCCTGAAACACCGCGAATTTCCTGGAGGCTCGCTGCTGCGCACGCCTTCTCTGGCGCTTGGCATGATGTGGCATCGGATGAAGGACGCGCTTGGCTGAGGGCGGTCGGTGGCGCCGTTGGCGTGCCGAGCGACCAGCGCCAAAGACCTGTCTTGACAGACATCGGCATGGCTGCAATCTGCCAGCTGCACCACCGCCAGATACCAACAGGCGCCGAAGCTGATCCAATGGCTTCGCCACAAAGCCCTGAACCAAACGGAGACCCCATGAACCAGTTACCTCCTTGCATGGTCTGGCTGCCCGCCGACCACCGGCTGCTGGGCGACAACGGCCACCAAATGCCCTTTCTGGTGCTGGGCGATAAGTACGCCCGCGCAGTCAAGCTGGGCGCGCAGGCGCAGCCGGTGATGTTTCCGCTGGCCGATCCCGAGCAGATTGACGGCCTGCTGGCGCTGGTGGATGGTGTGATGCTTACCGGCTCGCCTTCCAATGTGGACCCAACCCATTTTGACGAAGCGGTGGCCGATCCCAGCCTGCCACTGGACCCGGTGCGCGATGCGCTCACGCTCGCGTTGGTGCGGGCCTGCGTGCGAGATGGCGTGCCGCTGCTGGGCGTCTGTCGCGGTTTCCAGGAGATCAATGTGGCGCTTGGCGGCACGTTACACCAGCGGGTGCACGGGGTGCCGGGCTTGATCGACCACCGCGAACCGGAGAACGAGCCACTTGAGGCGCAATACGCACCCAGCCACCCGCTGCGGCTGGCGTCTGGCAGCGCCTTCGAGACCTGGGCTGGCGGCCCTGAGGCGATGGTGAATTCGCTGCATGGCCAGGGTGTCAAGCGGCTGGCCGATGGCCTGGAGCCGCTGGGCGTGGCGCCCGACGGTGTGGTCGAGGCGGTGGCGGTGCGCGGCGCGCGCAGCTTTGCCTATGCGGTGCAATTCCACCCCGAATGGCGTTGCTGGGAAAACCCGTTTTACGGCGCAATTTTTGAAGCCTTTGGCAGCGCCTGCCGCCAACGTCGCAGCCAGCGCCTGCGGGCTTTGTAGCTCGCCCACAGCCGTGCCAATATCCCCCCCGTGATGGCGCCCAGCGTCGATCGCGAAAAGTTTCAGAAAATCGCCACGATAACGTTCACGAAAGCGTCCCATGACAGCGCCCAAGAAGATGAATTTCAACGATCTGGAGAACTGGCTCAACGAGCGCCGCGTGACCGAGGTGGAGTGCCTGGTACCCGACCTCACCGGGGTGGCACGCGGCAAAATTCTGCCGCGCGAAAAATTCACCGAAGACCGCGGCATGCGGCTGCCCCAAGCCATCGTGGGTATGGGCGTAACAGGCGAATTTCCCGAGAGTGGGCCGTACTACGATGTGGTGGACCCGACCGACAAAGACATGCAGCTGCGCCCCGACCCGAACTCGGTGCGCATCGTGCCCTGGGCCAGCGACCCCACGGCGCAGGTGATCCACGACTGCTTTGACAACGACGGCAAGCTGGTGCCCTTTGCGCCGCGCAGCGTGCTGCGCAAGATTTGCAATCTGTACGACGCCGAGGGTTGGGAGCCGGTGGTGGCGCCGGAGCTGGAGTTTTACCTGACCGCGCGCAACACCGACCCGAACACGCCGCTGAAATCGCCGATTGGGCGCAGCGGGCGCGCCGAGACCTCGCGCCAGGCCTACAGCATCGATGCGGTAAACGAATTTGATCCGTTGTTCGAGGACATATACGACTACTGCGCGCAAATGCACCTGAATGTGGACACGCTGATCCACGAGGTGGGCGCGGGCCAGATGGAGATCAACTTTTTCCACGCCCACCCGCTGGGCCTGGCCGACGAGGTGTTTTTCTTCAAACGCACCGTGCGCGAAGCCGCGATGCGCCACGACATGTACGCCACCTTCATGGCCAAGCCGATCGCCGGCGAGCCCGGCAGCGCGATGCACATCCACCAGAGCATTGTGAGCAAAGAGACCGGCAAGAACATCTTCAGCGCCGAAGACGGTACCGCAACGGACGCCTTCTACCATTACATCGGTGGCCTGCAGCGCTACATCCCCTCAGCCATGGTGTTGGTGGCGCCCTATGTGAACAGCTACCGGCGCCTGTCGCGCAATTCGGCGGCGCCGATCAACATCGAATGGGGCCACGACAACCGCACCTGTGGCATCCGCTCGCCGATTTCCACCCCTGCGGCGCGCCGGGTGGAGAACCGCGTGATCGGTGCCGATGCCAACCCGTATATCGCCATGGCAATGACGCTGGCCTGCGGTTACCTGGGTATGAAAAACAAGATCAAGCCCAAGCCCGAGATGAAGGGTGACGCCTACCTGGCGCCCTACGCGCTGCCGCGCAGCTTGGGCGAAGCGCTCGACTGGCTGCGCAAAGAAACCGACCTGCACGACATCCTGGGCAAGGAATTCATCACGATCTACACCGAGATCAAAGATCTCGAATTCGATGAATTTATGAAGGTGATCTCCCCATGGGAGCGCGAGCATTTGTTGCTCCATGTTTAAACATCGACCCCCCCGCGCCGCGCCTGCGCCGCGCCACCCCCCAGGGGGCAACGCTGGCGGCCCGGCAGAGCCGGTTCCGCGGCGTTCTGGAAAGCTCCCCCCCCTCTATTCGAAAGTGAGTCTGTCGCATGAACACATCCACCCTCATCGCACCGCCCGCGCTCGTTAGGCGCGATCAAAAGCACGACACAGCGGCGGTGCAAGCGCTGGACAGCGCGCATTTCATCCACCCGTTCACCGACCACGACGACCTGTCCACGCGCGGCGCCAAGGTGATCGTGAAGGCAGACAACATCTACGTCTGGGATTCCGAGGGCAACCGCCTGCTCGATGCGATGAGCGGGCTGTGGTGTGTCAACGCCGGATATGGCCGCAAGGAGCTGGCCGACGCCGCCTATCAGCAGATGATGACGCTGCCGTTCTACAACAGCTTTTTCAACACCACCAATGTGCCGGCGGTGAAGCTGGCGGCCAAGCTGGCGTCGCTGGCGCCCACGGTCGACGGCCGCAGCTTCAAGCATGTGTTCTATTCCAGCAGCGGCTCCGAGAGCAACGACACCAACGTGCGCATGGTGCGCCGCTACTGGGACTTGCTCGGCCAGCCCGAGCGCAAGGTGATCATCGGTCGGCTCAACGGCTACCACGGCTCCACCATGGCCGGCGCCTCGTTGGGCGGCATGAGCGGCATGCACGTCCAGGGCGATCTGCCGATCCCCAACATCACCCACATCGAACAACCGTACTTCACTGAAAATGCCGAGCCGGGCGAAAGCCGGGCCGCCTTTGGCTTGCGTGCCGCGCGTTGGTTGGAGGCCAAGATTCTGGAAATCGGCGTCGACAAGGTGGCGGCCTTCATTGCCGAGCCGGTGCAGGGTGCCGGTGGCGTGATCATCCCGCCCGACACCTACTGGCCCGAAGTCCAGCGCATCGTTGACCAGTACGGCATCTTGCTGATTTCGGACGAGGTGATCTGCGCCTTTGGCCGACTCGGCCACTGGTTCGCTTACGAGAAGTTTGGCTTCAAACCCGACCTGGTGACATTCGCCAAGGGTGTGACCAGCGGCTACATCCCGCTGGGCGGCGTGTTGGTAGGGAACCGGGTGGCGGCGGTGCTGATTGAGCAGGGCGGCGAATTTAACCACGGCTACACCTACAGCGGGCACCCAGTGGCATGCGCGGTGGCGCTGGCCAACATCGAGCTGATCGAGCGCGAAGGTTTGGTGGCTCAGGTCAAAAACGACACTGGCCCGTATCTTGCTTCGTGTTTTGGGGCGCTCGGTGCACATCCGCTGGTGGGCGTGGCCGAGACCTGCGGTTTTGTTGGCGGCCTCACGTTGGTCAAGCACAAGGCCAGTCAGACGCCGTTTGATGCCGATTTGGGCGTGGGCATGATCTGCCGCAGCCACTGCTTCAAAAACGGGCTCATCATGCGCGCCGTGGGCGACCGCATGATCATCTCGCCGCCGCTGGTGACAACCCGTGACCAGATCGGCGAACTGGTGGGGCTGATTCGCATCTGCCTGGACGCCACCCTGGCCGATCTGCGTGCTCAGGGCCAGCTGGCTTGAGGCGACGCCGAAGAAATCCCGTGGATGTGCGCGCCACGCGGCACTTTTCCAGCGCTGCCCCAAGCCCGAACCCGAGCTGAGCACCGGGTTTTCTTTGTTAAAGTATTTCGGTGCTCCGCTGGGGTTGTCCGGTGGTCTCTGAATCGCGTGGCGCTGTTGTGTGAGAGCTGGCGTCCTTCTGTGTGTGCAAGTCCGGGTTTGTCCCACCTTTCTGGAGAGTTCCCCATCATGAAGAAGCAAGTTTTGGCTCTGGCTATCGCGGCGGTGCTGCTCACTGCCTGCGGCAAAAAGGAAGAAGCCGTGCCGGTCGCTGTGGCACCCGCCGCCGAGGCGGCAAAGCCGGCTGGCCCGGTGCTGGACGTTGAGAAAACGCTCAACATCTACAACTGGGCCGACTACATCCCCGAGGGCATGATTGCTATCTTTGAGCAGGAGTTCGGCATCAAGGTGAACTACAACACCTTTGAGAACAATGAAGCGCTGCACGCAAAGCTGGTGGCGGGCAACTCGGGCTACGACATCGTGGTGCCGACCGCTGGTTTCGCCAAGAAGCAAATCACCGGTGGCCTCTACCAAGAAATTGACAAGAGCAAGATTGCCAATTTCGCCAACCTCGATCCCACATTCATGGAAAAAATCGCAAGCGTGGATCCGGACAACAAGTATCTGGTGCCATGGGCTTGGGGCTTCACCACGGTGGGCATCAACAAGCAAAAATTGGAGAAGGCGCTGGGCGATACCCCGATGCCCGAGAACGCCTGGGATCTGGTATTTGATCCCAAGTACACCAACAAGCTCAAGTCGTGCGGTATCGCCTTCCTGGATTCTCCAAGTGAGATCCTGCCGGTGGCCCTGCACTACGTGGGCAAGCCTGCTTACAGCGAAGACCCAGCTGATTTCAAGCTGGCCGGCGAGATGCTGAGCAAGGTGCGCCAGGACATTCGAATTTTCTCCAGCACCATGATCGATGACATCGCAGGCGGCAAGGCCTGCGCGTTTGTGGGCTGGTCAGGCGATATCAACATTGCGGCTAGTCGGGTTAAGGAAACCGGGGGCACGGATGAGATCGTGCCTCTGCTGCCGACCACGGGCGGCTTGGTGTTTATTGACGCGATGGCGATCCCGAAAGACGCCAAGCATGTGAACAACGCCCATGCGTTTATTGATTTCTATCTGCGTGGTGAAAACAGCGCGTTGATGGCCAACGAGATGACGTATCCGACCGCCAACACCGCCGGCCTGGCCGGCATCGAAGATGAGATCAAGAACAACGAAACCATCTTCCTGAACCCAGAAAACATGGGGCGCCTGATCGCCACCGGTGGCTATTCCAACGAGATCGCGGGCACGCTCAACGACACCTACAACGCTTTCAAGCGCGGCCGCTGATCCCCTGAAGCCGCCTACAGGGCTGTTCCACCCGCCCGGGTTGAACAGCCCTCTTTTGTTGAGATGAACAGCAAGGGCATGACCATGACAGAGACAGCCGGATACCTGGTGACCGAGAAGCTGGTCAAACGATTCGACGAGGCCCTGGCTGTTGACGAGGTGTCGCTCTCCATCGCCAAGGGCGAGATTTTTGCGCTGCTGGGCAGTTCGGGCTGCGGCAAGTCCACCCTGCTGCGCATGCTGGCCGGCTTCGAGAAGCCCACTTCGGGACGCATTTTGCTGGGCGGTCAAGACGTGGCAAAGATGCCGCCCTACGAGCGGCCGGTGAACATGATGTTTCAGTCGTACGCGCTGTTCCCGCACCTGAGCATTTGGGAGAATGTGGCCTTTGGTTTGAAGCGCGAAGGCCTGCCAAAAGCCGAGGTGAAGCGGCGCACCGACGAAATGCTAACCCTGGTGCAGCTCACGCCCTACGCCCAGCGCAAACCGCACCAGCTCTCGGGGGGTCAGCAGCAGCGTGTGGCGCTGGCGCGCAGCCTGGCCAAGAAGCCCAAGCTGCTGTTGCTTGATGAGCCGCTTGGCGCGCTGGACAAGAAGCTGCGCGAGCAGACGCAATTCGAGCTGGTCAACATCATCGAGTCGGTGGGGGTGACGGTGGTGATGGTCACGCACGACCAGGAAGAGGCGATGACCATGGCCAGCCGGATTGCCATCATGAGCAAAGGGCGGGTGCTCCAGGTGGGCACGCCTGAGGAGATTTACGAGCACCCGCGCAGCAAGTTTGTGGCCGACTTCATCGGCAACGTCAACCTGTTCCCTGGCAAGCTCAGCGTGGACGAGGCCGACCGCTGTGCGGTGGCGACCGCCATTGGCGAGGTGCAGGTAGGCCATGGCGTGAGCGGCACGCTCAACATGCCGGTGTCGATTGCGGTGCGGCCTGAAAAAATCAACATCAGCAAAACCCGGCCAGACCATGTGGACCGCAACCTGTTCCAGGGCCGTGTCAAAGAAATTGGCTACCTCGGCTCGTACAACAACTACATCCTGAGCACCCCCGATGGCTCCAAGGTGCGTGTTACCGAGGCCAACAGCACGCGCGACGACCTACAAGGAATCACCTGGGAAGACGAGGTGTTTTTTTGGTGGTCAGATGAGGCAGGCGTGGTCTTGCGCGACTAGATATGCCTCCCCCGCGTCGCTTGGCGCCACCCCCCAGGGGACCACGCTGGCGACCCGTCCTGAGCTTGTCGAAGGGCGGTTCTGCGGCGTCCTGGGTTGATGCACTTCGCTGCGGTTGCTGTTTTGATTAGGAGACTCTGATGGCTCTTTCACCGCTCCCCATGCCGGGCAAACGCTTTGTGATTGGCGTGCCCTATGTGTGGCTGTTCGTGTTCTTTCTGCTGCCGTTCCTGATCCTGCTCTACATCAGCTTTGTGGACATGGGCAGCGACATCAGCCCATTCAAGCCGATCTGGGACCCGGTCTCTGGCGTGCTGAGTCTGAAGTACGAGAACTATCTCTCCATCTTTCGCACCGCAGAGGGCGCACCGCTGTTTCGCACGCTGTACATCGAGGCCTATTTGCGCTCGATCTGGTATGCGCTGCTGACCGCCATTTTCTGTCTGGTGATCGGTTACCCGTTTGCCTATTTCATTGCGCGTTCGCCGGCCAGCGTTCGCCCGGCGTTGCTGCTGATGGTGATGCTGCCGTTCTGGACCTCGTTCTTGTTGCGCGTCTACGCCTGGAAGGGGCTGCTGGCCGACAACGGGGTCATCAACCGCCTTTGGATGGCGATCGGGCTCACCAGCGAACCGGTGCAGATGCTCTACACCAACGTGTCGATGCTGGTGGGCATGACCTACGTGTATCTGCCGTTCATGGTGTTGCCGCTCTATGCCACCCTGGTGAAGATGGACTTTCGCCTGCTGGAGGCCGCCTATGACCTGGGCACCACGCCTTTCAAAGCGTTTTGGCTCATCACCGTGCCGCTTTCCAAGGCCGGCATTGTGGCGGGCTTCATGCTGGTGTTCATCCCCTGCGTGGGCGAGTTCGTGATTCCCTCGCTTTTGGGCGGGCCGGAGAACATGATGATCGGGCGGGTGGTGTGGGACGAGATGTTCACCGCCAACGACTGGCCGCAAGCGACCGCGCTGGCGGTTGTGATGATCGCACTGATCATCGTGCCGCTGGCCATCTATTACAACTACAGCGGCGACAAGAAGTAACCCGTCAGGAAGGAGTCGAGATGAAACAGCTGCTTGAAAAACACTTTGGCAAGTTTTGGCTTGTCCTGGTGTTTGTGTTTCTCTACATGCCGCTGCTGTTTATGATCGTGTTTAGTTTTAACAGCACACGGCAAGATGCGCGGTTTACCGGCTTTTCGTTTCGCTGGTACGAGGCGCTGACGAAAGACGATCGCATCGTCGAAGGCTTCATCACCTCGCTCAAGGTGGCGTCCATCACCGGGGTGCTCTCTGCTGTGCTGGCCACGTTTGCCGCTTTTGTGCTGGTGCGCTACCGGCGGTTTCCGGGCCGCACCGCTTTCTCCGGCATGGTGAACGCGCCGCTGGTGATGCCTGAGGTGATCATTGGCTTGTCGCTGTTGCTGCTGGCGGTGGGCTCGCAAAATCTGTTTGGCTGGCCCGAGCGCGGCCTGCTCACCATCATCCTGGGCCACACGCTGCTGGGTATGGCCTACGGCATGGTGGTGATCCAGAGCCGGCTGCTGCAGATGGACCGCAGCATCGAGGAGGCGGCGATGGATCTGGGTGCGCGCCCACATCAGGTGTTTTTTTTGATCACTTTGCCCAACATTTTCCAGGCCATCTTGGCGGCGTTTTTGCTCTCGTTCACACTCTCGTTTGACGACGTGGTGATTTCCGAATTTCTCTCTGGGCCGGGTGTTAGCACACTGCCGCAGGTCATCTTTGGCTACGCGCGGCGTGGCATCAACCCGACCATTTACGCGGCGGCCACGCTGCTGATCGTCACCGTCACGCTGCTGATCGTGGCCTATGCGGTGTGGGTGGCGCGTGCCACGCGCCGGCGCGAGCGCGAGATTCAGGCCGCCACCCGTATCGAAATGGCGGCACTTGCCATCAACCCATGAGGAGATCACCATGAATGCACCCCAAAAATCCGAATACCTGAACGCTCCGCACACCAACGCCGCCTGGCACGCACGGCGTCTGGCTGCCACACCACGTGGCGTTGGCGTAATGGGTGATTTCTTCATCGACCACGCCAAAAACGCCGAGTTCTGGGACATTGAGGGCAGGCGTTTCATTGACTTCGCCGGTGGCATCGCGGTGCTCAACACAGGCCATGTGCACCCCAAAATCCAAGCGGCGATCGCACGGCAGCTGGAGCGATTTACCCACAGCTGCTACCAAGTGGTGCCCTACACCGAGTACGTGGCGTTGGCCGAGCGCATCAACGAGCTGGTGCCGATCAACGGCCCGGTGAAAACCGCCTTTTTCTCCACCGGCGCCGAGGCGATCGAAAACGCGATGAAGATCGCGCGCTCGGCCACCGGGCGCAGTGGTGTAATTGCCTTTGGCGGCGCTTTCCACGGCCGCAGCATGTTTGCCGTTGCCATGACCGGCAAGGTGCAGCCCTACAAAGCCGGCTTCGGGCCATTCCCACCCGAGATTTACCACGTGCCGTTTCCCTGCCATTGCGCCTCGCTTGACGAGACGCAGCGCGCGATGGAGCAGCTGTTCAAGTGCGACATTGAGCCCTCGCGCGTGGCGGCCATCGTGTTTGAGCCGGTGCAGGGCGAGGGCGGCTTCAACCCGATTCAGCCAGCTGCTGTGAAGTGGTTGCGCGGGCTTTGCGATCAGCACGGCATCTTGCTGATTGCGGATGAGGTACAGACCGGCTTTGCCCGCACCGGCAAGATGTTTGCCATGGAGCATTACGGCGTGAGTCCGGATTTGATGACGCTGGCGAAAAGCCTGGCCGGCGGTACCACGCTCTCAGCCGTGTGTGGCAGGGCCGCCGTGATGGACGCGCCCGCGCCCGGTGGTCTGGGTGGTACCTACGCTGGCAACCCGCTGGCGATCGCAGCGGCGCACGCGGTGCTCGACGTGATGGCTGAGGAGCGCTTGCCCGAGCGCGCTCAGATGCTGGGCGACGCGCTGATCGCGCGCCTGACAGCGGTGCAAGCAAAGGGCAAGCGCATCAGCGATGTGCGTGGCCTGGGCGCCATGATCGCCTGCGAATTCGTCGATGCGGCCACCGGCGCGCCCGATGCCGAGACCACCAAGATGGTGCAGGCCGCCGCGCTGCACCGCGGCCTGCTGCTGCTGACCTGTGGTGTCTACGGCAACGTGATCCGTTTCCTTTTCCCGCTCACCATCGAAGACACGGTGTTCGCGGAAGGTTTGGATGTGATCGACGCGGCTCTGGCCGAGGTGCTGGGCCAGTGAGGGGTTGCGAAAGATGCCGCAGCAGAGTTCGGGATAATCCGGGACCTTGAGCTCCCCCTCCCCATCCACCCCACCCAAAAGCTGGACCAAGACCGCCGAGCGGTCGCTGCGCAGCCGCCGGCAGTCGTTGGGGATCTGGTTGTTTGCCCACTGGTTGGGTGTGCCTGTGCCCTGGCACGCGGTGCGCCAGACCGATGCTCGCGGCCTGCTGGCGTTTGAGCACGAGCGCCTGCTCGCCCTGGCGGCGGCCGGGGAAGCGGTGCCACCGGTAATCGCGTTCGATGGCCAGTCCCTGGTCACCAGCGACGTCGGGCCGACCCTGGCCCAGGTGCTGTCCGAGCAACCTGCGGCGCAGCGCTTGGCCACCATGTGCGCTGCGAGCGCCGACCTGGCGGCGTTTCATGCGCGGGGCCACTGGCACGGCGGCGCCCAGATTCGCAACATCACCTGGGACGGCGCGCGTTTTGCGCGGCTCGATTTCGAGGAGCCGCTGCTGCCTGGCATGTCTTTGCCGACGGTGCAGCTGTACGACGCGCTGCAGCTGCTGTTTTCGCTGTCGCACCATTTGCAGCCGCTGGGGGCTGAGGCAGTTCGCTCGGTGTTGAGCGCCTACGACAACGCTTTGCAGACTCAGCCCGCTGTCACCGGGCAGCGTCCCGATTTGCGGGCGTTTGTCTTGCGCCTGCTGCCCCGGCTGCGCTGCGTGGCACGGGTGGCGGGGTGGTCGAGCCGGCTGCATGGCTCGCGGGAAATACAGCGGCTGCGCACCGTGCTCGATGGCATGGCGGCGTTCGTGAACGACAGCGCTGCCTTGCCCGGTTCCGCCGCCTGAGGGCGGCTGGTGGCGCCGGTCACTTGTTCTTGACAGCGCAGCTGTTGAAGCCGATCTGGGCGCAGGGCAAGCACCACCCCATCAGGCCGGTTGAGTCCCGATAGCAAGCCCATACAACCCCATACGCTCACGGTGCCGGTGGCGGCAGCGGCGATCAGGGCCAGCCCCACGGTGATGCGCATCGCGCGGTCGATGCCGTCAACCTGCTTGGTCACGGGGAAACCTCCAGGGTTTAAACCGGAGGTCAAGCGTCCGGCGGGGGACGCTCGGTGTGGGCGTATCGTTTGCTTCGTCTTGGCAAACGGGCAGCCGAGACGGTCAATGGCATTGCAGAAGTCCGGGTCTCTGCGCAGGTGGTCGCTGGCGGCGGCGCATGCCGCAGCCCGATTCATTCAGAGTTTTTGAACAAAGGATTCCAGCGTCTTGGGCTGTTGGCTCAGCGGGTTTGCACACACCGTGCTTCATAAAACATGTGGCTGTGTGCTGCAGCCCAATGGCCCATCTGCTGTATGCCCTGCCTGGGTTGCTGCTGGTGGACATGTTCGCCGTGTGCCCTTACATGGCCGACCCGCTGTTTTCGCCCGATCGGCTGAAGCGCTACAGCTGACACAAGTGAGCCGGCGTGGTGGTACCGACACTTTCTCTGCTGTGGCTGTTGCGGCGGCTCGCAAGCCCACCACCTGCGCTGTCAACGGCGGTGCTTGGGCGCCATGGTCCGTTGGCAGCGGCGCGCGCACGGGGCCGCGCAGCTGGGGCGTCGTCTTTTTTTGTGTGCTGCTGCTTGGCCAGGCCCGCAGCTCGGCCAGCGGGTTTGTGCGGGAGGTGCCAGGCGCGTGGTCCCTGCCCGACTGCGTTTCAGTCAACGAAATGCTGGCCGACCTGTTCGAGCCAGCGCACCGCTACGCAGCGTATGCGCTGGCGGTCCAGGAGGTGGTGCGCGTGGGTGCGGCACTCACACACCATTTCGTTGACCGGGATGGGTTGTTGTCGTTCTTGGGCTTCAGCTGTGGTCGGGTCTGATTGGCTGCTGTTACCCCTATTTTTAGGAGTTTTGATGCATTCTTTGGTCTTTTTCGCCACGCTGGATGCCACTGCCCTGGCGCGGTTGGCCGCATCTGCTCAGCAGCTGTTGCGTGCGCAAAGCGAGATCCGTTTTGTGAGCTGCTAGATGGGCGTGCCTGTCTCGGGTCGTTTCAAGCCCTTCAACACCAAGCTCGCGTTCGACCCGGCCGAACCCGCCGCTGCGCTCATCGCTTCCAGCGTGGGTATAGGCAGCGCCGCGCTCGGTGACCGCGAGCCCGATACCGAGCTGCTAAAACCGGTGCGGTTCGTGGTGGCGCTGTTTCTGCAGGCCAATGTTCGGTCCACTACGGTGAAGCGGCTGGACGTCATCTGCTTCGATGTCGCCAGCAAGCTGTCCATCAAGGGCGTGAGCAGCCATGTGGTCGTGCCGGTGACGCTGGCACAAACCGGCGCGCAAACCGGGGCCACTGGCAGTTTTCCACCAAGCGCCTCACTTTTTGAATCGGCGATCGGGAGCGCTCCGACACCTGGGTGGTGGTCGATGCGGCGCAGGTGAGCTTTCGGCTCATGCGTCCCGGCGCGCTCAAGCGCGGAGTTTCGCTGTTTCCTTTGGTGACTTCGGGTGTTGTCCGTGCGCACCACGCTTGCTTTGTTGGCCGCCTCCGCCGCACTGTCCCCTGCTGGGCTGGCCCGGGCCGCTGACCACGCGTTCGACCCGACGCACATAGGTGTGACCGCTGAGGTGAGCCATGTTGGCACCTCCATCAGCCGGCGTTGCTTCGATAGAAAAGACGGCACGGTGAGCTTCGATTGCGCTGCCAAGACCGGCAAGTGGGACACCAGCGTGAACCCCGGCCCGGCCAGCACCTGCACAGCTGCTTTTGACACGCGCCTGCACAGCGCCGATTGCTTCGACGCTGTGCAGCATGCCCAAAGCATACTTTTTGTTCGACATGTTTGTCTTCATGGGCGAGCAGGTGACCGAGGTGCAGGGCCAGGACACCCTGCTGGATAAAAGCCAGCCGCTTGCGCCCAGGGCCGATCGGTGCAACGGCTGTGTGCACCTTCGGCTGAAGCGCGGGGTTTGTGATGCCGACTTTGAAGGGACGCTGGACCGTACCGCTGGTTGCGTGGGCTGGTGTGCCGGGCATCTCCAAAGACAAGCGCCTGCTGGTGCAGGTAGGCGGTAAAGAAGCAAGGCTTGACGCTGTGAGGCTGAACGCTCCAGCACAAGGCCCGCACATGCAGATCCTATTCATGGCCGGGTGACATGCTCCAGCCGCATCAAAAAATGCTACGCGTATGCCCGCGTATCGCCACATATTTCTGCACTGGGTGACAGCGAGCGGCACACAGCTGGCCGCTCTGGGAGGCCAAACAGGCGGCAGCGCAGGGCGTCGTCGAGGTGTGGACACGCCACACCAGCTGGTTTCCCGTTGGGCAAGCCAGGCATGGCGCTGCTGATCGAGGGCGCGATGCAGCAGGCCGCGCAGCCCGGGCGGCAGTCCCTTTGCTTGTCAGGTTTTTTGAAACTGCCGCGTTGCCCAAAGCACCTGGTCAACCACGGACTTGGCCTGCGTGCGGGCCGCTTCTTGGGACAACTGGCCGTCGGGGTTGAAGGCCTCGTGGGCCTTGGACAGGGCAAACTGCTTGGGCGCTATCCAGCATTGCAAATTGATGAGCAGCGGGGTGAGGTGGCTGAGGCTGCGCAGCCCACCCATGGCGCCGGGCGACGCGGCGAGCAGGCCCACCACCTTGCCCGCGAACGCCTTGCTGCCACTGGCCCAAACTGGGTCGCCTTTGATGGGGCTGGAAACCCAGTCAATGGTGTTTTTCAGCAGCGCCGTGTAGCTGCCGTTGTACTCAGGCGAGCAGATCAACCAAGCCGGGTGGGTATAAAAAATCTCTTTCAGGCGCACCACGTCGCGTGGCGTGCCCTTGGCTTCCAGGTCGGCGCCGTACATTGGCACGTCAAAGTCGGCCAGTTCGATGTGGGTGACCTGGGCGCCAGCTGACGTCGCCATGTCTGCCATGGTGTTGGCCAGCTTGCGGTTCCAGGATTGGGCGCGGGTGCTGCCCGCGAAGACGAGTAGGGGGAGAGGCATTTGCATGTGGGCATTGTCCATTACTGGTCTGCTGCTTTATTGGGCAGATGCGGACAAAGGTGGGAGAATCTCAAATTTCCCGCCCTCGGTGGCGGCAGTGGTGTGTTGCTTATGTTTCACGTGAAACAAAAAACCGCGCCATGTTAATTTTTGGGCGCTGCAAGAGCGTCGTGGAGTGTTTTGATGTTTTACCCGCAAGAGTTTGATGTGATTGTGGTGGGCGCTGGCCATGCTGGTACCGAGGCCGCACTGGCTGCGGCGCGCATGGGTTGCACCACGCTGCTGCTGACCCACAACATCGAAACCCTGGGCCAGATGAGCTGCAACCCCAGCATTGGCGGCATCGGCAAGGGGCACTTGGTGAAAGAGGTGGATGCGTTGGGCGGTGCGATGGCGCTTGCCACCGACGAGGCTGGTATTCAGTTTCGCATTCTCAACAGTTCCAAAGGCCCTGCTGTGCGCGCTACCCGCGCCCAAGCCGACCGCATTCTTTACAAGGCGGCCATCCGCCACACATTGGAGAACCAGCCCAATTTGTGGCTGTTTCAGCAGGCGGTGGACGATTTGATGGTGGAGGGCGACCGGGTGGTGGGCGCGGTCACACAGATCGGTATTCGATTTCGCAGCCGCTCGGTGGTGCTGACCGCTGGCACGTTTCTCGATGGCAAGATCCATGTCGGCTTGAACAACCACGCCGCAGGCCGGGCCGGTGATCCGCCTGCCATCAGCCTGTCGGCCCGGCTCAAGGAGCTGAAGCTGCCGCAGGGCCGATTGAAGACCGGCACACCGCCGCGCCTGGACGGCCGCAGCATCGACTATTCCAGGTGCGCCGAGCAGCCTGGCGATGGCATGCCCGGCGGTATGAATCCCACGTACCCGGTACCGGTTTTCAGCTTTATGGCACATGCCCACGGAGGGGCTGAGATGCACCCGCGCCAGGTTCCGTGCTGGATCACCCACACCAACGCGCGCACGCACGAGATCATTCGTTCCGGCTTCGATCGCAGCCCCATGTTCACCGGCAAGATTGACGGTGTGGGGCCTCGCTACTGCCCTAGCGTGGAAGACAAGGTGAACCGCTTCGCCGACAAAGACAGCCACCAGATTTTCCTGGAGCCCGAAGGCCTGACCACCCACGAGGTGTATCCCAATGGCATCTCGACCAGCCTGCCGTTTGACATCCAGCTCCAGCTGGTGCGCAGCATGGCGGGGCTGGAAAACGCGCACATCTTGCGCCCGGGTTATGCAATCGAATACGACTATTTCGACCCGCGCTCGCTTAAAAACAGCTTTGAGACCAGGCAGATCGCCGGCCTGTTTTTTGCCGGGCAGATCAACGGCACCACCGGCTACGAGGAGGCTGCCGCCCAGGGCCTGTTCGCTGGACTGAACGCGGCCTTGCAGGTGAAGGGCGAAGCGAGTTGGTTGCCCCGCCGCGACGAGGCCTATGTCGGCGTGTTGGTGGACGATCTGGTGACCCAGGGCGTCACCGAGCCGTACCGCATGTTCACCAGCCGCGCTGAGTTCCGCCTGCAGCTGCGCGAAGACAATGCCGACATGCGCTTAACTGAAACCGGGCGCCGCCTGGGCCTGGTGGACGATGTCCGCTGGGCGTCGTTTAGCCGCAAGCGCGAGGCGGTGGCGCGCGAGACAGAGCGCCTCAAAGCCACCTGGGTGAACCCGCGCAACCTGCCAGCTGCCGAGAGTGAGCGTGTGCTGGGCAAAGCGATCGAGCACGAACACAAGTTGTTTGACCTGCTGCGCCGTCCCGGCGTGGGCTACGCCGACCTGGTCGCCATGAACGGTGCGCAACACGCCAGCGCTGCAGTTTCACGTGAAACATTGGGGGAACTGCTTGAGCCGGTGGTGGAGCAGGTGGAAATTGCTGCCAAGTACGCGGGCTATATCGACCGGCAGAAAATCGAGGTGGAACGCTCGGTGCATTTCGAAGGCCTCAAGCTGCCAACCAATCTGGACTACCTGCAGGTCGCCGCACTTTCGTTTGAGGCTCGGCAGAAGCTGGCCCAGCACCGGCCCGAAACCCTGGGCCAAGCGGCCCGTATTTCCGGCATCACCCCGGCCAGCATTTCGCTGTTGCTGATCCACCTGAAGAAGGGGGGCTTCAAGGGGTTTGCTACCGTGCTGGCAGAGTCGCAGGCCGACGCGACCGAGCGCGCAACAGCGGCATGATGCTGTCCCGGTTGCTGGCGGGCGCCGATGCGCTCGGGCTGGCGCTGTCCGCCGAGCAGGCCGATCGGTTGCTGGTCTATCTCGATCTGCTGCAAAAGTGGAACCGCGTTTACAACCTGACAGCTGTGCGTGATCCGGCCGAAATGCTGACCCACCACCTGCTTGACAGCCTGGCGGCGATCACCCCGCTCAGGCACCACACGGGCGGGGCGGTGACCCGGTTGCTCGACGTGGGTTCGGGCGGCGGCCTGCCGGGGGTGGTGATCGCGATCACCTGCCCCGAAATTGCGGTGAGCTGCGTTGACACAGTGGGCAAGAAAGCCGCCTTCATTCAGCAGGCAGCGGCCACGTTGAAGCTGTCCAACCTGCGTGGCGTCCATGCCCGGGTGGAGGCGCTGGGGGCAAAAGAGAGCGTTGGCTTTGATGTCGTTTGCTCGCGCGCTTTTGCCTCGTTGCTCGACTTCACCACCTGGTCGCAGGCCGCGCTAAAACCCGGTGGCATCTGGATGGCCATGAAGGGCAGGCATCCGGCCGAGGAGATCGCCGCGCTCTCCCCAGGCATCGGTGTGGTTCATATGGAACCCCTGGTTGTGCCCGGGCTGGACGCCGAGCGCTGCATTGTCTGGCTCAAGCCCCTCAAGGCCTAAAACCGGCGGGCTGCCTGGCGCGCCTCACGTAAACTCACACCCCTCACCCAAAGGGAAATTACATGTTCGGCATTGCAGACTACGGCGCATTCATGGCCGCCATCGTTCTGTTTCTGGCGATCCCCGGTCCGGGCAATCTGGCGCTGATCACCTCCACCAGCAAAGGTGGCATTCGCGGTGGCTTGGCTGCCACGCTGGGTGTGATGGCCGGTGATCAGGTGCTGATGTGGCTGGCGGTGGCAGGTGTTGCGGCCTTGCTGGCCACCCACCCGGCTGTTTTTCGTGCGGTGCAGTGGCTGGGCGCGGCTTACCTGGCGTGGTTGGGTTGCAAGCTGTTGACCGCCAAACTGGGCGACACGCCGGTGTTAAACATCCAGCCGCGCCTGTATTTCCAGCAAGCGATCGCCATCACCCTGCTGAACCCAAAAGCTATCGTTTTTTACATGGCCTTCTTTCCGCTGTTCGTGGACCCTGCCGCACATCAGGGCTTGATTGCCTTTGGCGCGATGGCGGCGACGGTGGCGGCACTCACGTTTCTTTACGGCCTAACGGCGGTGTTGCTGACCCACTTCCTCGCTGCGCGCTTCCGTGCCAACCCAAGTGTGCGCAAAGCCCTGGAAAAGCTGGCGGGGGTGTTCCTCATTGGTTTTGGCATCAAGCTGGCCATTTCGAAGTAAGTCATGGCCAAAATATTTTGCATTGCTAACCAAAAAGGTGGGGTCGGCAAGACAACCACCACGGTAAACCTGGCCGCCAGTTTGGCCAAGATCGGCCAGCGTGTGCTGATGGTGGACCTGGATCCCCAAGGCAATGCCACCATGGGTTCGGGTGTAGACAAGCGCGCGATGGCGCTGTCGGTGTACGACGTGCTGCTCGAATCGGCCAGCGTGGCCGAGGCGGCGGTGACGTCTGAGACCTGCGGCTACCAGGTGCTGGGTGCCAACCGCGAGCTGGCCGGCGCCGAGGTCGAACTGGTGGAGGTGGAGCGGCGTGAAAAGCGGCTGAAAACCGCGCTGGCTGAGGTGCAGGGCGATTACGACTTCATTTTGATCGATTGCCCGCCCTCGCTGTCCATGCTCACACTGAACGGCCTGTGCGCGGCAAACGGTGTGATCGTGCCCATGCAGTGCGAGTACTTCGCGCTCGAAGGCCTGACCGATTTGGTCAACTCCATCAAGCAGGTGCACGCCAACCTCAACCCCGATCTGCAAATCATTGGCCTGCTGCGTGTGATGTTCGACCCACGCATCACGCTGCAGCAGCAGGTTAGCGACCAGCTTAAGACCCATTTCGGCGACAAGGTGTTTGACACCGTGATTCCGCGCAACGTCCGGCTGGCTGAAGCGCCAAGCTACGGTTTGCCCGGCGTGGTGTTCGACCCGGGCGCCAAAGGCAGCCAGGCGTTTATTGCGTTTGCGAGCGAAATGGTGGCCCGGCTCGACAAACCCTGATGGGTGTTTCACGTGAAACCTGACAACGTACTTGTCTTGCCTGGCTGGCAAAGCAGCGGGCCCGATCACTGGCAAAGCCGCTGGGAAGCCCTGCACGGCTACCGCCGGGTGGACCAGCACGACTGGTTGCACCCGAAGCGTGGCGACTGGATGGCGCGGTTGGAAGAGGTGGTGCTGGGCTGCGACGGCCCGCTGGTGCTGGTGGCCCACAGCCTGGGCTGCATTCTCACCGCCGCCTGGGCTGCGCATTCCCAGAACAGCCACCGGGTGAAGGCGGCCTTGCTGGTGGCGCCGGGCGATGCAGAGCGCGACGCGCTGCGCGGTGTGTTGCCCAGCTGGTCGCCCATCGTCATGCAGGCGCTGCCGTGCCCCAGCCTGCTGGTGGGCAGCCGCAACGATCCGTATTGCGGATTCGAGCGGGCACGGACGCTGGCTTTGGCCTGGGGCTCTCGATTCGTGGACCTGGGCGAGGCGGGGCACATCAATGCTGAAACCGGGCTGGGCGACTGGCCGCAAGGCCATGCTTGGCTGCTAGACTGCATCGGTAGTCAAGCCTGACTACCTGAGATTTTGCATAGGAGCCCGCCATGCCGCCCACCATCGCCACCAGCCTCAAACTGCCTGCTGAGCTCAAAGCCGCGATCGACGAAGACGCGAAGAAATTGGGCATGAGCAGCCACGCTTACATGGTCAAAACCTTGACCGACACGGCTGAGCGGGCGCGGCTGCGCGAGCGCTTTCATCAGGACGCGCTTGATGCCTTGCGCGAGATGAACGAGACCGGTCTGGGCCACGATTGGGATGATGTGAAAGCCTACTTCTGCGAACTGGCTGCGTTTCGCGCTGGGCACGGCGAGCGCCCAGCGCCGCTGGTGCCCAAGAAGCTGGCTTGATCACTTGTGATCGATTTGCAATTCAGCCCCGAGGCGCAGCACGATTTGGTGCAGCTCGAAGCGTTTCTCTGGGAAGCGGGCGATCCGCTTGCCGCTGAGCTGATGGTCTTTGTGCTGGATGGTCTCGCGGTGCTGACCCACCAGCCCGGGGTGGGTCGGCCTGTGGGTGGTGGTCTGCGTGAGCTCATCATCAGCCGAGGCCGAGGCGGCTACCTCGCCACCTATTTTTTCGACCCAGCTCGTCAGCGGGTGCGGGTCCTGCGCATCCGCCACCAGCGCGAAGCTGGCTACACCGATCAGGACATTTGAGAACACCCATGGCAACCAAAAAACCCAAAGGCCTAGGCCGTGGACTCGAAGCCCTGCTGGGCCCCAAAGTGGCCGAGGCTGCCTCGCCTGACGCACAGGAAAACGGCCGCGCCAGCGCCTTGCCCACCAGCCTGCTGCTTACCGAGTTGGTGGCTGGGCAATACCAGCCGCGCACCCACATGGACGAGGGCGCGCTCTACGAGCTGGCCGAGTCAATCAAGTTGCAAGGCGTGATGCAGCCCATCTTGGTGCGCCGGCTCACCCAGGGTGAGCACGCAGGCAAGTACGAAATCATCGCTGGTGAGCGGCGTTTTCGCGCGTCCAGGCTGGCCGGGCTGGACCGCTTGCCCGTGCTGGTGCGAGACGTACCCGACGAGACGGCTGCGGCCATGGCGCTGATCGAGAACATGCAGCGCGAAGACCTGAACCCGCTGGAGGAGGCGCAGGGTTTGCAGCGTCTGGTGAAAGAGTTTGGGCTCACGCACGAGCAAGCGGCGCAGGCGGTGGGCCGCTCGCGCAGCGCCGCCAGCAACCTGCTGCGCCTTTTGCAATTGGCCGAGCCGGTGCAGACCATGCTGATGGCGGGTGATTTGGACATGGGCCATGCGCGGGCCCTGCTGACGCTGGACAAGGCAACTCAGATCACCGCGGGCAACCAGATCGCGGGCAAGAAGATGTCGGTACGGGAAGCTGAGAGCCTGGTCAAAAAGCTGAGCGCCGAGTTCGCGCTGGCGCCGCAAAAGCCGAAAAAAGAGAAGTCGCGTGACGTGCGCCGGGTCGAAGAGGAGCTGGCCGATCTGCTGACAGCCGAGGTCGAGGTGCGGGTGAAAAAGCGCGTCAAGCGACACGGCCGGATCGAAGAGCTGGGCGAGATCGCGATCCAGTTTGGCTCGCTCGACGCCCTCAACGGCCTGATCGACCGGTTGCGCGGTAACAGCAGCCGCTGAACGCCTGTTAGTGGCACCCCAGGCGTGACCGCCAGTTTGTCCTGGCCGCTGCCCGCGCTGCTGGTGTGGGCACTGGCCTGGGGATTTTTTCTGGCCTCGGTTCGCCTGGGCCTGCACCCACTGGCCGCCTTGCTGCTGGCCTGTGCTGGCGGCGTGCTGAGCAGCCTCTTGGCTCCCAACTGGTGGCGCCGCGCGCTGGTGGCTGCCGGTTTTCCGCTTTCGCTGGCGTTCAGCGGTCTGGTGGGCCTGCATCCGACAGTCTGGCTGCTGCCGCTGGCGCTGCTGCTTCTTGTCTACCCGCTCAACGCCTGGCGCGATGCGCCGCTGTTTCCCACGCCGCGCAATGGCCTGCGTGGCCTGGGTCAGGGCGTGCCGTTGGGCGTGGGCTCATCCGTGCTGGAAGCGGGTTGCGGGCTGGGCGACGGACTGATCGCCTTGCGGCAGGTGTACCCCGAGGCCACCTTGCACGGTCTGGAGTGGAGCTGGCCGCTGCGGTGGCTGTGTGCGCTGCGCTGCCCATGGGCGCGGGTACGGCGCGGTGATATCTGGTGCGCCGACTGGTCCGGCTACCGCATGGTGTACCTGTTTCAGCGACCTGAAAGCATGGGCCGAGCGCAGGCGAAAGCGGCGGCAGAGCTGGCGCCGGGCGCCTGGTTGGTGAGTCTGGAGTTCCCGGTACCGGGCCTGCAGCCGGATCTTGCATTGCAAGGTGATCGTGGCCGGCCGGTGTGGGGTTACCAAGTGCCGTTTCGACAAAACACCGCCGCTTTGTGAGCCAGCGGGCTCAACCGCTCACACCAGACGGTCAGAAAAAAGGCGCCCGAAGGCGTCTTTTTTGTGAAGTCCGGAGGGCTTACTGACCCACCTTCAAGGTGCCGCCCCGACCCAAACCGCCCTTGACCTCTTGCGCCTTGTAGTTACGCAGCGAAATCACCATGTTGTTGTAGGCGCCGACAAATGCTGCCACCGTGGCCTTGCCCTCCGGTGTGCGCGAGAAGCCGCCGAGGCCGGCCGCACCGCCGCCGCCAAACGCGCCCAACGCCGCACCGAAGTTGGTCGAGGTCGAGTTGCCTTCGGAAATCGCGATCTGCACCGAAGAGCGGATGTCGAATAAGGTGAGCGTGACCACGGACGACTTGGTCTGCAGGCCACCCGCCAAGGCAGCAAATCCGCCGCCGAGCAGACCGCCGAGTGCGCCGGCAATCTGTCCTGTGGCCGCGTTGTCGATGATGATGGCTGGCTCAAGGAAATAGTCGGCCGCCACACGCTGGCCCTTTTGCTGTTGGGAGCCAGCGCGAAATTCGCCTGAGCTGCGCTGCTTGTCGGTGATGGCGGACAGGCGGCTCTCGGTGCGGTTGTTGCCGATCGAGGTGATCACGAAGCAATTGGACTGCTGCACCGCGAGACGCAACAGCGGCTCAATGGTGGTGACCTGGGTCGCTTGGCCGAAGCTGGCGTACCACTCCTTGCCGCGGCCGTCGTCCACAGCCAAGGTGCCCAGTGGTGCGTCGCAGCGCTCCAGGCTGGCGTCTGCGCCCACACTGGTTGCGCCGCCGGCGCCGCCTTTGGAGGCGGTGGGACTGGTGCCGGTCGAGACCAGGCCGCCGCCGGGGGTCACGCAGCCGGCGAGGGCGAGCGACACCGTGAGCGCGCTCCAGCGCAGTGGACGGGCAATTTTTTTGTTCATGGTCGATTTTCTCTTTCGGGTTGGTGGTTTTTAAACGGGGCAACGGATGCGTCGGCTCAGCGGTAGTACCAGCCGCTGGGCCCCATGCCCAGTAGTAGGGGTACAAGGTGTACCAACCAACGACCCAGTTTTTGCGACGGTCTTCGCGCACCTGGTAGGCGTTGCGCGCTTGCTTCTTCGCGGCAGCGGCCTCGGGCAGCAGCTTCTCGGCTTCTTTGTCGCCGCGCCCCGCCGCCAGGGTTAGCCAGCGCTCGGCCTCGGCCGGATCGGCACCCATTTCTTCCACGCCCGCGAGGTAGAAGCGGCCTAGCGCGCTTTGGGCCTGCAACTCGCCGCGCTCGCCGGCGCTGCGCATCCATTGCAACGCCTGGTAGGTGTTTTGTGCCACGCCGTCGCCGCGGAAGTAGCGCAGCCCAAGGTCGAAGGCGGCGCGCGGGTCCTTCTCGGCGACGCCAACCAGTGCTGCGAGGCGTTTGTCGGCCTCGGGGTCGGTACTGGCGTTGGGGTTGAAGGTAGACGAGCTGCGCGCTCGCTCGGAGCAGCCCGAGCTGTCGCAGATTCGGACGGTCTTCTCAGGGGCTTGCGCTTGCACGGCGCCCGCAGCGAGCAGCAGGCAGCAGATCAAAAGCTTCATGATGGGATGTGTGACAGCACAAGGGAGCATGAGTTTACCGTTGGGCCACCGCCTGTAGCGAGGCCGCGCGTCTCCCCCAAGCGCCTTTTGTCGCGTTGTCCCTTGTTGGGGGGATGCGCCCTTGGAGGGACGCCGGCCGCGAATGGCGCCGACGCTCAGAGCGTGAAAATCTTGCCCGGGTTCATGATGTTGTGTGGGTCCAGCGCGTGCTTGATGGCACGCATCATGTCCACCGCGCCACTGCCGGCCTCGGTCAGCAAAAAGTCCATCTTGTGCAGGCCCACGCCGTGCTCGCCGGTGCAGGTGCCCTCCAGCGCCAGCGCCCGGCTCACCAGTTTGTGGTTCAGCGCTTCGGCGATCTGGCGTTCCTGCGCGTTGTGGGGATCGATCAAATAGCCGAAGTGGAAGTTGCCGTCGCCCACATGGCCGACGAGGAAGTAGGGCAGGCCGGAGGCATCGGCTTCGGCCACCGAATCGAGCAGGCAGTCGGCCAGTTTGCTAATCGGCACGCAGGTGTCGGTGGAGATAGCGCGGCAGCCGGGCTTGCTCTGGATGGCGGCGAAATAGGCGTTGTGCCGCGCGGTCCACAGGCGGGTACGTTCCTCTGGTGTGGTCGCCCATTCGAAGGCCTGACCGCCAAAGTCGGCTGCAATTTCCTGCACGGTTTCGGCCTGTTCGCGCACGCTAGCAGGCGAGCCGTGGAACTCCATCAGCAGCATGTGTTCCTCGCGCAGGCCAAGCTTGCTGTGCGCGTTCACCATGCGCACCGTGCCGGCATCGATCAGCTCGCAGCGCGCGATCGGCACACCAAGCTGGATGATTTGAATGACGCAGCGCACCGCCGCTTCAATGGTGGGGAAAGAGCAGGTGGCGGCCGAGATCGCTTCGGGCAGTGGATACAGCTTGAGTGAGACCTCGGTGATCACGCCCAGCGTGCCTTCGCTGCCGACCATCAGGCGGGTGAGGTCGTAGCCGGCGCTGCTCTTTTTGGCGCGGGTGCCGGTGCGGATGATCTCGCCGCTGGCGGTGACCACCTCGAGTGCCAGCACGTTTTCGCGCATGGTGCCATAGCGCACCGCGTTGGTGCCGCTGGCGCGGGTGGCGGCCATGCCGCCGATGGAGGCGTCGGCGCCCGGATCGATCGGGAAAAACAGGCCCTCGCTTTTCACCGCCGCGTTGACCGCCAGGCGGGTCACGCCGGGTTGCACCGTTACGGTGAGGTCTTCGGCCTGCACCGCGAGCACGCGGTTCATGCGGCCCACGTCGATGCTGATGCCGCCTTGCACCGCCAGCAAATGGCCTTCGAGTGAGGAGCCAACGCCAAATGGAATCACCGGCACGCGGTGCGCAGCAGCCAGCTTGACCGCGTCGGCCACGTCTTGCGTGCTCTCGGCAAACACCACGGCAGCCGGTGGCGGCACGCTGAAGGCGGATTCATCGCGGCCGTGTTGCTCGCGCACCGCCTGCGCGATCGAGCACTGGGCACCAAAGCGCAGCTGCAGGGCTTGAATCAGCTCGGCGGGTACCGCGCGCAGCTTCAGCTCGGGCGTGAGGTGGGCAAGGCCTGTGGGGGCGTTCATGGCGGTCTCCTAACTGCTCGTGGGCGGGCCGGTCAGTGTAGCGCCGGCTCCCCGGTGGACACCTTGCTGGCGCTGAGGCCACCGCCTCGCGCAGCGGTTGGACCAGCGTGAATCGCGCACAATGCACTCCCGAATTTCTTCAGCGAGCCAGCCATGGGCAACCGACTTTCACAAATCGCCACCCGCACCGGCGACGCCGGCACCACCGGCCTGGGTGACAACACCCGCGTCTCTAAAAACAGCCTGCGCGTGCACGCCATGGGCGAGGTGGACGAACTCAATTCAAGCCTCGGCGTCTTGCTCTGCGAAGACCTGCCCGAGGGTGTGCGTGTGCTGCTGGTGGAGGTGCAGCACCAGCTGTTCAACCTGGGCGGTGAGCTGTCCATTCCCGGCTTTGAGCTGCTCAAACCCGAAGCGGTTGCAGCGCTTGACGCTGCGCTGGAAGAGCACAACGCCACGCTGCCCAAGCTGCAGGAGTTCATCTTGCCAGCAGGCTCCCGCGCCGCCAGTATCGCCCATGTGTGCCGCACGGTGGCGCGCCGCGCCGAGCGTTCGGTGGTCGCGCTGGGCAACGAGGAGGCGCTCAAGGACGCACCGCGCCAATACCTCAACCGCCTCTCCGATCTGATGTTTGTGCTCGCCCGTGTGCTCAACCGCATGCATGGCGGAGACGACGTGTATTGGAAAAGCGAGCGCCTGGCCGCGCAGCAGGGCGACGGCGCTTGAGGCGCCTCACGGGGCTTTTGATGGCCTGTCTCTGCGCGCTGCCTGTTGTCAGCGCCGCTGAGCCGGCTGGACAGGGCTTGGCAGCCGTGCCGGCCACCGGCACGGTTACGCTGGTGTGTGAGGCGGTTTACCTGCCCGCCCGCGCCACCTGGGTGCGCACCGTCCGTGTCACCTACGATCAGCGACGCATCCGTGAGGTGGTGATTGACGGCCAGCCGGTCTACAGTTTTGCGGTTCGCGACACACAGATATTTACAGCGCTGGACAACGAGCGCATCCAAGTCGACGTGGCAGCACAAAGCTGGAGCAGCGACTTCCGCGGCCTGTCCACCGCGCAGGGGCGCTGCGAGCGCAGCTGATCCGCAGCTTCGGGCTCTGGCCGCGCCTGCAGTGAGGGCCGCAACAGCCCGCCCTCGGCGTCCATGTCACGCAGGTCACAGGCAAGATGCGCGAGCTTGCGCGCGGCGCGCGGTCAGCGGCGCCGGTTCAGCAGCGCGTAGAGCCCGATAGCGCCGAAGGTGGCGGTACCGATACCGCCGAAGGCAAAGTCGCCGAACTTTAGCGTGTAGTCGCCGGTGCCCAGAATCAGCGTGATGGCAGCCACCAGCAGGTTTTTGTTGTTAGAAAAATCGACCTTGTTGTCAACCCAGATCTTGGCGCCAGCGATCGCGATCAGGCCGAACACCACGATCGACACACCGCCCATCACAGGGAGCGGAATCGCCTGGATCAGCGCGCCGAACTTCGGTGAGAAGCCGAGCAAGATGGCCATGCAGCCAGCCACCAAAAAGATAGCGGTCGAGTAGATCTTGGTCGCGGCCATCACACCGATGTTTTCCGCGTAGGTGGTCACACCGGTGCCGCCCGCACTGCCCGCCACCATGGTGGCGATGCCGTCGCCCATGAACGCGCGGCCCAGGTACGGGTCGAGGTTTTTGCCGGTCATCGCTGTCACGGCCTTGATGTGGCCCAGGTTCTCCGCCACCAAGATGATGGCCACCGGCACGATCAGGGTCATGGCCTTGAACTCAAACACCGGTGAAGAAAAACCCGGCAGGCCAAACCAGGCGGCAGCACCAATGCCTGAGAGGTCCATCGGCTTGCCAAAGCCCAGCCCGTTGGTGAGCGCCGCGTAAATCACGCTGGCCACGATCAAGCCCACCAGGATCAGCAGGCGCTGCACCATGCCCGAGGTGAACACCGCGACCATCGCCACGCTCACGAAGGTGACGCCCTGCATCCAGGCGTCGAAGTTGGTTGGCGCCATGTTTTTGATGGGAATGCCGGCCAGGTTCAGGCCGATCACCGCCACCACCGAGCCGGTGACAACCGGTGGCATCAGCCGCTCGATCCAGCCGGTGCCGATCACTTGCACCAACGCGCCGATCAGCGTGTAGGCCAGGCCGCAAGCGACGATGCCGCCGAGCGCCACGCCGATGTTGGCATTCGGCCCTGGGCCAACGTAGCCGCTGGCGGCGATCACCACACCGATGAAGGCGAAGCTGGAACCCAGGTAGCTCGGCACCTTGCCGCCGGTCATGACAAAGAAGATCAGCGTGCCGATGCCGCTCATCAGCACCGCTACATTGGGGTCGAACCCCATCAGGATGGGCGCCAGCACGGTGGAGCCAAACATGGCGATCAGGTGCTGCACGCCCATGACGCCGGTTTGCGGCCAGGGCAGACGCTCGTCGGGCCCGATGACACCGCCGCTGGAGAGCGTGGCGGTGGGTTTTTCTGTCCAGTGAAACATGCCCATGGCGGTCCTTTTTGTGGGTTCTTGGTTGATACGGGGAAGGCGGCGATTGTGCCGCTGCCAGAAGGCGTGCGGCTGGCGTGTGCCCGCGCGCGTGACAAAGCTGCGCCAAATTGGCCCGGTGTGTCGCCGCCGGGGCGCTGTGTTGACAGGGCCGCTGCTACCCTCGCCAGCACGAGACAAGCCAAACAGGCACACCACAAACGAGCGCCATGAACCCAGCCACCGCAGCCGCCCCCCACGTTCCGCAGATCCGCCTGTACCAAGACTGGCTTGCCGCTGAGCGCGGCCTGCGTTTTGAAAGTTACGATGCGCTCTGGCGCTGGTCCAGCACCGAGCTGGACGCCTTCTGGCAAAGCATCTGGGACTACTTCGAGCTGCAGTCACCCACGCCGCACACCGCGGTGCTGGAGCGCAATGTGATGCCGGGGGCGAACTGGTTCCCGGGTGCAAAAGTGAACTACGCGCGGCAGGTTTTTCGCCATGTGGATCCCGCCCACGCAGCCGGCTTTGTGGCGGTCATTGGCCGCAACGAAAACGGCCGTGCCACCGATCTGAGCTGGCCCGAGTTGAAACGCCAGGTGGCCTCACTCGCGCTGCGTTTGCAGGCGCAGGGTGTGCAGCCGGGCGACCGCGTCGCGGCCTACCTGCCCAACATCCCCGAGACCATGGTGGCCTTTTTGGCGGTGGCGAGTGTCGGCGGCGTGTGGAGCGTGTGCGCGCCCGACATGGGGATCAACGCGGTGCTGGACCGCTTCCAGCAGATTGAGCCCAAGGTGCTGATCGCCTGCGACGGCGTGACCTATGGCGGGCGGGACTTCGAGCGCCTGGCTGTGGTGGCCGAATTGCGCGCCGCATTGCCGACGGTGCAGCATGTGATTTTGCACACCAACCTCGCTGTTGGCGATGCGGCGCAGCAAGCCGCGTTGGCGGCTGCGGCACCCTGCGTGTCATTCGCCGATGCGACCGCGCAAAACGACGCCGCGGTGGCCGCTTTCGAGCCGCTCTGGCTGCCGTTCGACCACCCGCTGTGGATTGTTTACAGCAGCGGCACCACTGGCCTGCCCAAGCCGATCGTGCACGGCCATGGCGGCACACTCGTCGTGGCGCTGGCGCTCAAAATTTTGCACAACGACGTGGGCTGCAGCTACCAGAAAAACAGCTGGGGAGAGCGTTACCACTGGTACAGCTCCACCGGCTGGGTGATGTGGAACGCGCAGACCGGCGGCCTGCTCAACGGCACCACCTGCGTCATCTACGACGGCAACCCCGGGGGCACGAAAGACAAGCCCGACTGGACCACGCTGTGGCGCTTCGCCGCCGAGCAGGGTGTGACCTTCTTCGGCGCCGGTGCAGCGTTTTTTGCAAATTGCTTGAAGGCTGGGGTGGACCTGTCGACTTGCGGCGATCTCTCAAAAGTTCGTGCGCTGGGAACGACGGGATCGCCCTTGTCGGAGGACGCGCAGCGCTGGGGCACGGCACAGTTCCGCGCACTGCGGGCCGTGGCCGAAGCAAAAGGCGATTCGCAGCTGGGCCTTCCCGAAGCGAATCAGCCCCCTGGAGGGGCGGCGACCCGCGAAGCGGCGGAGCTGCGAAACAGCGCTGAAGGCGATGGAGCGCAAGGGGGCGATATCTGGTGGTGCAATATCTCAGGCGGTACCGACTTCGCGGGCGCCTTCATCGGCGGTCATCGCGAGTTGGCGCAAACCCCCGGGCGCATGCAATGCCGGCTGCTGGGTTGCGCGGTCGAATCGTGGGACGAGCAGGGCCAGCCGGTGATCGACGCAGTGGGCGAGCTGGTGTGCGCGCAACCGATTCCGTCGATGCCGCTGTATTTCGTCGGCGACACCGACAACCGGCGCTTGATCGGCAGCTACTTCGACACCTACCCTGCCGGCCATGGTCGCAAGCTTGGTGGCGGTGACCTCGACAAGAGCGCCGGCGCTGTCTGGCGCCACGGCGACTGGCTGCGCATCCACCCTGACGGCTCGTGCGTGATCTACGGCCGATCTGACGCCACCATCAACCGCCACGGTCTGCGCATGGGCACCAGCGAGCTCTACAGCGCGGTCGAAGCTTTGCCCGAGGTGCTCGACTCAATGGTGGTCGATCTCGAGTACCTGGGGCGTGAGAGCTACATGCCGTTGTTCGTGGTACTGCGCGAGGGGCTCACGCTCGACGACGCCATGACCAGCAAAATCAACGCCGCCATTCGCACCGCGCTCTCGCCCCGCTTCCTGCCCAATGCCATGTTTCAGGTGAGCGAAATCCCGCGCACGCTCTCCGGCAAAAAGCAGGAGCTGCCGATCAAAAAGCTGCTGTTGGGCCAGCCGCTGGAGAAGGTGATCAACCGGGAAGCGATGGCCAATCCGGGTTGCCTGGCTTGGTACATCGACTTTGCCGAGCGCCATCAACAGGTACAAGCTGGCGCCTGAGTGGCCGCCCAAGCAGGTTTGCCAGCCGCCGCCATGGTCGGTTTTGAACCCGTTGCCTGCGTCTCCTGCACGACCGAAAGCCCCCGCAGTACCGGGCATTCCCGCTTCCGCTTGCGTGCCGCGGGGGTTATGTTGCGTCTGCCCCTTGTTCAACCAAAATCTGGAGATTTCCATGACCATCCGCCTTGACCAGCTCAACCGCCGCCAGGCGATCGGCGCTGCCGCTGCTGTTGTCGCCGCCCCCGCGATCTTGCCCGCAAGTGCCTGGGCGCAAGGCAAATTTCCATCGCGCGCCATCACCCTGATCGCACCCTGGCCCGCTGGCGGCGCCAGCGACGGCGTGATACGCGCCATCGCCGAGAGCGCATCCAAGAACCTGGGTGTACCGGTGATCGTGGAGAACAAACCTGGTGTCGGCGGCACCCAGGGCGCCAGCGCCATGGTGAGCGCCAAGCCCGACGGCTACACGCTCACCCAGTTGCCGCTGGGCATCTACCGCCTGCCCCACATGCAGAAGACCAATTTCGATCCGGTGAAAGACCTCACCCACGTGGTCTGTCTGGTGGGCTACACCTTCGGGTTGGCCTGCACAGCCGACGCACCGTTCAAGACCATTCAAGAGATGGTGGCCTACGCCAAAGCCAACCCGGGCAAGCTGGAGTACGGCCACACCGGCACCGGTACCACGCCGCACCTGGCGATCGAAGAGTTCAGCGACAAGGCCGGCATCCAGCTCAACCCCATTCCCTACAAAGGCTCCGCCGAGCTTGTGCCGGCCATCCTGGGGGGCCACATTCGCATGATGAGTGGCACGCTGGACATGGCGCCCCATGTGCAAAGCGGCAAGCTGCGCCTGCTCGCCACCCTGAGCAGCCAGCGCAACAAGGCGTTTCCCAACGTGCCCACCGTCAAGGAAAGCGGCTGGGACACCATCAGCGAGTCGCCTTTTGGCATCGGCGGCCCAGCCGGCATGGACCCCGCTGTCACCAAGGTGTTGCACGACGCCTTCAAAAAGACGCTGGAAGATCCGAAGCTGCTGGAGACGCTGGACAGGTTCTACATGCCCACGATCTACATGAACACGGTCGACTACACCGCCTACGCCGAGCGCACCTTCAAGGCCGAAAAAGCCACGGTGGAGAAGCTGGGGCTGGCGAAGAAGGGTTGAGCGTGGCGCGTTGACATGGCCCGGCTCAACGCCGGTTCACCAACACAATCCCCACCGCCACGCCCACCAGTGCCAGCGCGAGCTGCAACGTGAGGTGTTCCCCCAGCAACAGCACGCCAAACATCAGCGCGAACACGGGGGTGAGGAAGGTGAAGCTGGCCATCTGAGTGGCCGGGTAATGCCGCAGCAGCCACATCCAGGTGAGGTAGCTGGCGAACGCGCCAACGGCGGTTTGCAAACCCAGCGACGTCCAGGCCTGCGCTGAGTAGCTGAATGACCAGGTTTCGCCCAGCGCCAGCGACAGCAGCGGCGCCACCAGCGCGGTTACGCCCAGCTGGTAGAACAGCGCTTTTTCTGCGCTATCGTTGGCCAGCTTGGTGCTGCGGATGGTGATTGTGGTCAGCCCCCAAAAAATGCCGGCGGCCAGCCCCATGGCGTCGCCCTTGCGCTGGCTGGCCAGCGGCGAGCTGTGTAAGAAGCCTTCGCTGAACGCGATCGCCACCGCCGCAAACGCGACCGTCAACCCGATCCACTGCATGCGTTTGAGCGTTTCACTGGGCACCACACGCGGCAGCAGCAGCGCAACCACAAACGGACTGGTGTACAGAAAAACGGTCAGCCGCGAGGCGCTTGTGTGTTGCAGGCCCAGGTAAATGAAGGTGAACTCACCCGCGAACAACAGGCCGGCCAGCAGCCCTCCCTTGAGCGTGCCGTCGCGCTGAAACAGGCGGACCCCGCGCACCTGACACCACAACAACAGCAGCAGCGTGGCGCCGGCCATGCGCAACGAGGCTTGCCACAAAGGCGGCACCTCCGCCACGGTGGACTTGATCAGGATCTGCTGGAAGCCCCAAAACCCGCAACACAACAGCAGCAAGGTGATGGCCAGGGTGTCGAGGTGGGGTTTGCGGATCGGGGGGTTCATCGCAGGCGATTGTGCGCAGGTATCGGCCGCCGCATGGCTTCGTGTGCGGCCACTGGCCAGCCGCTGGTTCGCCAGCAGGCGGGCGCAGCGCCCTTGGCGAGCAGCGGCGCAGCCACTGGCGGCATCCAGAGGATGTCGAGCGCAAGGATGCGAAGGGGCTAGAGCGGATGCTCGGCGTAGAACTTGCCGCCGTGATACAGCAGCGGCGAGGCCTCGGCGCGGTGCGCGCAGTGCTCGACTTCACCGACAAAAATCACGTGGTCTCCCTCGCCGTACTGGCTGCGATTGAAGCACTCGAAGGTGGCTGCTGCGCCGGCCAGCAGTGGCGCACCGCTCACCCCTTCGGTGAAAGTCACACCTGCCCAGCGGTCGGCGCCGCGGGTGGCAAAACGCAGGGCCAGCGCTTGTTGATCGGCCGCCAATACGTTGACAGCGTAGTGCATGCCGTTGGAGAAAGTCGCCATTGAACCGGCATCACACGCCAGGCTCCAGAGCACCAGCGGGGGCGTGAGCGAGACCGAGTTGAACGAGCTGGCGGTTAGGCCGACCAGCTCACCGGACGCGGTGCGTGCGGTGACGATGGTCACGCCGGTGGCAAACATGCCCAGCGAGGCGCGAAACTCAGGTGCAGAGAAATCGGGTGGGCGGGCGCTGAGGCCGGCGGAACGAGCGGGGGACATGGATAGACGTTAACCGAACAGTTGCTTGAGGAATGGGGTGCCGCTGGTCAGGCCCTTGTGGGTCGCCGGCTCAACCAGCGCGGCCGGTGTCGCCTGCTCGCAGCCCCGGTGGTGCTTGACGACTGGGCCATCCCGGCGTGTCTTGGCTGGGGAACAGCCTGCTGTAAGTCTTTGATTCTCTGCGAATTCCGCTGCGGCCCCAGCGCGGCGGGTTGTTCGGTACGCACGGCAGCCAATGAAACAGCGACCGGGCGGCGGCATCGACAAGCCCGCCCCGGACACGTCGAGCGCCAGCCCGGTGAGGTTTTCGGTTCCGTTCGGGCGCAAGCGTTCGCAGTTCTGTCCTGGGTTTTGCTGTGCCGGTCGGCTCAGGCGCGCTGCGATGCCAGCGGGCGGGTGGCGGGTGGCGCGGTGCGACCGTCTATGCCCGCAAACCCGAACGTCATCGCCGGCACCTCGCCGCTGATCAGCTCGGCCAGCGCCTTGCCCGAGCCAGCGCCATGGGTCCAGCCCAAGGTGCCGTGGCCGGCGTTGATCCAGAGCTTGTCTATCTTGGTGCGGCCGATCAGCGGGATGTTGGTCGGGGTGGCAGGGCGCAGGCCAGTCCAGAACTGCGGGTCGCCACCTTCTTCAGGTGTGCGGGTGTCGGCCACGCCAGGGAACACCTCTTCGATCCGCTTGACCAGCATGGCGCAGCGCTTTTTGGCCAGCGGTGTGTCCAGCGCGAGGTCGAAGCCGCCAAGCTCGATGGTTCCAGCCACGCGGAGCTGGTTGCCCAAGCGCGACATCGCCAACTTGTAGGCGTCATCGATCATGCTGACCTGTGGCGCTTGTTCGGGCTTGAGCAGCGCCAGCGTGGCGCTGTAGCCCTTGCCGGGGTAGATCGGCACATGGACACCGACCGATTTCAGCAGCGGCGTGCTGTACGAGCCGCAGGCCACCACGAAGGCGTCGGCCCGCAGGGCGCGTGCTTGGCCAGTGGTGCAGTCACGCACGCACACCTGTCGTGCCGAACCGTTGTCAGTTTCGATGTGCTCGATGTCGTGGCCCATCAGCAGCTCGGCACCGCGCTCGGCACACAGCGCGGCCAGCTGCTGGGTGAACACCCGCGCATCGCCCGACTCGTCTGAGGGTGTGTAGGTGCCGCCCACGATGCGATCGGCAAACGCCTGGAGCGCAGGCTCGATGCGCAGCAACTCGGCGCGGTCGATGACGCTGCGCTTGACGCCAAACTTCTGCATCACCGCCGCCGCCTTGGCCGCGCCGTCGAACGATTTCTGGTCGCTGTAATAGTGCGCGATGCCGCGCTCTAGGCGGTTGTATTCGATGCCGGTGTCGTGCACCACCTCTTTCAGCGCCGCGTGGCTGTAGGAGCCCAAAGCCACGATCTGGGCCACGTTGCGCTCGAACGCCGTGTCGTTGCACTGGCCCAGGAACTGCAGGCCCCAGCGCCACTGGGCCGGGTCGAGCTGCGGGCGAAACAGCAGCGGTGCCGTGGCGGAAAACATCCACTTCAGCGCCTTCAGCGGCGCCTCGCGGTTGGCCCAAGGCTCACAGTAACTGACCGAGATTTGTGCCGCGTTGGCAAAGCTGGTTTCCATCGCGGCATCGGGCTGGCGGTCCACCAGCGTCACCCCGTGGCCGCGCTGCAGCAAATGCCAGGCGGTGCTCACACCGATGATGCCGGCGCCCAATACAACAACTTTCATGACCTGCTCCTGCACACCCTGTGGGGGGAAATAAACACCCATCAGTATGTGAAAAACGCGCCGAGAAGTGAAGCAAGATGAAACTAAAATGACTAACATTAAAATAGCTAATAGAGCAGCCGCTGTCGATCGCTGTGTCACGGTGCCATGTGTCCACCCACTGGAGTTCCTTTCATGAGCACGTTTGACCCCCACGCCCTGGAATGCCTGGCCGCCATCGTGGAAGAGGGCGGCTTTGAGCGCGCGGCGCGGCGGCTCTCCATCACGCAGTCGGCTGTCTCGCAGCGCCTGCGCGCGCTGGAGTCGCAGGTGGGCACGGTGCTGATCGTGCGCAGCCGCCCGCTCAAGCCCACGCCGGCCGGCCAGTTAATGATCAAACACGCCAAGATGATGCGGCTGGTGCGCGCCGATCTGGAGCAGGATCTCAAGGAGCTTGCGCCCAGTTCAAGCGGCGGTGTGCGCGACGACGAGCGCATATCGGTGGCGATCAACGCTGACAGCATTGCCACCTGGGCCCTGCCCGCGCTGGGTGCGCTGGCGCAGGGCGGGCTGCCGATCGAAATCATCACCGATGACCAGGACTTCACCCATGAGTGGCTGCGCGAGGGCCAGGTGCTGGGCTGCGTGACCTCGCTCGGCCAGGCCCTGCGCGGCTGCAAGATGGAGGCGCTGGGCGGCATGGACTATGTGCTGGTGGGCTCAAGCGCTTACGCCCACGAGCAGTGCCCACAAGGGCTGAGCGCGCACAACTTTCACCGCTACCCCTTCGTTGCATTCAACCGCAAAGACCATTCGCAGCGCCTGTTCATCGCCCAGGCGTTTGGTTTGCCGCAGGTCTTGCTGCGCCAGCTGTTTGTGCCGTCCAGCGAAGGGCAGGTGCGCGCGGTGCAGGCGGGCTGGGGCGTGAGTGTGCTGCCCGAGCTGCATGTGCGCGAGCGCCTCGCGCGCGGCGAATTGGTCAATCTGGTGCCCCAGCACGCGCTGCGCGTCACGCTTTACTGGCACTGCTGGAACCTAAACTCGGATGTGCTGGAGTCTATGACGCAGGCTTTGCGTCAAGCGGCGGCAAAACACCTACACCCGCTGCCGACGTAAAAAAGCCCCGCCAAGGCGGGGCCGATTCGACCGAAGTTCGGTGAGTTACTTAGGCATCAAAACCGTGTCAATGACGTGAATCACGCCGTTGCTGGCAGCGATGTCGGTCGCGGTGACTTTGGCGTTGTCCACCGTCACACCATATGAGGTGGCGACGGTCAGCATGCTGCCCTGCACGGTCTTGACCTGGCCGGCCTTCACGTCCTTGGCCATCACCTTGCCCGGCACCACGTGGTAGGTGAGTACGGCGGTGAGCTTAGCTTTGTCTTTCAGCAGCGCATCCAAGTCGGCCTTGGGTATCTTGGCGAAGGCGGCGTCGGTGGGGGCAAACACGGTGAACGGCCCTGGGCTCTTGAGCGTGTCCACCAAGCCAGCGGCCTGAATCGCGGTCACCAGGGTCTTGAAGTTGCCGGCGCCAACGGCGGTGTCAACGATGTCTTTGGCAAAGGCGGAGGTCATGGCGCCGAGGGCGATGACGGAAGCAATTAGGGTCTTTTTCATGGGAAGCTCCAGTAAACAGGGTTTAAAAAAGGGACATTGATCAGTTTTTTTGGCTGAAGATCCAGTCGCCTGAGCCGGGAACGCGCAGATTTTTGGTGTCAGAAAAAGCTGATGATAAAATATTAGCCGAACTAGATCAAAACGCGACCAATTAGTATGTAACGATACTTTGCAGTGGGGTTATCGACCTGGCCGTTAAGTTCGGGCACAATACTCGCCCTGTTTCCACCAATCAGCCATGTCCAGCGTTGTCCCGCCATCTACCGCCACTGCGGCACCCAAACGCAGTTTTCGCCAGCAAATGCACATTGCGCGAGAAGACGCGATCGTGCTGGCGGTGAACCGGCTGCTGGCTGAAAAGGGCTTTGACGCCATGACGGTGGACGAGGTGGCGGCCGAGGTAGGCATTGCCAAGGCCAGCCTGTACAAACACTTTTCCAGCAAGGAAGACCTGGCGGCTGCGGCCATGGTGCGCGTGATGCAGCGCGCCCAGGCATTCTTGGACAGCCTGGGCACCACGCGGACACCGTTGGATCTCTTGAAGGCGGTGGCGCGCTGGACGATGGAGGTGCAACTCGCGGGTGAAATGCCCTCGCTGCCCAGCGAAAACTCCAGCCTGCGGGCCACCCTCGCGACCAACAAACCCTATGTGGATGGGTTAATGGATGTGAGCGAACGCCTCGGTGGATGGATTGAGGCTGCGCAGGCCAATGGCAGCCTCAATCCCGCGCTGCCCCCGATTGCCGTGCTCTACACGCTGTACGGCCGCGCCTGCGATCCGGTGCTTGGCTTCCTCAAAGGCTCGGGCCTTTACAGCACCGATCAGATCGTCGAGATGGTGCTCAGCACCTGCTTTGACGGTGTGAAAAGCCGATAAGCGGGCTGCGTTGGCTCATCTCGCCAGCAGCACTCGCACCCAGCAGTGCGCCAGCACCCGGGTGGCAACCGGACCCATGACCAAGTTGCCCAGCGCGCTGTGGCCGCGAGATCCCATCGTGACCAGGTCGGACTTGCCGACCTCTGCCGCCTTGGCGATCAGCTCGCCTGCCGTGCCCACTTTGCTAACCATTTTGCGAACCACCTTGGCCTCAATGCCATGGCGTTGCAAGAACTTCACCACCGGAGCGGTTGTTTTTCCTGCCTCCTCGGTGTGGTGACCGTCGGTCGTCGCCTTGCCCACCGCTGAGCGCACGCTGGGTGGCAGCGGCAGCTGGGCGCTGCACCAGCGGGTGTTTGTTGTTGGCGCTGAACACCTCACCGTGGGTGGTGAGGTGGGCCAGCATTTTCTTGGTGTACGCCCGGCCGTCGACGGCAAGCAAAATTTTCATCGGGGGCTCTTGCCCGCGGCTTGACCAGCGGGTGTTGGGTGTGCTGAAGACACCTTCAATTTGCGGCCCTTAACCCGGGGCTTTTTGCGTTGGCGCAAGTGGTGTGTCGATTGGTGTCGGGCGTTGCGGCAGGGTAATCACCATCTGCGCCGCAAACGCGGTCTGTTCGCCCTTGTCTGCGTAGCCCAGCGGGTTGGCCACGATGCGGCAGCGCCCGACCTGGCGGTCTTGCGGGCAGTGCAGGTGGCCGTGCAGCCAGAGATCTGCCTGCGGCAGCAAATCGTCGAGCGCGTTGCAAAAGCCCGCGGTGCCCGGGCTCAGGCCATAGCGTGGGTCGGCGCTGTGCAGCGTGGGCGCGAAATGGGTCACCACCACGGTGCTGCCTTCAAACGGCTGCGCCAGCGCTTCGCGCAGCCACTGCTGGCAGTCCAGTGCCAGCGCGCGCATCGCTTGGGCGTCAAACAGGCGGCCATGGCGCTGGCCGCCCATTTTCGTCAGGTAGAAATTGGCGGCGCGAAAGGCTTTTTCCCGCTGGCGCAAACGGTGTGTCAGCGGATCGGTGGCGACGGCGGCATGGCCAGCGCTGCGTGCTTTGCCTTTGCCCGCTGGTCTGGTACCGCCACTGGCAGCGGTGCCGCCACTGGCCCGCCCCAAGTCGGTGCCAGCCCCTTTGGGGGGCAGCGGATCTCGCGCAGCAAGGAGCGTGGGGGCGATTGCGCCGAGCGCGTCGTAGTCGGCCCAGAGCGTGGTGCCGATCAGCCGCATGTCGCCGAGAAGCAAGGTCTCGCGCTCCAGCCAGCGAATGCCCAGGCGTTCGCAGGCCTGGCGCAGGCCCAGGTGCGCGGCGTCCACGTCCATTGCGTCGTACTCGTGGTTGCCGGGGACAAACACCACCGGCACCGGCCAACCCGCGTAGGCCGAGAGCGGTGAGAAGCGTTGCAGGCCCCAGTCGGGCTCGGCCATCACGCTGCCGTCGCGCCGCGTCTGGTACGAGCCAATGTCGCCGGCCAGCACCAGCAGATCGGCGCCTGCGGCTGGCTCGGCTTTGAAGCCCGGGTTGGCCTCCAGGTGCAGGTCACTGAGCAGTTGGATCTTCATGTCGGGCATTGTCGGCCAACGCGGTGCCAGCCAGTTCTTGGGCCGATGCCCGTTCGATGGCATGGCGCAGCCAGCGGTGCGCGCTGTTGTGCTCGGCCTGGCGGCGCCACAGCGCGTCGATGTGCACCGCAGGCACCGCCAGCGGCAGCTCCAGCAACGCCAGCCGGTGTTCCATGCCTGTGGCGCCGACAAAGTGGCGCGGCAGCACGGTGAGCAGGTCGGTGGTGGCGACCACCTGGCCGGCGGTGAAAAACTGGTTCACGGTCAGCACCACCCGGCGCTGGCGCGACAGCGCAGCCAGTGCTTCGTCAACAAAGCCAAACGGCCGTCCGGAAAAGCTCACCAGCAGGTGGCGCGCGTTGCAATACGCGTCCAGGCTGATCGGCTGGCCGGCCAGCGGGTGGCCGCGCCGCATCACCACCAGGTATTGCCCGTCGTACAGGCGTTGGTGCAGAAACAGCGGGTTGTGTTCTTGTAGATGCACCGCGCCCAGCTCGGCCAACACACCGGGGAAGTGGCCGATTGCCAGGTCGGCGCTGCCCGAGTCCAGCAGACCGCGCGGATCGCGCGTGGTCAGCGGCAGGATGCGCAGGCTTACGCCCGGCGCCTCGTGCTCCAAGATGTCCATCAGGCCCGGCACGATCTTGGCGGCGGTGGCGTCGGCCATGGACAAGACAAACGCGTTTTCGGCCAGCGCCGGATTGAAGTGGCCCGGTGCCAGCGACTGGCGCAGCTGCGCCAGCGCATCGCGCACCGTGGGCCACAGCGCCAGGCCCACGGGCGTGGGCTCGACGCCGTAGCCGGCGCGCTTCACCAGATCGTCACCCAGCGCCTCGCGCAGCCGGCGCAGCGCGTTGCTCACCGCTGGCTGTGTCATGGCCAGGTTGCGCGCCGCGCGGGTGAGGTTGCGTTCGGCCATCACCTCGTCGAAGACGCGCAGCAGGTTCAGGTCGAGGGTGCGGAAATTGGGGTCATTCATCACTGATGTGAATATATGCCATCACAAAACCAAATTGGCGCGAGTTCAGGGTTTACCCTAGTATTCAGCCACACCCGCTGATTGGCACCTGCCACTTACGCCTTCCCCGATTTAAGAAAGTTCGCCATGAACAGCACCGCCACCATTTTTGGCTCGTATCCCAGCCCCGCCACAAAGCCCGCCACCGCGCCCGCTGCATCCCCCGCTGTGGCGGTCATGTTTGACTCCTTTGGCCGCGACGGCGCACCACGCGCCGAGCCGGCCGATGCTGGCACCGCGGTGAGCGCCTTTGTGGACCGTATCCGCCAGGCAATTGGTCGCTGGACCATGTCCAACGCGCGGTTCCGCGCCGATGCTCTCATGTGGGACGTCGCTTGCAGCGACCCGCGCATCATGGCCGAGCTGCAGCAGGCTCGGACGCGCGATGACAGCGAGACCCTGGGCGAGCCAGCTGCTGTTGTGGCTGTGCCTGCCGCGTCCGTTCTGGAAGTGGTGCCCACGGTGTGCCATCCAAGCCAGCGAACCGCCGGCCAGGGCTTGGCCCGGACCATCGAAGACGCGCACCAGCACCGCTTTCCCCCACGTCAACCGCGCGCTTGACAGCGCTGCGCCACATGAAGCGCCCACCCCGCTTGTGTGGCCCCACTGCAGAGCGGCCACTGCCGTTTTGCCCCGGTTTTTTAGTCCGTCCGCAAGACCACCGTTTCACTTCTTGGAGTTCCACATGAGCGCCAACACCAGCATTCTCAATTTCTATTCTCCCCCTTCTCTGCGGGCTGCTTCGACGACTGTGTCCGCGCCCGCAGCAACAAGCGGCGTCAGCGCAGGAGCGTTATCGGTGCTGCTGTTGGCTGCCCTGGTGGCCACGTTGGTGCTGCTGGCCGACCGCTTCATCAGCCCCTGGGCCGACGAACACCTGTTTCTGGGTTGGGTGCTGCTGTGGGCTGTGATTTTCGGGGGTTTGGCGTTGTTTGCCGGCGCCGCGCGCACGCTGGCTGCGCAGGCTGTCGGTGCGCTGGACGGCTGGTCGCGGGCGCGGGCCCAGTCGCGCGCCGAAGCCCGCCTTTGGGCTATCGCCCGCAGCGACCCGCGTGTGATGGCCGATTTGATCGCGATGCGCGCCCATGCCGAGACCGACAACGAGGTCAGCCTGGCCCCGGTCCCGGTTGGTATCGAGCAACAGACCCCAGCGCCCCAGGTGCCTGGCTGGGCGGCCCTTGTTGAGCGCATCGGCCAGAGGCGCGTGCGCAACATGCACTCGCACTACATCTGACCGAATCGACCGCCCCCAAACAAAAGGCCACCGCTTGCGGTGGCCTTTTGTTTGGGGACGCTACCTGGGCCAGCGCTGCTGGCCCAGGTAGCGCGATCAATCCGCCAGCGCTGTCAGCCGCTGTTCCAGCGCGTCCTTGGCAGCCACCAGCGCTGGCGGCAAACGGTGGGCCAGAAGCTCGAAATGGGCATCGTGCAGCTTCAGCTCAGCCTGCCATGCGGCCTTGTCGATGCTGGTCACGGTGGCGAACTGCTCGGCGCTGAAATCGAGCCCGGACCAGTTGAGTTCGCCGTGGGTGGGGGCGACGCCAAACAGGGTCTCGGTGCCCTGGGTCTGGCCTTCAATGCGGTCGATCATCCACTTCAGCACGCGCATGTTTTCCCCGTAGCCGGGCCAGACAAACTTGCCGGCGCCGTCTTTGCGAAACCAGTTGACACAGAACATCTTGGGCAGGGTGGCGCCAGTTTTGGCCAGGGTCTGCTCCATGTCGAGCCAGTGCTGGAAATAGTCGCTCATGTTGTAGCCGCAAAACGGCAGCATGGCGAAAGGGTCGCGGCGCACCACGCCTTGCGCGCCAAACGCGGCCGCCGTGGTCTCCGATCCCATGGTGGCGGCCATGTAGACGCCTTCGGTCCAGCTGCGCGCCTCGGTCACCAGCGGCACGGTGGTGGAGCGACGCCCGCCGAACATGAAAGCGTCGATCGCCACGCCATTGGCGTCGTCCCACCGGGGGTCGAGCGCGGGGTTGTTGGTGGCGGCCACGGTGAAGCGCGAGTTGGGGTGGGCGGCTTTGGCGCCGGTTTCCTTGGCAATCTGTGGCGTCCAGTCGTTGCCTTGCCAGTCGATCAAATGGTCGGGCAGCTGGCCGGTGTCTTTTTCCATGCCTTCCCACCACACGTCGCCGTCGTCGGTGAGGGCCACGTTGGTGAAGATCGCATCTTGGAGGAGCGACCGCATGCAGTTCGGGTTGGTGTGCATGTTGGTGCCAGGCGCCACGCCGAAGTAGCCCGCTTCCGGGTTGATCGCGTAGAGCCTGCCGTCGGCGTGGGGCTTGATCCAGGCGATGTCGTCGCCGACGGTGGTTACTTTCCAGCCGGCAAACCCAGCCTCGGGCGGCACCAACATGGAGAAGTTGGTCTTGCCACAGGCGCTGGGGAAAGCCGCAGCGACGTGGTATTTCTTGCCTTGCGGGTTGGTCACGCCCAAGATCAACATGTGCTCGGCCAGCCAGCCTTGCTCGCGGCCCATGCTCGACGCGATGCGCAGCGCCAGGCACTTCTTGCCCAGCAGCGCGTTGCCGCCGTAGCCCGAGCCGTAGCTCCAGATCTCGCGCGTTTCGGGGTAATGCACGATGTACTTCACCTTCGGGTTGCAGGGCCAGCTGGTGGCGTCGGTTTCCCCTTCGGTCAGCGGCGCGCCGACGGTGTGCATGCAGGGCACGAAATCGCCGTCGGTGCCGAGCACCTCAAAAACGGCCTTGCCCATGCGGGTCATCAGCTTCTGGTTCACCGCCACGTAGGCGCTGTCGGTCAGCTCGACACCGATGTGGGCGATGTGTGAACCCAGCGGCCCCATGCTGAACGGCACCACGTACATCGTGCGCCCGGCCATGCAGCCGTCAAACAGCGGCTGCAGTGTGGTGCGCATTTCGGCTGGGGCCATCCAGTTGTTGGTGGGGCCGGCGTCGTCTTTCTTTTCCGAGCAGATGTAGGTGCGGTCTTCCACCCGGGCCACGTCCGAGGGGTCGGAGCAAGCGAGGAAGCTGTTGGGCCGCTTGGCTGGGTTCAACGGGGTAAGGGTCCCCGCATCCACCAGTTGCCGGCACAGGCGCTGGTATTCGGCATCGCTGCCGTCGCACCAGACCAGGTCGTCTGGCTTGCACAGCGCGACCATGTCGGCCACCCAGGCGATCAGCCGGGCGTGTTTCACGTAGGTGGGTGTGTTGAGGTTCAGGCCCTGCATCACAGGAGAGTTCATGAAAGTGGCTCCAAAGGATTGATCAAGTGGCTTGGCACCCAGACACCAACAGCCGCGGACCACGGGCACCGTGGGCGGGGCGGCTGTTGCAAGACTGGCATGCAAAAAAACAGGGGCTTGGCGTGCAGGGCGGTTGGCACTTTGACTGCCTGCGCGGGTCACGCAGGTGGCAAAAGGTGTGTTGGCGGGTTTGTAAGCCCCCTCCGCGCCGGATAGGCCACCCGACCCAACTATTTTAAGAAGCCGCCACCCTGGTTACCACCGCGTTACATGCAAAACCCGCATAACTTCATGTCTTGGATGGCACCTGCACGGGCAGCCGACCCTGCGGGGCTGGCTGATCGCCCACAAAAAAGCCGAACGTCCCGCAGGGAGCGTTCGGCTGGCCAGCCTGGTGGCCAGCGTGTCAGGCCATGGAAACAGCGATGAACGCCAGCAGGAAGATCAGGATCGCGCCGGCAATCGGCAACACGATGGGCATCATCGGCACGATGGACTCAACCACATCCTCGGGCTGATCGGCGGGGGTGTGTGGGTCTTGCTGGGACATGGCTTGGTTGGGTTGTGGTTTGAAACAAAAAACATTTTAGGGCAGACAGCCCTCCTGGGTTGTCAGCGCCGACCGAAAAATGACCCACTGGGGGTGCGGACGATTTCTTGGACTACCTTGGAGGTAGTTCACGTATTCATACGAGGACCGGCTTCGAGCCGTGCAGCTGTACATCAAGCTGGGCAAGCGCCTGGGCTTGGCCATTCGCCAGCTC
>Ga0105054_10000847_pt1 | contig 49857 bp, 39 predicted proteins | sample BON02_FD_78091 | JGI IMG/M metagenome (GOLD analysis project Ga0105054, IMG submission 78091) | Freshwater microbial communities from Lake Bonney liftoff mats and glacier meltwater in Antarctica - BON-02 (megahit assembly) | ecosystem: Environmental > Aquatic > Freshwater > Ice > Glacier...
AAAAGCAAAAAGAACACGATCTACCTTTTCTCGTTCTACTCAGATTGTTCAACAAAACAAGCCTTCAACATCTTCTGTATTTACAAACAATAATTCTGCACAAGCACTTTCATACTTAACCCCTCGCTCTCTTACTGCAGCAGCAGCGCAAGTAAAACTTAATGATAGAGCAGAGTTTGAACAGTTCCGTGTTCGTCGCACCGCTGGTTCTAGCGCATGGCAGCAAGAAGCTTGGGAATACTATGACGCAATCGGTGAAGTTAAATATGCTTTCAACCTTGTTGCATCTGTTGTATCTCGTATTCGCATTTATGCAGCAGCAATTGATAATCCAGCAGAGAGCCCAGTTTCAGTTAGAGATTCAGCAAAGACAGATCCACGCTTGGCTAACGCAGCAGAGCGTGCACTAGATCGACTAAACTCAGCATATGGCGGACAGGCAGGTTTACTTAAAGATGCAGCACTTAATATTTCAGTTGCAGGTGAATGCTACTTGGTTCAAATGCCAAGTCGTCCAGGACATAACATTCCTGAGTCTTGGGATATTCGCTCTGTCGATGAAGTAACACTTGATCCAAAAGGTGGCTTCAATGTTATTGGTCGTCGTGAGCAATCTCAAGGTGGTAATACTGGTTTAGTAGATAGACTTTCAAAGGATGCATTTGTAGGACGCATCTGGCGTTCACATCCACGCTTCTCAGATGAAGCAGACTCATCATTACGCGGTCTCCTCGATCTCTGCGCCGAACTACTTCTTCTTAATCGTACATTTCGTGCAACAGCACGCTCTCGTCTAAATGCTGGCGCACTTTATCTTCCAGATGGTCTTTCAGTTGCCGCTCAAGGTGATGGAAATTTTCCATACGATTCAGAAGATGGAATAGGTCCAAACTTTACAGTTGAAGAAGCAGAAGACGAGTTTGAAGAACAACTCATGGATGCTATGACAACTCCTATTCGTGATGAAGAATCTGCATCAGCAGTTGTCCCACTGATTATTCGTGGTCCTGCAGAACTTGGCGACAAGATTAAGCAGTTTAAGTTTGAGCGTTCATTTGACCCACAACTTGCAGAGCGATCAGATCGCGTACTAGAGCGCATCTTGCAAGGACTAGATGTTCCAAAGGATGTTGTTACTGGTCTTGCAAATGTTAAGTATTCAAATGCACTTCAGATTGATGAGACACTCTACAAGGCACACATCGAGCCACTCATGTTACTTATTGCAGATTCCTTAACCGTTGTCTACCTTCGTCCATACCTTATCGCATCAGGATTTGAAGAGGCAGAAGTAAATCGCATTGTTGTTTGGTATGACCCATCAGCCATCTCAACTCGCAATGACCGAGCTTCAGATGCAGATGCAGGTCTAGAGAAGAATGCAATCTCTCTAGCTACATGGCGTCACGCTCACGGCTTCTCAGATCAAGATGCACCAACTCCAACAGAGTTTGCAATTCGTATGATGCAACAGCGTGGAGTATTCACACCAGAATTAACAGAGGCAATGCTTGGCGCTATCTCTCCAGACATTATGGAAAAGATTCGTGGCGCCCAGCAAGCAGCATCTGTAGCACCACTTCCACCAGATGTAGAAGCAGCTCTGCAGCAAGCAGCATCAGGTGCTCAAGAAGCAGGTATTGCATCTGAACCAGTAGCACCAGAAGAGGGAGCACAGTAATGCAAGTACAGAAACCAGAACTAGTAAACGCACTAGCAGTTTGCTTAAGTGATGCGGTAGTCCTCTCACTTAAAGTTCAAGGTGCTCACTGGAATGTTATGGGTCCTGATTTTGCTCAGTACCATAAGTTTTTTCAAAAAATTTATGAAGACCTCTATAGTGCAATAGATCCGCTTGCAGAGGATATGAGAAAGCTAGGTTCTATAGTTCCATCTCGTTTATTTGAGTTTGCTCGTTTAACAAGCGTTGAAGATAAAGAAGTAGGTTGCATGTGTTTAGATCTTTCAGCAGACATTCTTGTTGGGATCGAAGCAGCTCTACAGAATCTTACTAAAGCATTTGCAACAGCTGATATGTTAAGTGAGCAAGGAATTGCAAATTTAATTGCAGAACGAATTGATATGCATCAGAAATGGCAATGGCAGTTAACATCAACGCTTACACCAGTAACTGAGGGAATATAGTAAAAATGGCAACTCAGTGGACTTTTGACGATCAAGGCGGTACAAATAAGGAATATCTTCCTATTGACGCCATCGTTGCTGGTGCAGAAAATCCTTGCTGGGATGGCTATAAGCAAGTTGGAATGAAAAAGGGTAAAGGTGGGAGGATGGTTCCCAACTGCGTTCCTACTGATGCATCAGATGACTCAGAAGATTCAGAGTTTGCAGCAAAGAAAAGAACAATCTCTCAAACTCCTGCCCCTAAGAAAGACAATATTAAAGGTTCAAATAAAAATAAAAAGGGATCTGCATCAGGATCAAAGAAAATCAATTTTTCAAAGTCTGTGGAAGCATCTCTTGGTAAAAAAGTTTCAGACCACAATGAAAAAGCAAACAAAGGCCGTCGTGCAACTCTAGGAATGCTTAAGGCTGTCTATCGTCGTGGAGCTGGAGCTTTCTCTGGATCACACCGCCCCGGCATGAATCGCAACCAATGGGCTATGGGCCGTGTTAACGCCTACCTTCGCTTACTTAAGTCTGGTAAGCCAGCAAACGCTAAATACACAACAGATAACGACCTTCTACCATCTGGTCACCCTAGATCATCTAAGAAATCTAACTCTATAATTGCATCAGCAGGTTTAGTACCTGAAGAAAAAGATTTAGCGGATGCGCTAATAGAGATTGCAGAAAAATATGGAAAATTCAATGAAGACGCCACAGGAATTTGGGCAGGATACACACCTCCAGCAGAAAACGATGTCAAAGACATCGGAGTCAAGTGCTCTTCATGTGTTCTATATATGGGTAATGGCCAATGCAGAATCCTCGAAATGGAAGTCGAAGACGAAGGTAAGTGTCGTTTCGCGGTTATTCCAGACGGCGTCGTTGATGTTGGAGTTCTTGAAGCCGAAAAAATAGGAAACACAGTTGAGTCAGAAGATGAACTAGCACAGCTAGCTCAAGAATGGCGTTACGAAAACGAATTATCAGTAGAAATTAAAAAAGAAGAAGAATACGAATCTCCAGAAGAAGCTATCCTTGCTCTTACTGAGTTCTCAGATCTCGGGTATGAAGGGGAACACGCTATTCGCGCTTCATGGCTTCGTGGTGTACGAAACGGAGAAAACCCATTTAAAAGAGCAGCAAACTTTGCAGTTCTAGGTAAAGATAGTCTTGACTCTGATCTTATGCCTCTTACCGAGGACTATTGATGAGCTCAAAAAAGAAAATAGTTCTTTACTCAGCCGAGAGAGTATTTAGTTCTCGTCAACAAGCACGCATCATTCGTGATGAAGCAGTTGCTATGCTTGAGACAGCAAATGAATTTTCATCTACAAGTCGTAGAGTCGGTAAGCGCTCTGCCTTTAAAGTAATTGCACGCTCTTTAGAGTCAACTAGAGGTCTTCCATTCTCTATTCGCAAGCATAAAGCCATCACTGAGCTTTCTAATTACATTTCATTGGCTAAGCATAATAAAATTAATGGCTTAGTAGCTTTTAACACAGACCTTCTTCCAATCTCACATCCAAAATCTACTCGTCCAAGTTCTATGACTGCCTCTGCAATTCTAGAATCACAGATGCTTTGGGTAACTGATGACCCACGCATCACAGATCCAGAAGCAAAGGCTCTTATTGCCTCTGCAATGATGTCCCATCCAGATTCTCCAGAGCACATCTACTCTATGAAGCGCATAGAGCTTCTTCCACAAGGCACAGTGCCTTTAGAAGCACTTGTAGCTTCTTACGGTGATGGAAACTCTCGTGCTGCAAAGTCTGCTCGTGCAAAACTTCAGCGTCGTGACCGTAAAGGTCGCTTCGCTGAGATGTTTGGAACATTTAAAGTTATTTTAGGTCTTCGTGACGGTGGACGAGCTAGCGCAACAGGTCGCATCCTTGGACAGAACATCTTTAGCCCCGATCTTCTTGATATGGAGCTTTCAGATGGTCGTATAGCAGCTATTCCAATCAGCCAAGGCGAGCAACCAAAGGCAATGCTTGATGACACAAGCGATGAAGCTCGCAAGAGTGGTTTTGTCCGTGTTTCTGGAGCAAACTATGATGCAAAGGCTCCTGTAGTACCAGAGGACAACCTTACATTCATAGATGCCCCCTCTGGATTTCGTTTAGATAAAGATTATAAAGGTGCTGGAAAGAAATACACAGACGAAGCCTTCGATGTAGTCATCTATGACAAACCAAGCAAAGATACTCGTGATGTTATTGATAATGCTATTAAGCGTAGCCGCGAGCGCGATCTTGCAGATCCAAAACAAGTAAAACTTGGAGAAGATGGAAAGATTTGGGATGAAAATCGTAAACTATTTTCTGTAACTCGCCGTGATGAGCAAACACCTTTTGTTTTTTCACAAAATTGGAACGACTCTATAGAAGAAATTGCTCGCATTGAAAAAATTGATGATTCTCAAGAGCGTTTTGGTCAGGGAGAAGACGAAGAAAATAGCCCACTTGCAGATCAGTTAAAGGGGAAGCCAAAAAAAGCTAAGGCAAGAATTGCAGATGAAGGTGCAAAGACATCTGAAGGTTTTAAATACAATGTTCCAGAAGGCTCTATTGAATTAGATCCCGACTTTGATTATGTTCCAGAAGGTACAGAAGATGACCCATCTCGACTAGCTGAAACCTATGACAAATCTGAACTTATGGACGGACTTGTTGATGGACTAGAGCCAGTTAACGCTACAACACCTGCTGTAGGACTTGGCCGTCTAAGTCAAGATGATAAAGATGAAGATCTTGAAGTTCCTGTTGAAGCAATTCTTAGTGCTCTTAAAGAGCAAGGCTCTGATGGTAAGTCTGCTCTTGCTGAGGCATATGACAAGATTAATAAAAACAAAGAGAATCAGAATGCGTTAAAGGATTCTCGTAAGGGTGAAAAGAAAGCCAAAGCTGCAGAGCCTAAAGACATTGCTGATGTATTTCCTGAAGTAGCTACGGAGCCAGCTAAACCAGAAGAAGAGGCTCCTATTGAAGAGCCTACTGAAGATATTATTAGTGAGCAGACAGAACTATCTCTTGCAGAAAAATTAGATCAGATGCCCGCTTTAGAATCTTTATCTAAAGAAGAAAAGCAATCTATTATTGATGACAATAATAATTACAGCAAATATCTTCCTAAAAATGAAAATGTCGCTATGCCAGAAGGAATGTACCAGCCTAAAGAATCTACAGAAAAAGATCGCACTGATGCAATCGATCTAGCTAGTTCTTTAGGAGAGAATCTTACAAAAGAAGATTTAACAGATAATTTAGAAGATGCAATTAAAAATGAAGGAACTGCAGAGTTTCTTTCCAGTGATGAAAATGGGGAGTCAAGTGAAGTATTTATAAGTGCTGAAGCTCTGCGTGATGCCCTAGCTTTGCGTGGCGAAGATGCAAATAAGATAATAAAGGATATTGCTGAAAGAAATACCCCAGCGACAAAAGAGCCAACTCCAGAAGAAAAACCTGCAAAAGAAAAGAAGAAGAAGGCTAAGAAGGAAGAGCCAGCTGCCCCTCCAACTCCTCCTACAGAACCCCCAGCAGAGGATCCAGCGGCGGAAGAAGAAAAGCCAAAAAAGACTACTAACTATAAGCGAGTTGGAAACCGTACCTTAATTCGTGCAGGAAAAGGTAAGCCATTTAGTGACAAAGAAGTTAAAGATTTTCTAACAGAAAATGGTTTTGTTTTTTCAGACACTGTAGAGCGTGATGGAAGAACTATTCCCGTAAAAGCAGAGACAGCTATTCAAACTGATGAAGAGTTTAAAGCTTTTATGCGCGAACTGAGAGATCGTTTTGGTATTGAATTAGAACCACGAAAAGAAACAGCGTTCTCCCCTGCTCAAGAACCAATTGACTTTGATGCGCCAGAACCAGGAAAGCCTGTAGTAGAAGAAGTACCTACCCCTGCTGAAGAAGAAAAACCAACCCCTTCCACAAAACCGCTACCTAGTGGTCCAAAAATTACAGAAGATAAATCTAAAATCCCTAACGAACTTCCAGATATTTTGCCAGAAGGTTGGACAAAAGACGCTAACAGAATAGCTAAGAATGATGATGGAAGCCTTTTACTTCTAATAGATCAAAGTGGTAATAAATACTGGGTTCTAGTTGCCGATGGTTTAGGTACTGGAAAAGCGTTTAACTCTCCACAAGAAGCATTAGATTACTACGAAAAGAATATAAAGGGCAGAGAATCTTCTGTTAAACCTGTAGATTTAGACAAGCTTAGAGATGAGAATAAGCGTAAAGAATCAGAGCGTAGAAACACTAAAAAAGATATTCGTATTATTGAAAGGGCGCTTGATTCCGATACACTCGGCCCTGCAGATAGAAAGAATATAGAAGAAGAACTTAAAAAACTTAAAGAAAATCTTATACAACTTGAAAAAGATCTTGAAGGTAAACCATCTGAAGCAGATCAAGCTCCTACAGTTGCAGAAGATAACAAAGACTTTGATGAAGAGCTTAAAAGCGATAAAGAATTTAAAGACCTGCTCGAAGCTCGTAAAGAGATACAGAAGGCAATAGATGAAGCAGATCTTTCTAAAGATTCTACCCCTGAAGAAAAAAGAGCTCTTCGTGAGGCATATAACGAGTTAACTCGTAGAATCGATGCAATAGTTCTTGGAGACGAAAGAAAGCTTAGAGACCTAATTGAGAAGCGTCGTAAAGTACAAAAGCAAATTGATGATGCAGATAGCTCGAATAAAGCCACTGCTGAACAAAAGAAAGAACTACGCGATCTTTACGATAGATTAACTCGTCAAATTGACGCAATAATTCTTGGAGAAGATTCTGAAAAAGAAGAAGGATCCGATGCAGATGCCGCAGTAGATACAGCATTTATTGACATCCTCGACGAAGAATCAGATCCAAGAGATGTGGCGTTGGATAGAGTTCTTGACAACATGCGTTCTATGCTAAAGCTTTCTAAAGGAGAAAAGAAAGATTTAAGAAAACGCAAAAAGCTTCTTCTCAAAATCCTATACAGCACATTTGGTCCTTCAGCTCTTCGTTTAGACAGTAGAGATAGAATAGAAGTTAAGAATTTTCTTTTCGAGTTAAATAAACTTTCAACTGAAGATCTTGAATATATTGGCAAAGGTGTTAATGAAGAGCTTGGTTGGGAGTTCTTTAGAAACCTTAAAGAAACTGTGGATCGTCTTGATTCATATATACGATACGAAGGAATCATTACTCGTATTGAATTAGGCGATCCTATTAATCCACAAGGTATAGTTACTCCCGATAAAACTCAAATTAATGGAACTCCTGAAGTTCAAGAATCTCTCAAAGAATTTACCCCCGACAATACTCTTCACGTTGTCAACTCACTTGGAAAAGATCTAAAGGCGGGTGATATTGCATTCCTCCGTGAAGGAGACGAGCTTGTTGAATTTTTTGTAGTTGAGGAAGTTCTTCCAGGAACAGTAATGACTAAGCGAGCAGATGGAAAACCAGATGTAGAGCAAGTTCAAATTCGTGGATACTATCCAGGACATCAATCGCAAGTTAAGGGTTGGAGTGTTGGTACATCTGTAGAAGCTATTCGTGGAGAGAAAACAAAAAATATTCCAGCTATGGGAGATAAGCCAGAGATACCAAGTATACCTCTAGGATCACTAAAAGGAAAAGCTTATCAAGATAAAAAAGCAGAAATCTCGGCTGTAAGAAAAGAAGCAGGTAAGGTATATACACCTAACTTAAAAGCTACAGATATCCCAGCAGTACTTGTGGCAAAGCCTAACTCTTTTGCTAGTGGCTCACGTCCAGCATTTTTTGGAAAAGCTGCAGAACTTGCAAACCTTAAAGATGGAAAAGCAATCTCGGATGCACTCAAAGGTAAGAGAGTTGTTTTCTTTGACTTTGAAACAATTGGAACTGGGAAGTTTGATAGTGATAATCCAGATGCTCCTATTCAGGTTGCAGCATCTGTATTTGAAGGAGGAGAAAAAGTTGGGGAGATCAACTTATTCATTAATCCTAGAGAAGCACTAGGTAAGTTCTACTATATAGATGAAGATCCTTCTAAGGGATTAGACCCAGCAAAACTTCTTACAAGTGATGGAACTCCAGTAGATGATGCATTCTTAGCATCTCAGCCATCTATCGAGGAACAACTTCGCAAGTTTGCAGAGTTTGCTGGACAAGATGCAATTTTTGTTGCACATAATGCAGAGTTCGATACTAATACTTTTGAGAAGTGGGCAAAGAAGTTTGGTATTGATTACAACATGGATGGTGTAATTGATACTCTAGAACTAGCAAAGAGCATGACACCTAAGGGTAATAAGCTAGGTCAAGTTGCTAAGCGTTATGGAATTGAAAAGACAGATGAAGAATGGCACGATGCCAGAACTGACTCTGAGGTACTTCCACAAATCTTAGAAGGCTTGCTTGCAGATATGAAGCCTGATAATAAAGAATTTGACAATGCTACTCGCCTTGCTGAGTTTGAAGCTAAGCGTTCTTCATACAATGAAAAGATGGAAGCATTTAAGAAGCAAGAAGCAGAACTAGTCACTGCAGAGGCTGTAAAGCGTGGAATGTCTGGCGAGCAAGTATCTATTGACGAGATGCTTGGGAAAGATAAAACAACCTCTGGCTTTGGCTCAGAAGGAAGTACAGACTCTGCAGAAGAGTATGCACTTGACTCTATCTTTGGCGAAAAGATTAATAACTCTTGGATTGAAGACGACGAGAATACATTTATCGTTGATGAAGGTGGCGCAACTGTTGGAGACATCAAGATTGGTGACTTTGTACCTGCTGAAGGCGGCGGATACCATGAAGTTATAGATCTCCAACAAGATCCAGAAGATCCAAATGGAACTATTGTTGTTCGCAGAATTGTTGCTACTGGCGAGTTTTACAGTACTAGAGTAAAAGAGAAGAAGTCTCCAGGTATTGGCTGGTCTAATGGTCAAATTCTTAAAGGAACCTTGCGTCGTCGCAACGGACTATCTGGAAAGACAGCTGCAGAAATTAAAGATCTTGCATCTAAGCCAGTAGTAGTTGCTCCAGAACCTAAGACAAAAGAAAAGACTCCTACACCTAAGGGTAAGAAGTCAATAACTCCAGAAGAAACACAGAGTGTTGTATCGGATGCTATCGAAACAATTACTTCTGGTTCTAAGTCAGATGCAACTGTTAAGGAAGCTGTAAAGGCTCTTCCAGTTGATGACACGGTTAAGAGTCTTGTTCTTGCAGATCGCCCAGATGCGTCAATCAATCATCTTTCAGCAAGTGGTGTTGCTCTTAAGGTAGGAGATGAAGTAAGAGGAGTTAAGACTGGACGTATCGGTACTGTTAGGGCACTTATTACATCTTACGGATCTCGTGGATATAAGAATTATGTCAAGGTTAAGTTTAATGGAACAGAGAAGCGTGAAAACATTTCTGCTGGTTCACTAGAAAGTATTAATCCAGATGATGGCAGTGGATTCTTTGCAGATCCAACTCCTCCTAAAGCTGGAGAGACATTAGATCCAAATACTAGCCCTAAATCTAAAGAAGATTTAGCTTCACTGTTAGACGGAAAAGTTCCAGAAGGTCAGCCTACAGTTGAAATTCCTGAAGAGCCAGTAGTACCTGATAGAGAAAAAGCTATTGCTTACTATAAAGAAAAAGAAGTAGAGAGAATGAAATATGCTCTTGAACTTAACTATCGTCAAGTAAGTCCTGAAGCACTTCAATCACTTACAGCTGCTGTTTCTGATATCTCTAAATTTGAAAAAGGTCATACAAGATCATTTACTTCATTTATGCCAAACCTTTCAACAGGAGAGCCTTTAGAAAGATCATTTACTTTTGTAAAGCCAAGTAAAGAAGATCTTAAATACCATGAGTATTTAGAAGAAGACGATATTATTGTAAAAACTGGACCAGTAAATACTGCAGCTGTTATTAAATCAGACGGAAAGATTCTTTATTTAGAGAATCCAAATGTTCCAAATTGGAAACTTAGTGTCGTATCTCCAGATTTAAATACTGCTTTAGAAAATAAAAATGCAGTAAATCTGCCTTTAGGGGAAAATCCTGATCTTCCAAATTTGGGAATGATTTCATTTAATCAAGAGTTTCTTGGAGAAGTATCTGGAAGTCCAGACGAGACACCAGATCCAGATTTTGTTGTAGATAGCCCTGATGCAGCACCAAAGGGAATTAAGCCAACTAAACAACAGCAAGCAGTAATTGACGCTATAGTTTCTGGCAAAGATGTGATTGTTCAAGCTCTTGCTGGTACAGGTAAAACTAGCACGTTAAAGATGGCTGCAAAAGCTATTGCAGAAAAAGATCCAGATAAAACTATTCTTTACATTGCATTTAATAAGGCTGTAGCTGCAGAACTTAATGCAGATCCAGATCGTCCATCGAATATGGTTGCAAGAACTAACACACAGGTAGCTTGGCATCACTCACCTGCTTGGATGCAAAAACGCAGCTTCGATAAGACATCTATATTTTCTCCAACAGAGGTAGCTGATCATCTTGGAGTAGGACCAGTTAAAGTTACAGAAGTTAAAAAAGATGGAACAAAAGCAGATGCAACGCTTTCAAGCAGAGAAGTAGTTGCTGTTGTTCGTCAGGCAGTAACAGCATTTGCACAGAGCGCAGATGAAAAGATTATGCCTCGGCACTTTACAGATAACTTTGTAGATATTCCTGAAGTATTTATTGATTATGCTAATCGTTGGTGGGATGATATATCAAGCCCTAAAGGTAAATTAGCAATGAATCAATCTTTTCCAGAGAAGTACGTTCAGTTAAATGGCATCGATGTAACAATGTCACCAAATGAAGGAGGTTTAAACCCTAATACAAGAATTCCTGCAGCAGACATTATCTTCTTTGATGAGGCACAAGATATCAATGACGTTGCTGGCGACTGGGTTCGTAAGCAAAAAGTACAAAAAGTATTTGTTGGAGATGGTAATCAGTCAATCTATGGATTTCGTGGAGCTAAAGATCAGCTAGATACACTCGAGGGAGCAGATAAGCTTCAAATCACAGAGTCATTCCGCTTTGGCCCAAACATTGCAGCACCTGCAAACCGTTTTTTAGCTGTTGCTGGAAAATCAGAAAAAATTGTTGGAGCTGGTAAAGATCAAGGTGAGCTTGTAGAAGGAATGGAAGATCCAGATGCCGTTCTTGTTCGCACTAATGGTGGTGGATTTAAAGCAATGCTTGAATATCTTGAGCAGGACAAAGTTGTAGGAATTAGTCAATCAACTAAAGCAAGACTAGAAGAAGTTATTGAAACAACAAGCTGGCTTATGGGTGGTAAGAAAGGCTCAAAACCAGCTAAATACAATGCAGAAATTGGAATGTACGATTCTTGGGAAGAACTCTCTACTGCGGTGCGAGAAGGAAAAGCTCGTCCAGTTAAAGCTTTCTATGATCTAGTCACACAAAACGGTATGCAGAGCATTCGTGACATCTTAGATCGTGTTGTTGTAGAACGTGAAGAAACTGCTGAAAGTAAGCTTGCTCTTACAAAATATAAGCCGCTTACTTTAGATCTTGTAGAAGATGGCTCTACTGGAAAACTTGATAAAGACACAACATATAAAATTGAAGGCGACGATGTTGTTCTTACTGGATTCTTTAAGTTTAACAATGAAAAACTAAAAGAAGCTGGATTTAAAGCAAGAAAAGGTATAGATGGCAATTGGGCAAAAGACAGACGTATAACTATAGAAGATAATCTAAACAAGGTTGATAAACTCAATCAACTAAAAAAAATTCTTGAAGGTGTTATTGAGCCAGTTAAGGCAGATGTTGTTATTACCACTGCACATCAGTCAAAGGGTCTGCAATGGAACAAGGTTCGCATTTACGATGACTTCTGGGGTCCAAAGTTTAATAAGGAAACTGGCGATATTGATATGCCAGCACCAGAAGAATTACGTCTTGCATATGTTGCAGTTACTCGTGCTCAGAAGCAATTAGATCTTGGCCCACTTACATGGGTTAATGACTACACCACGGAAGAAGATGAACAAGCTATTTCATCATCTTTTAATGTGGAAGCAATGTCAAATATTAATACTGACCCAACACCAGTAACTCCAGAAGAGTTTGATAATGAGGTACAAGAGACTGCTAAGAAAGCAGACCCAGCCACACAAAGGATTGCAGATGCCATTATTGCTGCACTCGAAGCTGGAACAGCACCTTGGCGCAAACCATGGGCTGGTGGGGGGGTTATGCCAACTAGTGTTGCAACTGGGAAAATGTATGAGGGGTCAAACATCCTCTCTCTCTGGGCTGCTCAGGCAGCAAATGGCTGGGCAGATAACCGCTGGCTTACATACAAGCAAGCGGAAAAACTTGGCGGAAATATTAAGCGTGGAGAAAAAGCAACCTCAATTATTCACTGGACTCCAAAGTTTAAAGATGTAAAGCAGCCAAATGGAACTACTGAAAAAGTATTTGTTTACACTCCACCAAAAATTATTAATGTATTTAACGTAGAGCAAGCAGAGGGAGTTAATCTTCCTCCACTTGTTAAGGGTGAACCAGTTCCAGTAGGTCAAGGAGAGCAAGCTATTCTTGATGCATATAAGGACCGACCAGAGATCTTCTACAAGTCTCAAGACAGTGCCTATTACTCACCTATAACAGACACAATTCATCTCCCACTGCGTGAACAGTTTGGGACAGAGCAAGATATATTTGAAACTCTTGTTCATGAACTTGCACACAGCACAGGTCACACATCTCGTGTAAATCGTAAAGATCTTACAGATAACTATGGAACTCATAGAGAAAGCCGTGGAGAAGAAGAACTTATTGCAGAGATATCTGTTGCAATTGCGGCAGCACGTCTTGGCGTTGAGATTGACTTTGGGAACGTTGCATCATACGCAAAGTCATGGCTTGGATCTCTTAAGAACGATCCAACAATGATCATCAAGGCAGCCAAGCAAGCACAAAAGGCTGTTGATCACATGCTAGGAAAGCAAGAAGAACCAGCAAAGTTTGATGAAGAAGGAAACCCTGTCGAACCTGTTGGCGAAGGTGTTGGAAGCGAAGGTAAGACTGGCGATCAGATTGCAGAAGATGCAGGTCTAAAGCCAGAACCAACTCCTGAACCTAATGTAGGAGAGCAGGGTAAAACTGGGGAAGAGATTGCTCGAGAAGATGATATAAAACCTGCTGGTACAAAAGGCGGACATAATCTTAGCCCTAGAGAAGTATTTAACAAACAGTCGGTCCGTAGCGATGTAGATATTAAAAAAGTATACGGTGCAGAAGATGTACATCAGCCTCAATTGCAAAGAGACGTGAAACAACCTGTTGCCCCTAAACGTGAAGATTTTCAAGATAGAGATTCTTATGTAGCAGCTTATAAAAAATACTCTAAAGAGTATGATGACATGTATCGTGAAAGCTCAAGAAATATTCAATCTTCAATAGGAGAAAAAAATTTAGACGGGTCTCAAAAAGGTGTTCAAAATTATGTAAAAGATGTAATAACTGCTGATTGGTTTGTAGAAACCTTTGGTGACGGAGGACAGATGGGAAGACCTCCAGTCAGTCTGATAACTAGTAAAAAAGCAGGTGGTAAATATATTTATGGCTTTAAAAATGGTGTATACAAATCAGCATTAAAAATTAACAGCCTTTTATCAAAAAGTGAGCCATCTATCCTTCACGAGATCGCTCATTTTGCTACAGCAATTAGCGTGGGAGAGGGATTTGATGCTCATGGTGTAGAATATAGAATGAATTATATTTTTATTACTAATAAAGTACTTGGTCGTGAATCTGCAGAAAGTCTTAAAGAAGCTTACAGAAAGGCAAATTTAAATGTCGGATGATTACGAGTATGAAATTGTTGATCCTTTAGGTCCTGACTACAGCCCAGAGCCTTCTGAAGAAGTTCTTACAGAAGAAGAACAAGAAGAAGAAGAAGAGACGGTATAATAATGGCTAAGTCTGATAAAGAGCGGTACAACGAGGCTGTCGTTGCTGCTTATCGTAAGATTATTGAGTTAGCAGAAGTTGACCCTAATGCTGACTCCTATGAGCCTGAGGATGAGGAAGTGCTGTGAGACTCTCTAATGCTAAAACCTATCCCACTGAGGGAATGTCGTTAATTTATGCCAACGGAGAGAATGTTGTCTATCAAGCAATTTTTTACACAGAAAACTATGGAACATTTACAAGAGTAGATGGTAAGTGGCTTGCTCTAGCTTCAGATGATACTAGTTTAGAAAATCTTTCTATTATGGATATTACTCCTGCTGATTACAAAGTAGTTACAGATATGTTTGATACGGCACAAAAAACTAAAACATATCTAAAATATGATCAGGTAAAAAATTACGAAGTTGCATATTCTTTTGAAGAAAAAAATAGATCAATGACAGCAGCAGTTGAGACTTCAGAAGGATGTCCTCCTGCAACTTCAGATATTGCACTTAACCTCGCCAATCGTGAGAATGCAATTAAGACTGCAGGATACGGACCAATGAATCCAGCACTGCCAAATAATAAGTTTTGGCAAGCAAAAACAGAGCGTTGGTCTGTGACAGTTGAAGAAGCTAAAACATCACGCTGCGGCAACTGCGCTGTCTTTATTCAAACCCCAAAGATGCTTGATTGCATTGCTTCTGGCCTAGGTAACGAGTCAGGAAATGACGCTTGGGGCTCAATAGAGGCTGGCGATCTAGGGTATTGTGAAGCGTTCGACTTTAAATGTGCATCATCTAGAACTTGCGACGCTTGGGTTGCTGGCGGGCCAGTTACAGAGGAGTCTAAGTAATGGAATACATGGGCCGTATTGAGTCTAGAGTTCTATTTACTGACGATGGTCAAGGTGCTGTTATCGATGAGCTAACTAATCTTGTAGTTGCGTTAGACACAAAAGAGACTCTTCTTGCTGCTGCCCAATGGGACTTAGATCTTGAGCGCCATAACGATACTTCAGTAGAACTTGCTAACGCTGCTCTGACTAATCTTGATATCAAAGTATTTTCAAATAATGACCGTATGTACACCATCCCTGACTCAGTTGTTGCTGAGGCAAAGCGCGGACTTGAGTGGCGAAAAGAAGAAGATCGTGGCGGTACATCTGTCGGTGTTAATAGCGCCCGAACACTTGCTCGTGGTGGTCAGGTTGGTATTAAAAAAGTTCGTCATATTGCTAAATACTTTCCTCGTCATCAGGTAGATAAAAAAGGAACTGGTTATAAGCCGGGAGAAAAAAATTACCCATCTAATGGCCGTATCGCTTGGGCTCTTTGGGGTGGAGATGCAGCAGAGCGTTGGGCATCTGCAATTGTAGAGCGTGAAAATAAGAAAGATAAATCTAATTCAGTGATGACTGCAGGACTTGATCCTATGAATTATGAAATGCCAAAGAAAGTCAATTACGATTCTTTTATAACTACAAAAACTATGCCAGAAGATAATGTCATAGAATTTTTTATTCGTGTTCGCTTAGACGGTTCTGGTATTGATCGTCTCTATCGCATTGAACCAGAAGGTCAGATTTATGTTTGGGACGATGGCGACTGGGATGACATGGGCATGCCAGATTATGACATGTTAATGTACGACAATATTTTAGATATGAATCAAGAAACTGTTCCTTGTGGTCACATTCCTGTGGATACAGATACAGCTCTTCTTATTGCCGCACTTCTAGATAATGAACCATTTATTGCACATAAACTTGAAAAAGTTAACCCAGAAGAAACTCAAATGTTTACAGAAGCATCACCGGGGATGGATTGGGGTCTTCTAGACGAACTAGCACTTCCAGATGAGATGTCCGATTCTTGGGACTTCTTTGACGATAGCCTTACAGCCGCTGGAGAACCTGCCGCAACTGATGGAAACTATACCCCCGATGAGCGCTCAAAAAATACAGAATCACAGTTGCGTGATAAAACAGGTAAATTTGCAAAGATGGGTGGCCGTGTAGTTATTGCTGGTCGTCCTCAATATCAAGGAAATATTCGTGCAATTAATCCTGATTCAGGTACAGTAAAAATTCAATTAGATAATGGAAATACAGTTGATCTTGCAGCAAATCTCACAGAACCTTTAGAGTCATACACTCCTATTCCTGATGCAGTTGCTAGCGATAGTCTTGATACTTCTGGAATTCTTGGTGAGCCTCGTACTCCCATGGATTCTCCTGTCCGTATGCCGGGAACACTTCCTCCACTTAACGCAGCAAATTTAAATACAATGCTTACAAACTATCCTCAATGGGTAGCCGACCAAAGACTTTCCGCTGATGTTGCAGGAAGTCAACCCCAGTCGGGTGAGCAAGCTAAACCAGCTACACGCTCTGCTAATCCTTTAGCAAAGTATTACCCACAGGTAGCTAAAGGTGCAGAAATGAAAGCAGTGAATGCTTACAATGTTGCAAACCTTAAATCATGGCTAGCAGCGGATACAACTGGAAGACGATCTGCTCCACCATTTATGAACCCTGCAGATAATAAAAAATTTGTAGAAGATAAAGGTGCAAACAGTCCTTGGCTAGATAAAAAAGGTAAAGCCCTTAAAGCATCTGCAGAAGACACGCCTTTAACACCAGAAACTTCTGATGTTGCCATTATTCACATGGCTGTAGTTTCACCAGATGACCCTCAGGCAGTAATGGATTTAGTTGCGTTACATCCAAAGACTAAAAATACAATTCAGCCTACAACTTTTGTTAGAAAAGAAGGCAAGTGGGTTCACGATCCTCAGATGCTAATGGATCTTCGTAGTGCAACTCCACCACCTGTAATTGTTTTAGATGATAAAAATCTTTTAGATGTTTTAGAGCAAGTTGACGAGAATAAACAATCTATGACTGCCGCTGGTGGCGCAGATCGTAATCGTGGAAACGCAGAAAAGCTTCGTCGCTATTGGACTTACGGCAAGGGTGGAGCAAAGATTCGTTGGAAGACTCCCGGAGATTGGACTCGTTGCTACAAGCAACTTGCCAAATATATGGGTCCTCGTGCCAAGGGTTATTGCGCCCTTCGCCACAAAGAGATGAATGGCTATTGGCCAGGAGATAAAAAGAATCGTGAGATGGGTTCATTTACTGTAGATACTTTGCGTAATTATGACGAACTTCTGAGCACTTTTGCTCTCCGTGCAAAAGCAGCAGATGCTCGTTCTAGAGTTTTACTTGCTGGAGCAGATGTGGAAGAGCAACAAGGATCAGAATTTTTTATTCCTTTAGTAATCCCAGAAGGACTTGAATCTGGAGATGGTCGTGTCATGGAAAAAGGCGCTCTTAGTATGCGTGAACTTCCACTTCCATTATTGTGGCAAATCCAGACTGGAGAAGGTCATAACGGCTCCGTTGTTGTTGGAAAGATTGTTCAGATGGAGCGCACAGACCAAGGAATTGGTAATGCTCGTGGCTTCTTTGATAAAGGAGAATACGGACAAGAAGCTGAGCGTTTAGTGCGCGGTGGCTTTATTCGTGGAGTTTCAGCTGATTTAGATCAATTTGAAGCTGATGAAGAAGTGCCAGAGGCTAAAGAAGGATCTGACACTAAGATAGAAAGCGGTAAAATAAAGATCAAGAAAGCACGAGTCATGGCTGTGACTTTAGTGCCAAAGCCAGCTTTTCAAGAATGCACAATTAAACTCGCTGAAGAGCTCGGCGTTGAGGAGGAAGAAAAAGTGAACATCCCTGACGGCGTTTATGTCGAAGAAATAAATGCACTAGATGCTTCGGCTCTAGTTGCTTGTGGAATGATTGCTGGAGCAATCCCAGTAACACCCCCTACAGAGTGGTTTGATAACCCCAAGCTAAGTGGACCGACCCCACTAACTGTTGATGATGATGGTCGCGTTTTTGGTCATATTGCTGCATGGCATGTTGATCACATTGGTCTGAGTATGGGAACAAAGCCACCTCGCAGCCGAAGTGGTTATGCATATTTTCACACAGGAGTAATTCGTACAACTAGCGGAAAAGATGTTGCTGTTGGTCAACTAACTCTTGCAGGCGGTCACGCTGGAATGGAAGCGTCTGCTGCTGAAGCAGTTCGTCATTATGACGACACAGCATCTGCAATTGCAGATGTTCATGCAGGAGAAGATGCTTATGGAATTTGGGTAGCAGGATCTCTTCGTTCAGGATCATCCCCAGAACAAGTTCGTGCACTCCGTGCCTCAGCACCTTCAGGTGATTGGCGCCCAATTAAGAATTCATTAGAACTTGTTGCAGTTTGTCAAGTCAATGTTCCCGGATTTCCAATTGCTCGTGCTCGTGTTGCATCTGGAACAGTTATGGCACTTGTCGCCGCTGGCGCACAGGTTCTTGCTCAGATGAAGGTAGATCCTCTCTCCGAGCTTAGCCAAAGACTTGAAGCTTTAGAGAATCCTCAAAAGATGGCACTTGTCGCATCGGCTGCATCTGCTCGTGCTCGTGTTCAAGAATTTCAAAATGAACAGCTCAGTACAAAAAAAGCACTTGTAGCATCTAAAGTTGCAAAGATGAAAGCAGATACAGAGCTTGATTCAGATTATATGAATCAACTATTTGACGAAGATCCAGAGCAAGAAATGGCTGTAATCACTCGTCGTGTTCGTGAGCGTTTAGCAAAAGAAGGCAAAGCACTTGCAGATGGTTCATATCCTATCCGTAATGCTTTAGACCTAAAGAACGCTATTCAAGCATATGGTCGCGCAAAGCCGGGAAGTCGTGGCAAGGTAAAGCGTCATATTGTGAAGCGTGCCATCGGTCTTAACCGTGAAGAGCTAATCCCAGAAAATTGGAAGGGTGCTGCAGCAGATCTTGATAATATTGTTGCCTCGATGAAAGCAAGTGCTAAAGTTGCTTTTGCAATGATTTCAAGCAATTCTGAAGCAGTTTTTTCACAGTCAGAATTTTCCGAAGCAGAAGAAGAAAAAGTCATTGCAGATCTTACCGACGAAGAAATTGAAGTTCTCAGACAAGAAGCAAAGACTCGTAAGGATCAGGAAAATGATGGTATTTCTAGAGATGAAGATGGCCGTATTAAATACACCCCTGAAACTCAGCCTCGTGATGCCTCTGGAAAGTTCCGTCAAGTTCTAGCTCGTATTAAGCAGAACTTAGGAAACTCTGGTCTTCAGAATGTTCTTGAGAAAATAAAAGAAGCAGAAAACTTTGATAGCACTGGAAACTATGCTGGAGCAGCTAAAGCAGCAGCAGATTTACTCGGGATTATTGATCGATTGGACTCTGGAGCGTTAAATTCTGACGCTTTAGAAAATGTCCGTACTAGTGCTGCCGAGCTTGGAAAGGTTATCGCTAACCTCCCATTTGCCTTCGGTGAAGATGCAGAGAAGATTCGCTTCTCCGATATCCCACCTGCTCTGAAAGACCTTATGAAAGACATGATTACTCGTGTAGAAGACAAGATTGGCAAGGAAGATGCCGATATTGCTACCGCTGACCTTAGAAACTTTATGTCTGGCGGGGACTACTACAATCAATCTGAGGTCTCATCCCAAATGGCTAAGCTCCTTCGCTTACTTACATAAATATTAAATAATCGTACAGATAAACATATAAAAAATAATGTATAGTATTACTCAGGTGGAGTGCCTCCACGCATCTAATGCGTCTGTGAGTCCCTCGGCCCTAACTGATAAGCGAGACAAGAAGTCTTATACATTCTTGTCGTAACTGGCCCAGAGGAGGGACAGTAATGGATCAAATCAAAGACATGATCGATCAGCTGGCTGATATTAGCGACGAACAAGTCGCCGATCTCCAGAATAAGATCATTAAGGAATTTGAATCTGTTGAGAAGGAAGACCCTACTCCGCAATCAGTTGATGCGATGTCGTCATTAGCCGACATGCTTGACACCGTTCGTGGTGAATTCAAGCGACGCGAGGCCGCGATTCAAGAGCTCGCAACGCGAGCAGCAGATGCAGCCTCTCGTGTTTACGGTGAAGACACAGGAAAAGACATGGAGTCTGATTCCTCAGAGGAAAAGAAAGAAGAAATGCCAGAAGAAGCAGAAGAGATGGCGATGGATATGCCAGCTAAAGATGCTGAAGATGATATGCCTTCTGAAGAAGTTCCAGTAGCCGAAGCTCCTATGGCAGAAGAAATGCCTGTAGCAGAAGAAGCACCTACTCCAGAGATGGAAGAGGAAAAGAAAAAGGAAGAGGAAAAAATGTCTGAAGCGTCAATTGATGCAAGTAAGGTCGTCGAACTCTCGACGGAAACAAATGAAGTTGTTACCGAAACAGCTGCCGCTGTAGAAGTAGCCGCTGTTGTTGCAGATGGTGCAGATGCATCAGAAGCAGAAGCAGCACCTGCAGAAGCAACGCCTGTTGCTGAAGCAGTTGTAACAGAAGCAGAAGCAGTAGTTGAAGATTCAGCAGTCGCTGTTGATTCAGAAGCAGCAGTAGCTGAAGTTACAGAAGATGCAGAAGCATCAATCAAAACCAAAACTGAGCCAAAGGCTCAAGAAATTATGGAGGCACCTGTGACCGCCGCTGGAGATGATCTCAATATTGAGGTCCCTGCTGACCGTCGCCCTGTTGCACAGGCATCTGTAGCTCCCGTGGCAATTACTGCGGGTGCTGACATTCCTGGTTACACCGCTGGCAGCTCAATGAACGACATGTACGATGTCGCATCAGCGTTCGAAAAGCGTATTCACGCTCTTCGCCGCGTAAATGGTGGAGATGGAGAGCAGCACATTGTTGCATCTGTCGCCACTCAGTACCCAGAAGCTCGCACTCTTACAACAGATGCAGAAGCTAACTGGGCAAAGGTTCAGGCCGTTACTGGTCCTGAAGCACTCGTCGCATCTGGTGGACACTCAGCACCATTCGAAGTTAAGTACGACATCTTCGGACTTGGTACTACATCTCGTCCACTTCGTGACGCACTACCAAAATTCCAAGCAGACCGTGGCGGTATCCGCTTCGTAACTCCACCAGTACTTAGCTCATACGCTAACGCTGTTGGTGTATGGACCGCAGCAAATGACTCAGCAGAAACACCAAACCCAGCTGCAAAGCTTAGCTTGACTGTAACAGCTGCATCAGAGCTAACTGTCGCAACTGATGCTGTAACACTACAGCTACAGTTTGGTAACTTGATGTCTCGTGCATACCCAGAATTGATCGCTCGTCACAATGAGCTCGGTCTAATTCAGCATGCTCGTGAAGCAGAAGGACAGATTCTAACCCGTCTAACTGCTCTTTCAACAGCAGTTACATCCACTTCACTTATCGGTGTAGCCCGTGACTTCCTAGTACAGCTAGGTCGCGCAGCAGCTAATTACCGTGGCCGTCATCGCCTAGAGGCAGATGCTCCACTCCGTGTCATTGCTCCATACTGGATCAAGGACGCAATGGTTGCAGATCTTGCAATTTCAGCACCAGGAGACAGCACTCTAAACGCAACAACAGAGATTGATGGATATATTGCATCTCGCAATATCAACATCAGTTACCACATCGATGATTTCACCGATGCACAGAATGTCGGTGCAATGAACGAGTTTGGAGATACATTCGTATGGTACATGTTCGCTGAAGGAACATTCTTGTTCCTAGATGGCGGTACATTGGATCTCGGTGTTATCCGTGACTCAACTCTCGTTGGTACAAACGACTACAAGATGTTCGTTGAAACCTTCGAAGGCGTTGCAAAGATTGGCGTTGAATCACTCAAGGTCACATCAACCATCTCTGTTAACGGTGTAGCAGCAGCTCTCCGCGATACAACTGGTGGCGCATCAGCTGCGGTTATCGAATACTAATCGGTAGCCTAAAGTAATTAAGTCAAAACCCGAGCCGACACTTAGAAGAAACAGGAGATACAAAAATGGCGTTTAGAGGAATCTATCCAGCACCAGATTTGGTCAATGCTCCATGTGGAGTTCTAAGTGTCGCTCGGGTGATGACCCACACAGATGCAAAATACGATGATCGTTGGGTTCGTGGCTTCTCCTACGAATTCTACTCTCAACCAGAAGTAGAACTATTTACAGTAAACGATTCAGTAGTAACTAATGGAGTTGTAGGAACTTCAACACTTCCTAGATTTAAAGAGTACGATCCTTTTTTTATTCAAGGAACAGATACTCGTTCATATTTTGGTATTAATGGTGAAGATCGTTTTGAAATTGCGAAAAAGCAACTAGAAGCAGCAACACAAAAAGCAGTGGAATTAGAACTTTGGGAAGGCGTAGCCTCTACTGCAGAAACAAATGGGAATGACTTTTTAAGAAAAACAGGTGCAGCAACAGTAGTAGATACTGGCGCCTTAGCTCCGTCAACAGCACTTATGCTGTTAGAGCAAGCAGTTTCTTCATCACCAGCAGGGACTAATGGAGTTATCCACATGACCCGTGATGTTGCTTCGATCTTAGGATCTAGGCTCATGTATCTGCCAGTAGATGGAGGAAAATCAGGTAAGGCAATGACACGCTTGGGTACAGAAGTCATTATTGGATCTGGATACACAGGCGCTGGTCGTCTTGCAGATTCCAATACCGCAGCATCTGCTTCAAATAAGTGGATGTATGCAACTGGACCTATAGATGTTCATCTAAGCAAAATTGAAATCGTAAACGAAAACCTTGGTCAAGGCGCAACAGTAAGTACGAACACAAATGACTTAACAGTCAGAGCGGTTCGTTCAGCTGCGGTATACTTTGATCCAAGTATTTTTTATACAATTCGTCTAGCACTACCAACAACCTAGTAAGAAATAACAAAAAGGAGAAAACTGGAATGGCCACTCAAGAGTTTGCGGCTAGCGTCCAAGGTGTGTGCATCCGAGTCACTCGACTGGACGCCGCAGGTAATCTGCTCAATGGAGCAGGAGACAGCTACACAACCTCGGCGTTCCTCCGTACATCGTTCACCCCTGAATATGAAGAGGGCGACGAAATTATTGAAAAGCAAGCAAACGGCATTATATGCGTGTCATATAAAGCCCCTGATACGCTTAAGCGCATCACAATGGAGCTCGCAATCTGCGAGCCAGATACAGAACTTTCACAACTAATTTCAGGCGGTCTATTGCTCCGTAAGAACTTCGGATCATTTGCATCACCTGACAATAAGTCAATCGGCTGGGCAGCACCATCAGTTGGAGATGATCCAACAGGTAACGGTGTGGCTCTAGAAGTTTGGTCATTTGCAATTGCAGATGGTCGCCGTGCAGCAGTACGCCCTTACTTCCACTGGGTATTCCCATATGTAAAGCTTCGTCAGTCAGGTGACCGTGTAATTGAAAACGGTATGCTTGCTACAACATTCGAAGGTTACGGACTTGGAAATATTACATTCGGAGCAGGACTAGATGGTCGCTGGGAGTTCCCAATTGCCACCGAGCGTTCATACTCATATGCACGAGCAGATTATGCTCCAGTCGGTCTAAAAGGCTTCTACCGCTGGTTTGACGAGTCCACTAAGACAGTCACAAACAAGGCAAAGACATCATCCGTTGCAACCCTTACAACAGGTGCTGCACACGGTTTTGAAGTTGGTCAGAGCGTAACTGTTTCAAGCGTAGATGCCGATTTTAATGGAACATCTACAATTACAGCAGTACCTACTCCAACAACATTCCGCTATGCAAAGACTGGTACAGATGTTACATCTGCAGCAGTAAGCCCAGCGGGTGCAGTTCTTCGTAATCGTGGATACCTAACAGTTTCAGATTTTGCCTCACAAGGTTCAACATCTGTTTACAATGTTCCAGGTAACAGCGAGTACAACCCAGAAAGCCCAATAGACTTCATTATCGCGTCAACTGAGGATGCAACAGCTTAATTCGTAAGGAGAGGCGGGCATAAACCGATGGCTAAAAACTACGGTCTTATGCCCGCTTTTTTAATTAAAGACGAGGTGATATATGAGTAATTTATGGGTAACACCAGAAGAGCTAGGCACACACTCTTCCTCAGATTACGCATATGATGCTTGTAAGACAGCATCTCATCTTCTTTGGGCTATGTCTGGCCGTAAATTTTCAGGGATAACAACTGTAACCGAAAGATATGTATCTTCTTTCGATCCGTATTTAAGATCTTCAGGGTCAACTAGAAATTACACTCCAGTACTAATTAACGGTACTGTAGAGAATATTGCATCAAATGGTATTTCAGGTCTTTATGGTCAAGATTTTCAAGGAGACGGAACTGCTGCTAGTTCTCGTTTACGCCTTCGTGGACGCAAAGTAGTAAAAATTCATACTGTTCGTCAGCTTGATGGAACAATAGTTGATCCAAGTAAGTACTATCTATCAGATCACTCCGTTCTTGTAGGAGTAGCTGGCTCAGGGTGGTTTTCTTCTCGTGTAGAAGTTACATACACTTATGGATCTCCACCTCCAACTTCTGGACGTACAGCAGCTCGTCTTTTTGCTACAGAGCTTGTAAAGCTTTACGAGAATGACGATACATGCGCCCTACCGCAGCGTGTTACATCTATATCTCGTCAGGGAGTCTCTTACACAGTTCTTGACCAACAAGACTTTATTGATGATGGAAAGACTGGTTTATACGCTGTAGATTTATTTATTAAGACCTCTAACCCAGACAAAGCTCGTGCTCGTTCTCGAGTCTTTACCCCCGACATTCCTCGTGCTCGTCGTATTACTGGAGCATCTCCATTATATCCATTGAGTGCATTTGATCTTTATGTTACCGCAGAGGGTACTTCCAATGTTTATTATCTTTCGGAGATTAATGGAGACTTTATCTCTGATAACGATAACTGGGATATTCAAGTAGATGTCTCTGACATTAACAGTAACAATATTATTACACTTCCTAATGCTGGAGCAGTCGATAGAAATGAAGGCACAATCCGTGTCAGTGCCACATATCAACAGATTTTTGATGCAATAGGTCCTCGTGACCCAGGAATTTTAGATATATATGCTGTTAGACCTAGCCTTGCAAATCCAGCTGTGGACGAGATTGTTCATCTTATTTCTAGTAATATAGTTACACATCTAGGCGAACGAACCATTCCTATTTACACTGTTTAAGACGAACTAACTAAAAGACAAGAGGACATATGAGTTTAACTATAGACACTAGCACTGTCTCTTCTGACGCTAAAAATTTAGCTAATCTTATGCAAAATTTACTTGATGCTGTAATTGCTACATATGATTCATATACTATGCCTTTACCGAGTCGTCGCTACTGGACTCTAGGTAGTCCAGCAGTTGACTGTGAGCAGGTAGTTATCTCTATGTTACAAATGTATATAGGTTCTCCCGGAGATGAAGCCAATCTTCCACGCCGTTGCAACGATCCACGATCAGCAACTCTTTTAGTTTCAGTTTCACGAGAAGTTCCTACCGTTGGTCAAAATGGTAAGGCACCATCTGCTGATGCAATTCAAAATGCTTCAGAGATATGTGCATACGATGCATGGATTCTGTTGGATAGCGCAAGACTATTGGATCAATGGGATCCAGCAACATATGGTCTTGGTGTTATCGCAACAGTAGAAACCAACTCTCCTGAGGGCGGGTTTCAAACAGTAACAATGACTATAACTATGGCGATTCCATAATGGCTATAGTTAAATTCTATAATGTTCCATTAGATAGACTTCTTAATGATTCTGACGGTGAAGTTGGAAGATATTTATCTAAGAAAGGTGATCAAATTAGAACGATTGCTCGTACACGAGTAGGCGTTAGAACTGGTCGACTAAAAGTAACAATGCATAAAAGACACCTTAGAGATCCTAGGGGTCAGTATATCTTGGTAGGAAATGACGCTCCATACGCTCTTGCCCATCACGAAGGAAGTAGGCCAAGAGTTGTACGACCTACTGGATCTAAAGTCCTTCGTTTTGTTGCTAGAGGTCAAGTTGTTTTTGCCCAACAAGTTATGCATCCAGGAACAAAGCCAAACAAGTATCTATTAGATGCTTTAAAAATTGCACTATAATTAATATAACGACAGAAAAGGAAAACTCATGACAACACGATTTAAAGATTTTGGAGAAGGTGGCTCTACTAATAAAGAGCCTCTCTCATTCAAACTCCACGGTGAAGATTTTACCTGCAAACCAGCTGTACAAGGAAAAGTTTTACTTGAGATAGCTTCAATTGGTTCTGGTAACGATCCAGTGGCTGCAGCAAACGCTATGTATGGATTTTTTAGTTCTTCTATGGACGAAGAAAACTACACTCGATTTAAAGCACTTCTAGAAGATGAAGAAAAAATTGTAACCGTAGAGACTCTAGGAGAAATTGCTGGTTGGTTAACTGAGCAATATGCGGGCCGTCCTCAATCGGGGCCAGAGCAATCTGCGAGTGGGCAATAGACCTCTGGCCTTATCTAAACGGTAAAGCTCTAACGCAAGGTATTAGATTGGAGGAAATGGATATGTCAGATATGTTAGATGTACTGCACTATTACATGGAAGAAGACTATAACATTTCCACAGCAGAACAAATCGATGCTCGTGCCAATGTTAGAAAAGTTATCTACAGAAATATGTATAACAGAGAATATCTGTTCCCTACTAGTAACGGAGGTAGAAATACTTCAACAGCTAGTGGAGAGTTTTATGGTGACTCTATTATGCCAGTAGATCCTATGAAAGGACCTACGAAATCTTATGTTCCACCTACAGATTTCAACCCAGAATCAATTAAACCCTTTGGAGACACATTAGATGCTCCACTCGGTAACTAATAAAAATTAAGGAGGTGACAGCATGATAGTAGGAGCAGCTCAAATTGTAGTTCGTGCTGTCACTTCTGGGGTAAAAAATGACATCAGAAGAGGTTTTAAAGATGTCGATGGCATAGGAGGAGATGCTGGAGATAGAGTAGGAAAAGATTTTAAAAATGGTTTAGCAAGGGGTATGGGAGATAATGTCTCTTCTATTTTAAATGTTGGCGGTTTAGTTGCTGCTGCAGAAGCTGCTGGTGCCGCTTTTTCAAGTCTTCAAAGACGAGGCAACACTCTTATTGCTATCCTAGTTGCAGTAGGTGGAATAATTGGCGCACTTATTGGTGGTTTAGGTGTATTAGCTGGAATTGTTATAGGAGCTAGTCCAACTCTCTTAGGTCTAGGAGTTGCTGCAATATCTGTAGCAACTAGCTTTGCTATATTAAAATCTGTATTTAGTGGTGTTGGTGAAGCTATAGCAAGTCAATCTAAGGGAACTAGTGACCTTGCTGATAAACAAGAAAGACTTGCAGACGCTGCAACTCGAGTATTAGATACTCAGTATGCTTTAAACGAATTAACCAAACAACAAGCTAGAGATATAAAAGATTTAGAAGATAGATATAAAGACAGTGCAGATGCACAAACTGATGCCAACATTGCAGTTGAAAGATCAGAAAGAAACTATCAAAATTCAGTTAAAGCAACAGAACAAGCTTTAGAAGATGTAACTACAGCTCGTGAAGATGCAAAAGAGGCAATTCAACAACTTCGCTTTGAGCTTGAAGGCGGAGTCATCTCTGAAAAGAAAGCTCGTCTTGAGTTTGAAAAAGCTCGTGACTCCTTACAGCGTGTTCAAGATCTTCCACCTAACTCCCGTGCTCGCCGTGAGGCTGAGCTTGCTTTTTCTGAAGCAGATCTTAATTTGCGTCGTGCAATTGATAAAAATAATGATCTTCGTAAATCAACTGCTAAAACAAATAAAGAAGGGGTAGATGGTAACGCTAAAGTTGTAGCAGCACAACAAGCTGTACAAAAAGCAATAATTTCTCAAAGTGACGCAGAGATTGATGCAGCTAAAGCTGTAAGAAGTTTAGTAAAAGCAACAGAAGCAAAACTTGCTATTGAAGAGCAGCTAAGAGCAAACTCACCTTTCTATGAAGCACAGAGAAGAGCTTTAGAGCTAGCAGATCGTGCTGTTACAGAGGCGTTAAAAGATCAGGCAAAAGCTGCAAAAGAAGCTGCTGCAGCACTTAAGGAAGACCCTTACGCAAAGTTAACTCCTTCAGCTAAGGCATTTGTTGATTTTATTGTTTCATTAAAAGACGAGTTAGATGCCCTTAAAAAAGTGCTTCAAGAAAATTTCTTTGCTAAATTTACTCCAGCTGTAAAAGAACTTGTTGACACATATCTTCCATTATTAAAAGAACTACTTCCTCCAATTGCAACAGCCCTTGGAGAAGTTGCTGAAAAGATTAAAGAAGTCTTTACAAGACCTGCAGTTATTGCAGCAATTGAGACATTATTAAAAGATATGCCAGAACAAATTAAAGCACTAGGTGGCATTTTTACAAATCTTGCAGCATCATTTGTTATTCTTCTTGCTGCTTTTTCTCCATTCTACACAATGTGGCTTAAATATGTTGAAAAACTTACAGAGGGTTGGCTTGAAACTTTAGAGATTAAAAAAGCTAACGGGGAACTTGAAGAGTCTTTTAAGACAGCGGCGGAGACTATGGACTCTTTGTGGACCTCTCTCGGTAATCTCTTAGGAGGTATTGGTAATACAGTTAAAGCAATATTTACTGAAGGTGGAGCTGGCCATATATTCTTAACTTGGCTTGAAGAGGCTACTGAAAAATTTGAACAATTTACTAAACAGGGGGAAGCCGATGGAACCCTTAGTACATATCTAGCAGACATAACTACTAACTTTACTTTAATCTTAGATAACATTGGGCTTATATTAAAAGGTTTACTTGACCTCGCTGCCTCTCAGGGTCTAAAAGAATTTTTAGAAAAATCTAAAGAAGCAAATGTTATTTGGAATGAAGTTGCATTAGACATATCTAAATCTCTTCCAGCTCTAGGAGATCTTAACATTGCTGCTGCTGAATTTACAGAAATATTTCTTGATGGAGATGGCATTGGGGTATTTTTTAAAACTCTAGCTATAGTTATAGGTGGGGTTGCTCTATTGTTAGATAATGAATTTGCTAGAGGAATAATTGGTGCAGCTGGTCTTATAGTTGGATTTACTTTAGCTATAGGTTTACTCAGCCTAGCAATGGGATTTATGGGTAAAGTAGGAGTAAATGCCATACTTAAGCTAGATGCTAAGTTCCTTGCAAAACTACCTCAGAGTAGTAAATTAGTATATAATCTTAGATTTGCTGTTTTAGCACTACAGGGGGGACTGGTAGCTTTAGCTGCACCTATTCTAATAGTAATTGCAGTGATAGTTATAATTGCTGCAATACTTAAAACAGCTTACGATCAAAGCGAAATTTTTAGAAATGCTATATCAGATTTAAATGATGCTCTTATGAAAGCAGTTAAAGATGGAATAGAGAAAATTAAAAAAGCTATTGAAGATATTATTGGCCCTGTTGAAGGTGTTATGAATGTATTCAAATCTCTTGGAGACTTCTTAGGAAAATACATAGTTCCATTTTTTGAAGGTGTTCTTGTGGTAGCAATAAATCTTATTGTTGACGCTATTATATTAGTTATAAAATTTGTAGCAGCTTTCTTTACATCATTTACTGACCCTATCGGTGCATTTACGAAACGTTTTGGTGCTATGCTTACTTTTATAAAAGACACAGTGGAAAGTATAGCTAAAGCTTTTGGATTTAAAATTTCTTGGGCTTGGCTAACTGACGGGTTGTCATCGGCTCTTACATTTATAGCTAAAGGGATAAATGGCGTAATTAACTATATAAACGGGCTTATTAAAGATTTTAATAGGATTCCTTTTGTACCTAATATACCCCCAATTACCTTTAAAATCCCTATTCCTGTAAAACTTGCAAAAGGCGGAGTAGTCCCTGCCACGCAGGGAGGTATGCTTGCAACAATTGGTGAAGCAGGGCGTCCAGAGCGTGTAGAGCCTTTAGACCCAGACGGTTTATCAAAGCGTGACAAAGCAATGATCCAGTTATTGTCTGGCGGTGGGGGAGTTAATATCACAGTTAATCCCGCTCCCGGTATGGACGAGCGCGAACTTGCGGCAATGGTATCTCGTCAGCTTGCATTCCAACTTCGTAAAGGTGCGTAATATAAATGCCAGAGATTTATAATCAGGATCAAGAGTTTAATCTAACCCGTAGAGGATTAACACCACTCCCGCAGCCTCATTTAACTGGAATGAAGCTTAAGGCAGATATTGTCTTAGGAGATTTTGTATTTAACACAATTGATGAGTACGGCGTTACTTGGGTAGTTACTGATATTGAAGGATGGTGGCAGCATCCAGAACCAATTATGCCAAGTATTCCTCGTGGTCTTGGTGATGGTGATTATGACATTAAAGGTCGCTATAACGCTCGTATTTTAACTTTAACTGGAAGTTTTTTAACACAAGATCCAGCTCTAGCAGAGGCAGCTCGTGACCGTCTTATTGCCGCTACTGATCTTGTTTATAGAGGTGCATACTTAAAAACTGGTACAGATGAAAAAAGATCTTCTTTTGTAAGATTAAGTGGTGGGCCTCAAATATCAAATACAAGTGCTAGAGGTCGTCACGATTTTTCTATTGGATTAAAAGCAGCTGACCCTATTAAATATTTTTGGGATGATTCATCCCCTGACGGACAGCTAGTAGTTGAAATCCCAGCAACAAATAGAACAACTGGGGCTACAGGGGTAGATACAGTAGTTAATGTTGGTAACAGTGAAGTTCATGTTGACTTAGAAATATCTGGCCCAATTACAGGTCCAGCTCGTGTCTACAACTCTACTACGGACAAACTACTTTACATAGTCTCATCCCTGCGTGGCCGTCAAACTTCTTCTATTGTAAATAAGCAACTTGCATTTAACGCAGATACCCTTGAAGATATTGTAACCCTTACAACAAGAACCGCTCACGGATTGTTGCTTAGTGACATAGTCACCATTTCTGGTCTATCAGAGGTTTATCTAAACGGAGATTTTGAGGTAACCTCAGTTCCAACTAGTACCACTTTTACTTTTAGTTTATTTCCAAATGTGGCTCAAGTCTTATCTATCGTATCTAAAAAACTACAATCTACTGTAGCAACATTAACTACAAGAACTGGACATGGTTTTTTTGTAGGAAATTCTATACTTATTGAAGGAGTAGATGTAGTATTTAATGGAACTTATACCTTAACTAGTGTTACATCTAATACATTAAGTTTTCTAAAAAATCGTGTACCGCCAAGGTCTGTCTCTGGTTCTATACTTGTATCTAATATAGCTACCCTTACTACAACTGAAGCTCATCAATTTATTGAGGGTGAGACTGTAACTATTTCTAATATAAATGTTAATTATAATGGAAGCTACACTATTACCAGTATAAACTCCGATACAACTTTTAGCTACGCTCTAACAAGAACAAACAACAGAGCTATAACTAATCGTTCACTTTCTAACGATGTCGCATCAATTACTATGAGCGGTGATCACGGGTTTGTTGTTAATGAGGCTGTTGAAATTTCAGGGATAAACGATACTTTTAATGGAACATATATTATTACTACTACACCAACAAGTAATACATTTACCTATGCAATACAAAGATCTTCTCAAATTTCGGTAGCTGTTCGAGCTCTTTTTTCAAACATAGTCACTCTTACTCTTAACGAAGCACACGGCTTTAGCTTAGGAGAGCAAGTTGCAATTCTTAATGTCGGTGCATCTTATGATGGATCTTTTACTGTAATAGACATACCTTCTAGTACTACATTTAGTTACGCAAGATCTGGCACAAACGAAACAGCTATAGCACTTACAACTGCTGGAACAGTAGTCCCGACAAAACGAACTGTAGTTGCTAGACAGCTTATCGGTAGCCTTGTAACTATAACAACTGCATCAGCTCACGGTTTTTTTACTGGTGAAACTGCAACAATTGCCTCACTAGGAGCACCTTTTGATGGATCATATGTTATCACATCAGTACCTAGCACAAACACATTTACATACAGTAAGGCCGCTGGAAATATTGTTTTTGGTATTGCTGGAGCTTTTATTGCAACAAGAGGTCGAACTGGCTCGACTGTGACGGTTACTACAGCTTCTGCTCACAACCTTATTAGTGGGCAATATGCAAATATTACTAATATGGACTCTGCAGCAGCAGCTCTAAATGGTACTTATATTGTAAATGTTATAAATGCTACATCTTTTAGCTATACAACTACTACTACAGGAGAAATAACTACTGAAGTAGCTGCAACTCTTACATCTGCAATTGGAGGATCTGCCGCTATCAATAGAACTATTGCATCTGCTGCAGTAACAGCTGCTGCTCGTGTTGGTGGAAGCATCCCTTTCACTGCTGTAAATGGAGCTGCCTCTGTTGGTGCAGATATTCTTAGCGAAACTGGAGGAGCACTTGAGACATCTGGCTTTGCAGTTAAAAAAGCAGATATACCCTTTACTCCTGGCATAACTGGTGCAACCGTAGATTTTGGTCCAGATATTCTAGAGGTTAACACTCAAACCAGAGATGTTGCACTTAACGGAAGTTTTGACGGAGCTAGAGCAAAGTTAGATGTCCTTACTGATTTTATATATCTTGCTCCAGGTAATAATGAAATTCAATTTATCGATGAAAAAAACTCCGTCAGTCAAGCCCTTCTTAAGATATATTATCGCTCTGGATGGCTTGGATAGGTAGAGGACTAAAATGGCAGAAATTGACACGACGCTTACAAATGTGACATATCGGTACTTCCTGACTGACCTTGTTTCTAACTCAGTTATAGGTGAAGTTCCTTTTACGGGAGTATCTTATGAGAGAGTGTTGAAAAAAGCTGGAGCCTTTAGTGGGACTATTCCAGTAATTGAAGCCACAGAAAAGTTAAATATTTATGAGGCAACTATGCCGGGGCGCACTGGTATATATGTTATGCGTAATGATGTATGCGTATGGGGCGGAATTATTTGGGCTAGAAAATATACCGAGTCAAGTAAATCATTGGCTGTTGATGCCTCTGAGTTTACAAGCTACTTTTATCATCGTCATGTTTGGCAGACTTTAATCTATGGGTCAGAATATATTGGAATATCTTCATTTTCTATTACTAATGGTGTTGCTACTGTTGTCACAGAGATTCCTCATGGATTTAAGCAAAATAACTTTGTAAAGATAACATTTACAAATCCTACAGTTGATGGAACTCATCAAGTTCAGGGCGTAAGTGGTGCAAATATATTTAGCTTTATTGTAGAGTCTGGAAATGTAATTAGTACACCTATTAGCAGCGGTGCAGTTCGTCGCCTCATAGATACATACGATTTTGTCAGAGACCTTATTTTTCAGCTTAATACTGATATATCTGTAAGAACTGAAGCTAGACAAGATCTATTTGCCAACGATGTTATTGAACCGGGGATATCTATAGAGTCAGCCGTTATTTCTAAACAAAGAGAAAACGGTCTTATTACTCTGAGAACTCTTCAAGACCATCAATTAGTTCCAGGTCAAGAATTTGAATCATATGAGCTTGGATCAGGATTAGATGGCATCCATACAGTCACCGCTGTCCCTAACGCAAAAACAATCAATTACGAGCTTTCTGGGGTAAATATCTCAGAAACACCTCTTTCTGGGATAAGAACTCTCTATGTAACTAATAAAACTTTAACGAACAATGTTGCAACTATTACAACACATCAGCCACACGGTGCCATTATTGGTCAGACAGTTGTTTTAACTGGCGTTGATTCGTTCTTTAGCGAGCGTTTAGATGAAAACTTTAATGGAAGACAAGTTATTACTGCAGTCACAACAAACACAGTTACCTATGTTCTTACCCCTCCAGATGGCAGATTTTTACCAGAAATACCTACTACTACAGTCTCTGGAGGTCTTGCTACTTTTGGCAGCAAGGTTATCTATGGAAGCTATGGTCCATATACAGCAAACTCAAATTTAGGTATTGAAGTTGGCACCAATAAGACGAGCGGTTTGTATCAAGATACTCAGATTCTTCGCGGCTTTGAGCTAAAAACTTATGGTGAAATTCTTGAAGATTACGCTAATAATCTTAACGGTTTTGAGTATAGAATCGACTGTGACTATGAATTTACTACAGCATCCTTTACTAGAACACTAACTCTTCTTAATATAGAAAATCCAAAAGAAATAACAAATAATGTTGATGTATCCGACGAAGAGCGTCTTGGTTATAACGAACTCATCTTTGAATACCCCGGAAATATTTCAACCTTTACTGTTGAAGAAAATGCTGAAAACTCTGCAACTAGGTTTTTTGTTGAAGGCGATATCACAGATTTATCAGATGAAGCAAGCCAGCCTTACTCTGTAGCAGCAGATATCTACTCTCTAGATAATAAGCTAGGGAAAAGCTGGCCACTTATAGATCAGGTAGAGAACATAAATAACTCTGCAGATGAATATGTTTTATATCAATATGCTTTGGAGTACCTATATGAGTCCAAGCCTCCTATGGGAGACTTTAGCGTAACGATAAATGGGTCTCTTAATCCAGTGGTAGGTACATATTATCCCGGAGATTGGTGCTCTCTTATCATAAATGATCCGTTTGTCTTGGCTCGACTAGAAAGTGATCAGGAACCAAGAAAAGACATCATCGTTAGAAAAATTAACTCTTTTAAAGTCTCTGTACCAGACGGGCCATCTTTCCCAGAAACAGTGGATGTAGAACTTATTACCGATTGGAAAGTAGATAAAGTAGGACAAGAGTTAGGTTTAACTAGACCAGCGGTAGGAGAAAACTAATGCCAAGTCGTCGTAGATCTCGTAATAAAACTATTTCAGGTAATCTAACAGACCTGCAAAAGCGTCTGCGTTATCTAGAACACAGGCCTTCTCCTAGCAAACTTGCTTCTAAAGCTGTTGTTACAAGAAACATCGCGCCCTTTGCTGTAGAAACGGATCTTATTGCAACAGCTAATATCACAACTAGAACTATTGCAAATAATGCAATAACAGAAGATAAAATGGATACAAACTCCGTAAGTTCTGATCAAATACAGGCAAGTGCTGTAGGCAATACAGAAATTGCAAATGGAAGTATTACACAAAATAAGCTTGCCACCGACTCTGTAGGAACTGCTCAAACAATTTCTGGCTCTGTAATCGATGACAAAATTGCTGGAATGTCTTCGTCAAAGCTTATTGGAAATGTTCAAGATGATCAAATAGAAGGTCTATCTGGTGAAAAAATTATCGGCGGTATTGATGGCAATTTAATTGTTAATGACTCTATCACATCTGCAAAGATTGCCGATGGCGCTGTCACATCTGCAAAGATTGCCGATGGCGCTGTCACAATTTCAGAGATTGCCGATGGCGCTGTCACATCTGCAAAGATTGGCGCTAGCGCTGTCACATCTGAAAAGATTGAAATTGGCGCTGTCACACATCCAAAGATTGCCGCTAGCTCTGTTGTTGGCTCTGCTGGTTCAGCAGTTACTGGACAGGTAAGAAACATTCAAAATTTTACTATCGGAGAGGGTGATATTTTTTCTGGCGCTGTCACATCTGTAAAGATTGCAACTGGCGCTGTCACATCTGCAAAGATTGGCGATGGCGCTGTCACATCTGCAAAGATTGGCGATGGCGCTGTCACATCTGCAAAGATTGGCGCTAGCGCTGTCACATCTGCAAAGATTGGCGCTAGCGCTGTAACTTTTGATAAAACATCAGGATTTAGTAATCTCCTCACAACTGGAACTGTTTCTGGTACAGGTATTTCTAGAAATTTCTCTTCAAGTGGTAATTTTAGGTCTATAGATATAAGTCTTAACGTTGGTACTGGCTCTAATCAACTAGCAATAGGAAACCACACCCATGCGGGTGGGACTGCAGTCGCATCTCACACACACCCTTTGCCAGGAACAAGCTATAGTATCGGTGGAGGTAGTCATGGTGGGCACACTACCCCCTTGACTGGTTCTCACACGCACGGTGTAACTGTTACTGGTAGTACTTTATCAAATACATCCACATTTAAAGCGAAAAAAGAAATCTCAGATCACGCCTTTGATGTAACAAAACTTTTAACATTAAAATTAAAGCAGTACAAATACAAAAACAATTACAGATCTCTTCAAGATGGTATGAACCGAGAGTGGATGTATGGATACATTGCAGAAGAAGTTCAAGAAGCTGGTATCGAAGAAATTCTTGGGTATGATGAAAATGGAGAGGTCGACTCGCTTCAGTATGGAACTCTTGTAACTCTCGCAATTGAGCTCATCAAAAAACAGCAAAATGATATAGAATTACTTAAGGAAGCGATTCAGAGACTAGAGGAAAAAATATGATAGAGTTTAGAGCTAACTACGAAGAAGGTAGTAGACCCTATATTTGCAAGACATATATAGCCTCCGACGGTGAGGAAATCCACACATCTCTGCATTTTGCAAATGAGGACGAAAGAAGTGGTTTTTCTGCAGAGCTTATCTACGAGCATTTAAATAATGTAATTAAGTATATACAAGATGAGGCACAAAAAATGTCGATGATTGCTATAGATGAACCTATAGGATCTAACTCGTGGGCGGTTAAAGGTTGGGAAAAATTAGAGTGGGCTAATGCAGAAGCCACCTTGTGGTGGAATGATGTTTACTATCGACCAGAAAGTCCAATAAACAATCAGTCACTCTACTACACCATTGATACTGACCATGTTCACGACGGAACAGAGGATCACGGTCATGACCCTGAAACAGGGGAGACAATACCAAATGAAGAAAGTAGCACCTAATGAGTGTAAAAAAGCCTGAAGATTTTGAAAATCCACAAGAATATTTAACATATATAAATGAATATATGGCTCAGAAAAACAAAGAAGCAGAAGAAGCTCAAGAAAATGTATGAGGTAAAAGATGGATCCCGAACTCTTCAGTTTAATGGACGTTTACTGGGGGAGTCAACTTCTTGGCGTCGTGGCTCCACTCGTTGGATCGAATTTAAACTTTTTAAGACAGAGAACGGCTCTTATGTCTTATCTCGCGTAGGAGTGTCAATAGTCTTTCATACATCAACTTGCTCTCTTGTAGATCTCTACGGACTTAGGGAGAGTTTTCCAGATAAACTTTCCGATAAGCACATACCTTGCGAAGAGTGCACTCCTTCATATACTCTTCCTGTTATCTTCCCAGAAACAGATCGTAACTGGGCTCAGGTAAGTGAAGAGCCTGAGGCAGTCATAGATGCGCTTTACAGGTATGACGCAAGTGGTGCAAGATATCTTACTAATGTAGCGCAGAGGCTTTTAGAAAAAGCATCTGTTAATGATGAAAAGATTGATTCGATTTACAGGATAGAGATGATCCCATAAGCAGTAGTTAGGAAAGAATGAGCGACGAACAAGTGACAAATGGACTAGGCAATGTAAAGCTTCACCTTGTTGATAATGCAGAAAAAGCAAGAGAGTTTATTGAATGGCTAGGACAAAGAAGACCATACAACGCAATTGCAATTGATACCGAAACTGGTGAACTTGCTGGCGGTAAAAAAGAGCATGCGCTTTCTCCTTGGCATGGAAAAATTAGACTTGTTCAAGTTGGAGATGGAATGCAGGGCTGGTCTATTCCTTGGGAGGAATGGGGCGGAGTTTTTTACGAAGCAATGGATAAGTTTGATGGTCCAGTTGTTTGTCACAACATTGCCTTCGAAGCAAGGTGGTTTGAAATTCAATCTCGTTGGCGCATACCTTGGGAGCGTGCACACGACACGATGATTATGGCTCACATCATCGATCCTCTTGGCTCTGGTGGTTTGAAGCCGCTCTCAGCGCTCTATGTGGACTCTAAGGCTGTCTCTATGCAAGAGAGCCTTGATATCGGTCTTGTTGAGAATGGTTGGACTTGGGGTACAGTTCCAATCAACTTTGAACCTTATTGGCTTTACGGCGCTCTTGACCCTGTACTTACTATGCGTTTGTGGGAAATCTTCTACAAGAAGTGTGGACCTGAAGGTCCATATAACAAAGCCTACGAACTTGAAATGGCAACACGCAAGATTGTTACTCGAATGGAGCTCAATGGTGCTCGTATCGACCTTGATTACTCAAAAAAGAAATTTGATGAACTTATTGACTATTCAGACTCCGTTAAGAAGTGGGCATCCAATGCCTACGGCGGTCTAAGTATTACAAGCAACATACAACTTGTTCGTTTGTTTGAAGGTCTTGGCGCAGATATTACTGAGACAACACCCTCTGGTGCAAAATCTGCTTCTAAAGATCAACTGCAACTTATTATGATTAATGGCAATGAAGAGGTTAAAAACCTTGCAGATAATGTTCTTAAGCAACGCAAGGCAGATAAACTTGCTAACACTTACTTTTCTAATTTTATGGAAAAGTCGATTGACGGCATAGTTCATCCATCTATTAAAACTCTTGGTGCTCGTACATCTCGTATGTCTATAACCGACCCTGCCCTACAAACTCTACCTAAAGGTGATGACACAGTTCGCACAGCTTTTATCCCTAGAACAGAGGGGAATGTAATTATTACCTCTGACTTAGATCAAGTTGAGTTTCGTATGTTTGCATCTCTTTCAGGAGATGAAAACTTAATTAAACTATTTCATCTTGCAGATCAGACTGGTTCTGATCCCTTTACAGAAATTGGTCGTCAGGTCTATCAAGACCCAACTATGGTCAAATCTGATAAGCGTCGTAACCTCATCAAGGGTGTTGTTTACGGACGACTCTATGGTGCTGGTGTTGCAAAGCAAGCACTGACTGCTGGAGTGCCAGAGGCACAGATGCGTTCTGTCTCTGATTCATTTGATGCAAACTATCCGGGAATGTCAGTGTTCCAACGGCGAGTAGACAATGTTGGTCAATCAAGATTTCAAACCGAAGGTCAAGGCTATGTTCATACTTGGACTGGTCGCAGACTTCCCTGTGATGATAACCGTACCTACACTTTAGTTAACTATCTTATCCAAGGTGGTGCAGCAGAAATCTTTAAATCTAATCTTGTAAAGCTTGATCAAGCAGATTTAACGAACCACCTCATTGTTCCTGTACACGATGAAATTGTTCTTGAAGCTCCTCGTGAAGAGGCAGCAGAGATTAAACGCATTGTCCAACAATGTATGACTACAACAGAAGGTTGGGCAGTTCCATTGACAGCAGATGTTGATGGTCCTCTAGAGAACTGGGGTCAAAAGTACCGATGAGATATGTTCTATCTGTAGATCCGGGCAAAGCAACAGGTGTTGTTCTTATGTCTTTAGATAATGATGTTGCTACAAGGATTCTCTCTGCTGAAGTCCAACCAGAAGAATTTGCTAGATATGTTAACAATATTTTAGATGGATGGAAAAACTATGAAAGTTTTACTGTTGTCTGCGAAAGATTTACTATTAATGCTCAGACTGTTCGTAACTCTCAAGCACCATACAGTCTTGAGCAGATTGGTGTCCTCAAGCATCTTTGCCGTGAGGCTGGGTATAGCGTTGAAAATATCGTTATGCAGTCTCCAGCAGATGCAAAGGCTATGTTCCCTAACGAGGCCCTTAAGAAGGTTGGAACTTGGCATGTAGGCGGGGAAGGGCATGCAAATGATGCGATGCGACACGCTCTGCTTAATTTAGTTAAAACTGGCTGGAAGCCAAGAATACTGCTAGACTAATATGCGGTAACGAAAACTATTTTAAAATACTTTGTAACACCGCATGAGATATGATGATAAGGGAAAGAGGATAAGTGTCTGTAATAGCCGATTTAGATCCAGAGAAAAGACAGATCAGATTAACTACTGACTGGCGCTTTAAAGAGCTCTGTAAGAGCCTTCCTGGAGCCTCTTGGAGCCCCAAGGAGCAGACTTGGAGGGTTCCGCTTAGTTGGACAACCTGCCTTGCTCTACGCTCTACATTCCGCGAGAACCTTGAAATTACCCCCGCTTTATCCGATTGGGCAACCAATGAGTTGAACACAAGAATTAACCCATCTTTGGCTCTTAGAGAGCTTGAGACAGCCGATGGAGATGAAGACTTATTCCCGCATCAAAGGGCTGGCGTAGCCTTCTTAGCAATTGCTAAACGAGCACTCCTAGCAGATGAGCCGGGACTTGGTAAAACTGCTCAAGCTATTCGAGCCCTTAAGAAATTGCAAGACAATGGGGAAGAAGTCTTCCCTATTCTTATCGTTTGTCCTAACACTCTAAAGAAGAACTGGGCTCGTGAGTTTGCTCGTTGGTGGCCAGAAGTCTCTACTCAAGTAATCAAGGGAAGTTCAACTCAACGCAAAAAGCAGTTTGAAACAGAATCAGAAGTTTACATAATTAACTGGGAATCACTTCGCTCACATTCACGACTTTCTGGTTATGGTTCTATTGCCCTTGTTCATTGCAAAGCTTGTGGAGGACTTAACGAGAGCATTACAGAGACTCGTTGCGAGGTTCATCTGCGTGAGTTAAATAAGATTGATTTTAAAGCTGTAGTAGCCGATGAAATTCACCGCTCTAAAGATCCAAAGTCAAAGCAAAGCCGTGCTCTTTGGTCTGCTAGTGGAGATGCAGAGATTAGGTTTGCACTTACTGGAACACCTATTGCAAACAATGTTGTTGATCTTTGGTCTATCCTGCACTGGCTATCTCCAACAGACTGGCCTTCAAAAACAAAATGGATTGATCGAATGATTGACATCATGCTCAACGCATTTGGCGGAATGATGGTTATTGGTGTTAAACCTTTAATGCAAGATGAGTTTTATAAAGGTGTGAACCCTGTAATGCGTCGTATGCTCAAAAAGGTTGTGCTTCCTTGGCTTCCTCCAGTGATGAATGAGCGCAGAGATATTGAAATGTCTCCTAAGCAGAAGAAAGCTTATGATCAGATGCGCAACACAATGATTGCTGAGCTTGAATCTGGAGACGCTCTTACTGCCCCTAGTGTTCTAACTCAGACAACTCGTTTGCTTCAGTTTGCTAGTTCTTATGCAGATATAACTGTAGATGAAACAACTGGCGAGATAAAGACAGTTCTTATTGAACCATCTTGCAAAGTAGATGCTTTGATGGATGATATTAAGAGCGGTGACTTCGGAGATGACTCCGTTGCGGTTTGTGCTGTATCTCGTCAACTAATCGAAATTCTTAGCGCTGCTATGACTAAGGCAAAAATTCCTCACGGGCTTATCACTGGTGCTCAAGATGAAGACGAGCGACAGAAAGCAGTAGATGACTTTCAAGAAGGCCGTATTAAGTGGATTCTCTTTACTGCTCAAGCAGGAGGAGTTGGTATTACCTTGACTGCAGCACGGCGTTTAGTTATGCTTCAGCGTCCTTGGTCACTAGTTGATCATCGCCAAGCACTTGATCGTGTGCATCGTATTGGAAGCGAAATCCATGACTCTATTGTTATTATGGATTATGTAACAGAGGGAACTATCGAAGAGCGAGTTCTTCAAGTTCTAGAAACAAAGTCAGATAACTTTGAACAAATTGTTCGAGATAAAGATCAACTGGTGAAGTTGCTCAAGGATGATAAGGCAGGAACGCTATGAGTGATGTTATAAGGCTCTCTAATTCAGAGTTACAAACATTTAAAGATTGTCGTCGTAAATGGTGGCTTGCATATTATCGCCGTCTACAACCTAGGTATCGAGATATGACAGGTGCACTTGCGTTCGGAAGTCGCATTCACGCAGCCCTAGATGCTCACTATGCACAAGGAGTCCCACTAATTCAAGCACACGCTGAACTAGTTGAAACAGATCGTCAAGCACTCCTTGCAGAGTTCTACGACACAAACAAGCTTGAGCAAGAAGCAGAGATGGGTCGCATCATGCTTGAAGGCTATGAGCAGTGGGTATCAGAAAATGGTATCGATGCAGAACTTGAAATGATTTCAACTGAAGAAACAATTATTGCGCCACTCTTTAACGGAGATGTAGAACTTCAAGGAAAACTTGATATGCGTGTTCGCCGTAAGGCTGATGGTGTTCGTATGTTCCGCGACTTTAAAACTGTTGGTGGTTCGCTCAGTGATTTTGCAAACCTTGCTCCTATGAATGAGCAGGTTATGACATACATGTTGCTTGAAGCAACAAAGATAGATGAGAAAGAGCGTTCTGAAGGTGGTATCTTCACGATGCTTAAGAAGGTAAAGCGAACAGCAAATGCTCGACCACCTTTCTACGATCAGATTGAAGTTCGTCATAATATTTTTACAATGCGTTCTTTTTGGAATCGCATTCACGGAACGATTGCTGATCTAATGAATGTTCGTAAGGGGCTTGATGAAGGTGGAGATCCTTCGTATCTTGCATACCCACGACCAACTAATGACTGCAAATGGAAATGTCAATTCTTCGCCATATGCCCAATGTTCGACGACGGAAGCGCCGCAGAACAAGCACTTGGCGATGCATATGAGGTCGCCGACCCATATGCGTATTACGAATCAAATGAGAAAAAAGGAGGCGAGTAACGATGGGCGACATTCAACGCTCTCTTACAGTCATGGTGTACGGTGAAAGTAAGGTTGGTAAATCCAGTCTTGCAGTCACAGCTCCATACCCTCGTCTCATGCTTGATGTTGAAGGCGGTCACAGGTTCTTGCCTATCGTCGTCAAGTATTGGGATCCATTGCGAGAGGAACCACCTCTAGCAGACGGCACATGGGACACAGTGGTAGTTACAGTTCGTGATTACGACACTGTTCTTAAGACATACCAGTGGTTGCAACTTGGAAAGCACCACTTCAAGAGTCTAATCATTGACTCAGTGTCTGAACTTCAAGTTAAGTGCTTGGAAAACATTGCTGGCGTTAATCAAATGACTCAGCAACAGTGGGGTGAATTATTGCGTCATATGGGTGGTCTCTTGCGAGATCTCCGCGACTTAACAATGCACCCAACTAATCCGTTAGAAGCAGTAGTTCTAACTGCAATGGCTCGCTTAGATAAAGATGGTCGCTATCGACCATATCTACAGGGACAACTTGCAATTCAGGCTCCTTACTTCTACGACATTCTGGGAGCTATCACCGTTGAAGAACGGGTTAACCCAGATCCAACTCAAATGCCATACAAGGTCCGTCGTATGTATGTTGAGCGTACTAACCAGTACGAAGCAGGAGAGCGTGTCCAAGGACGCCTCGGCAAGGTTGTGGAACAAGAGAATATGTCAATTGAGCGAATGCTCGACACTATCTTTGGTCCTAAACAAGAAGCAGCGGCAGCTGAAACTACAACACAGAAAGAAGAAAACGCATGAGTTCACGCAATTGGGCAGACCTCATTAAAGATGCTGGAGACTCGGGTAATTATGACCCGCTTCCAGACGGCGATTACGATCTCGTAGTCGTTGAAGCCACTGCGACAACATCGCAATCTGGCAAAACCATGTTCAAAGTAAAGGCGCAGGTTGAGGGCGGAGCCCACAACAAGCGTCTAGTATGGGACAACTTAGTTGTCTCACCCGATTCACCAGCGGCGTTAGGAATTCTTTTTGGAAAATTCCACGCAATGGGAATTGGCCGTAACTACTTCGATACTAACCCATCGAATGCTCAGATTGAGCAGACAATTATGGGTCGTCGATTCCGTGCACAGATTGGTAACCGTCTATACAACGGTGCTAAGAAGAACGAAATCAAAAAGTATTACCCAAGCGCACAGACAATTGCTGCGATGCAGGGCGAGACAGCCCCAACTCCAGTAGCTGCTGCTGCACCCGCTCCATCAGCTGCACCTGCGCCAGCACCTGCTGCCGCTCCTGCTCCTGTTGCAGCACCAGCAGCACCGTTCTAAAAGGCTGGTTTTGCTAGGTTGCTACCCGACGGGCTCGTTGGGTAGCAATTTAGTAAGCCAAAGAAGAGAGGTTATATGTTTATCTTAATGACAGGATGCACTGCATCTCAGTCCTCCCACAAAGCAATTAGCAGAAACCCTACATTTACAGGACTGCTTCATGATGCTTTTGTTGAGCTAGGACATACTGTTGAGATAACAAATCCTTTATTAAGTTACACAAAACAAGATTTAGATAGATACGATCTTATTTTTGTAGGTTTAGCATCCCCAACAAACATTTCTGCTCACTACTCATACGGGGCATTCGCCTTGGCAAATAAGGCAAGAGAGCTTGGGAAGCTTCGTCTTATCGTTGATATGCCTGAGCCACAAAGAATTAAGTATGCAATCAAAGCAATAAGTCTAGGTAACGAAGATTTTTATAAAGAGTTCTACTCAAAACGCATTCAGTTTGAGCAAGCATCTAAGCCAGAGAACAAAAAAGATATTATTGAGTTTATAGATCATCTACAAAATGATCCGTGGGAACAAACATATGTGCCAAGCATGCCTTGGTTCTCAAAGTCTTTTATAACAAAAGCCGTACCTAACTTACTAGAAAAGAGCATAGTTCCTCTTTGCTTTGATAGAGTCCTTATCGATGACTCTGAAGATAGAACAACACCTGTCTTTAAAAGCTTTTGGTGTGCAGATAGTCCTAGGTCAGCGTGGACAAAGAAGATTGCCAAAGGTTTAACTCTTCCTATACACGCAACAAGGTATAGTAACTACAGCACTAATCTAGGTGTCATAGAGAATATGAAAAGCTCTGTTGGAACTTTGATCAGCACATACCAAGGGGGAGATCCTTGGTGGTCAGTAGCAATTTCTCAATCGTTAATGGCAGGTGTTCCTGTCGTAACTGAGTGGCGCCACACGGCGGAGCTAGGAGTGGAATGGGCGTATTTACCTTCGACGATAGAGGAAATGAGCCCGATGGAAAGACTGGGTATGGCTCAAAGTCAGAAAGATTTTTACAGAGAGGCTGTACCTTCATATGCGGACTCTTTGGAAAAAACAACCAAGGCACTGGACAACCAGAGCCCGTTGTTGTTAGTCTAGGCAAAACTATACGAAAGGATAGCGCGATGGCTAAAGTAGATATGCAGTGGGTCAAAGAACAATTAACTGAGAATCGCACAAAGCGAGTTGTTGGTGATCATGTGATTGCCCTGCTTGAAAAGTGGGAAGAACTGAAAAACACAGACCCAGATCCAGTTAAGAATGAAAAGAACCTTAGTGTGATTGTTGAATTATTTAGCAAGCTTTCTTTGGGTCATGTTCTTATTAAAGAGAACAAGAATGAATTCTGGGTTCAAGCTCAATCTGGTCAGCTGGTTATCGCTGATGAAGTACGAGTTAAGTGGAATGCCTTTGATGGTGACCTAGGTAAGTTACATAATGGTCGTCGTGGAAAGATTGTGTCTATCCGCTACGGAGATATTATTGTAAAAACTACTGATGGAAAAGAACCTGTAATAGAAGGTTTTCATTACACACCTCAACAATTAGAGAAGCGAATGTCCTAATGAGAATTGGTAATTTAACCTTTGAAGTCTCAGGTATGTATTACCTTACCCTTATTGAACACGCAAATGAAAAAATCTCTGATTTCCTAGATATACCAGTGGAAGAACTGACACATCATGTGAGCTATGAGATTGATGTTGTTGATGACCCTAAAAAAGATGGCTATTACATAGGTAAAGTAAATGCAAGGATAAAAAATGTCTGACTCTAATGAATACATAAAGCAAGTAACCGATACACCATATCGAGTAGAGGCTCTAAGAGAGGCTGCTCGAATCACGACGCAAGATAGAAATACCAGTTATGGTGGCCCTGAAGAAAATTTTACAAGGACAGCTAAACTTTGGTCAGTTATCTTGGGTATCGATATCTCAAATGAGCAGGTTGCTATGATGATGATCGGATTGAAGATGGCTCGTTTTGCTCACGGCGCAGGGTTTCAACCAGACACATGGATTGATATTGCTGGCTATGCAGGTTGTGGGTATGAGGTAGGAAAGCTAGAGCAAGAGTCTAAGTAATTAAAAATATCTTTACTTCTTCTTGACTGTAGACTATAACCCTAACTCATAGGAAGTAGGACTCATGGCTGCAGAACCTGTCATAAGTCCTTTTCCTGTCTGCGAATCTTGCTGGATGAGTAATCATGCTAAATGGGAACCAGAGAGCATGGATATAAATGGAAGAATCCTCATGCGTCTTAAGGGCGTAGAAGTCCCACAAAAGATTAATAATGGAACGGTAGAAGTCTGTTCTATGTGTGGAGTAGTGACTATCGCTGGAATATATGAAATGAAACTTACAAGTGAAGTATATTTTGGGGAGCAAGCAATACCAAATTTTGAACTAAACATTAACCCTGAAGAAGATCTTAGCTAGGAGATATATGAAAGACGATAGGCCCGGAGACTTTCTATGGGAAGAATGGCAAGGACATTCTTATGACACAAAGGTGGATTGCTCTGTAATCTATTACACCTTTGATCATATAGATTTAGAGAATGATTTAATCAGAAGAGCTCTAGCTTCAGCTCTGCAAAGAGATGGGGTTGCTATCTCCCTTGGAGATGGTTTTCGTTTGATAGAGCATTGTTTTCCCTACCAAGGATGGTCTGGAGTTCTTGAAGATGACAGCGAACATTCTGCTTGCGATAGTCTTGGAGAGACTGAGTACGGAGAGTTTGTTACCTTAGTTCGTCCAACTACTTGGATAGAGATATAATTAATATACTGCATATCAAAAGATACTTTTATACTTTATACTCTAATATAGTAGTATGTGGAAAGCTTCAGAAAACTTAAATTGGCAAGAAACTGCCACCTGCGCTGATCCTAAAAATAAGCATGCGGTAGATTGGTTTTTTTCTAAAGATTTTGATGAAAAATATGCAGCAAAGAATATGTGCTTTACCTGTCCTGTACGCTCCCAATGCCTCCAGTGGGCTCTAGAGCACAGACAGATCTGGGGTATTTGGGGCGGAAAAGATGAGGTAGATATTCGTAGAGCTTTATCCGTGTCTTATAACGGAGAAGAGACTAGACGCAGAAGATTCCCAAACTGTCCTTACTGCACAGCTCGTCCAGCAAAGCTAGAGACATCTATTGAACAACTACCTAACGGTGGTCGATGGACTACTGCAAAGGTTGTTACCTGTACAGAGTGTGGCTTTGCGTGGAGAAGTAGAACTAGTGCCAACGCGGTTGAGGCTTACAAACTAGGTAAAAAAAGTAAGCAAAAAAAGGGTGCTAAATAAGTTTAAAGATTTGCAGATGCTTTGCAAAGATCTAGATTAGCTTGCAGTCTTTCATTGCTTGACTCGATCTCTACAGCATTTTTAGCATGCTCATAGGCTTCTAGATATAAGCCAAGATTCCAAGATGCAATAGCAGCATAGTCATTTGGCGCAGACCCCCAAGCATCAGCCTCACAGAGATACTCAAGTGGTTTAACTGTAATTGCTAAAGCTTGTTTGGCGCACTCGAAAGAGTTATTCCAATCTGCACGCTCGTAATACATTCTTGCAAGATCTACCCAAGGCTCACGGCGCCCAGGTGCTGTCTCGATTGCTTTACGAAACCAAGTCTCTGCCTCTTCAGGTAGTGACTTTCCAATAAAACGCATTGAAGCTGCACGCTCTGGTGCCCAATGTGCTGTTGGAAGATCTAAATGACGCTTAAGTTCTCTAGCTGCTTCTTCATTTTTACCATAAAAATAAAGCTCGCGGCCGTAATAAAAAGCATTACGATCATTCCACGGGTCTTCTTTTACAGAAAGTGCAAGTAAGGGTAGGTACTGCGAGCGACTCTTCCCTGAGTCTGGGTGGTGGTGTGTTTCAAGGCCAGAGGTCCACTCTTGCTTTTCTTCAATACCATAACTGTATAGACACTCGTGAACTGGGTGGCGCCATCTGTAGCCTTTTCTTGCATGGATATGATCATAACTAAACTCTAATCCTGGAGTTCCGTCTTCATTAAAAGACCAAATATGCTTATACCTTGGGCGAGTAACCCCACGGTTCCACATATCCTCTAATGGCTTTCTCCAATTAGGAGTTATTACTTCATCCATATCAAGTGATATACACATATCAATATCTACTGGAAGTGCAGCCATTGCAGCATTTCGAGAATCGTCAAAACGCCAAGGGGCAACACGGACATCTACAACATTAATACCTAGCTCGCGAGCGCGTTCAATGGTACCGTCAGTAGATCCAGTATCTGCAATAAGAAGGTAGTCAGCGTCTTTTGCTGCTTCAAACCACTTATCAACAAATTGACGCTCATTTAAAGCGATTGTATAAATTGCTACTCTCATTGCTGGTTATCCCCTAAATTATTTTCATGCACTCCCCATTTTTCTATAGGACATGATGCATGTGCGAGTTTTGTTTTAAGCTGCATAAAGCAACCACATGCTGTACATGTTTTCATAACTGTATTAAATAATGTACAAGATTTACATATCTCGTATCTAAAATCTTGAACATCTTTAGGAGCGTATTCTGTATTCGGGTTTAGAAAATCCCAAGGGCGAACTTCTCTTCCATCGTAACTCATGTATAAACTAGTTCTTATCGGGTATAGGAATAGTATTTTTTAAAATAATATCTCTCCTACTTACATATCCACCACTTGAATTTAAAGTAGCTGTTGCTTGCTCTTCATTTTCTGCAAAAACTTGTACATCCATAGAGACTGTATACGAATAGCAAGATACAGTTAAACTTTTTTCTTTTTTTATATTATTCATTTTTCCTCTTTTACCTATTAGGGGTAGCAGTAGCCTACCCTATTTTCTTAAACCAGCGCTGATATCCTTTAAGAATTTCCTGAACTCTATCACTATATACGTTACTAAACGCATCAATTGCTATCTTTGGCTCCTTTATGGCACCCAAACCAGCTGACCACTCATAGTCATCAAAAGCAATAATCCCGCCTACTTCTAAGCATTCGTATGCCGACACAGCATCTTTGAGTACTCCATATGCAGTATGATCCCCGTCTACATATATAAAATCAAATTTTTGATTATTAGATCTAAAAAACTTATCGCTTGTACCTTTAAACTTAGTTATCTTTTTTTCTTTTAAACCCTGTTTAACTTTTTCATCATAAAGGGACTCTATTGTCTGCCAGTTCATTTGATGATGTACTGGTTCATCTGAGCCTTCCCAAGTATCAATATCTACCAGTTGAGAGTCTGGATGAGTTAGAACATTATTATAGAGCCATAGAGAAGCATCTCCCGTATAAGCACCTATTTGAAGACACTTAACTGGTTTAGCAGTATAATTTTTTAATAAGTGAGTATAAAAATTTGTTTGCCCATCATTGACAAACCAGTTTACATAGTCGCTCATTGTGTCTTTTAGTCCTTTTCTTTATGATAATATAAATCTATATTAACATTTGATAAGTTTTTTGTCCATTCATAGGGAAATAGGCAATGTTTTGCGGTCCTCCAAAAGTACTGACAGTTGACGTAAAATCATTACTTTGCCCAGTTCCGTACAAAATATTTGTAGAGTTAGAGATTATCCATCCTACTACTTGAGTCGGGGTCCAGTCTGGGTGAGCTTGAAGTAAAAGTGCACACATTCCAGCAACTTGAGGAGATGACATAGATGTTCCATTGTAGATTTCTTGTTTATATGACGCATTAGCAAAATACGCAAAGTTGGTATTACCAAGGTTAGTATTACTCATACTGCTGATGATATTACTTCCAGCAGCATATATTTCAACTCCTGGACCTGCATTACTAAAACTACTTTTATTTTCTACACCTGCAGTGTTACTAGTCCCTAAAGATCCAACTTCAAAACCTTTACTTGTTCCGCAGTTAGGGGAAGCTCCTTTATGATAATAAAAATTTCCTACTGTATTTGCAGTTATATAGTTATCACTATCTGTTCCGCTAGTTTCTAGATCTATTTTTACATTTTCATTTCCAGCAGCATTACAAACTATAATTCCGTAAGTTATCAGATGAGCAATGTCATCACAGAAACTAGAAACTCTTAAAGGGAACATATAAAAATT
>Ga0105054_10000848_pt1 | contig 49842 bp, 46 predicted proteins | sample BON02_FD_78091 | JGI IMG/M metagenome (GOLD analysis project Ga0105054, IMG submission 78091) | Freshwater microbial communities from Lake Bonney liftoff mats and glacier meltwater in Antarctica - BON-02 (megahit assembly) | ecosystem: Environmental > Aquatic > Freshwater > Ice > Glacier...
ACGTTGAAACGATCAAGACTCAGGCCGTAACTCTTGCGGGCGGTATCACCTTCCCGGCTGCGACTGTTGCTAGCACTACAAACATTACTGCCGGAACTATTGCGACCGTCACAAACTTGACCAACGCCCCGACCGCAGGCGACTTGACCGCGACGATGAAAACCAGCGTAACCACGGCTGCTACGGCGTCTACGCCAATCGCGGCTAGTGTAACAGGTGCAGTAGGCAGCGTTGTTGGACATACTCCACAGACCGGAGACACCTTCGCATTAGCGAATGGAACGACCGGATTCGCGGCTATTGACACTGTAGTTGACGCAATCCTTATAGACACCGCCGAAATCGGTGCTGCTGGTGCTGGCTTGACAGCAATATCTTGGAATGCAGCATGGGACGCCGAAGTTCAAAGCGAAGTAGCTGACGCACTAGTTGTTTACGATGCACTTATTCCTGGTGATCTACCAACAAACTTCTCATTGCTAGGAATAAACGGCAGCGGACATATAAATCGTGTGGTATTATCCGACACGCTTACAACCTATACCGGCAATTCACTACAAACTGCAGATCACACGACAGCGATAGCCGCAGTTAAGGCGGACACAGCAGCAATACTCATCGACACTAATGAGCTTCAAGTTGACTGGATAAACGGCGGACGCCTCGATCTTCTTCTTGATGCAATTCCAACGACACCGATGAGAGGCACGGACAATGCTGCAACAGCCGCAAGTCTCTCCACTGCACAAGCCGACCTCGACATACTAACTGGCACCGACGGAGTGACGCTTGCTACAACGCAAGGTAATTATGCACCTGCTACTACTACTGCATTGGCTACACACGATGCAAAATTAGATATTATAGATGGAATTGTAGATTCTATTATTATAGACACTATAGAAATTGGAATCGCTGGTGCCGGATTAACAAATGTTCCTTGGAATTCATCTTGGGACACAGAAGTACAGAGCGAGGTCTCAGACGCACTGGTTGCTCATGGAGTTAGCACTCACTCTGCCGACGATGTTTGGGAAGTTGCAACAAGTGGACATCTGTCCACAGGAAGCACAGGAAAAGCTATTACCGACGCTGGGTCCGCTGGAGATCCTTGGGGGACTTCTTTACCAGGAGCTTATAACTCTGGAGAAGCAGGATATATAGTAGGAACAAATATAAATGCTTTAATAACAAGCAGACTAGCTTCTTCTGCAATATCTCTTTCTTCTGGAAAAGTTACTGTTTTGACCAATGAAGATAAAACAGGTTATTATGTAGCAACTAGTGGTATTGTTGGAGCTTCTTTCTCTTCTTCTGCTATCTCTTCTATTCAAAGCGGATTAGGAACTTCTGCTAATCAAACATCTATTGAATCTAAAATAGATATTATTGACACTAATGTTGACAGCGTTAAAATTATAGCAGACAAAATTAACGACACGCTTGAAGATGATGGCGGAACTTATAGATTTACAATAAACGCACTTGAACAAGCACCTGCATCTAGTGGTAGCTCTGCGGATGTTTGGACTACTTCTCTTCCTGGCTCATACACCATTGGCCAAGCTGGATATATATTAGGAACAAATCTAGATGACATAGTTTCTGACAAAGCAACACAAGCGTCTGTAGATAACATTCCTACAAATACAGAATTTGCAATTAGAACACTTCCATCTGGCGAATACTCAAGATTTAACCATCTAACTAATAATGTTAAATTAACATCTGATGGCTTTGACTTAGTAACAATAACCTCTAGTCAGTTATCTCAAATAAGGACAGAAGTAGATAATTCTCTTAGCGTTTATGATTCTCCAACTTTCACTGAAATGTCCTCTGCTTTTACTGAAATAAAAGGTGCTACCTGGAGCTCTTCTACAGACACTCTAGAAGCAATGAGAAATCTAGATGATTCTATTTATATATTTGCATCTGGAAACAACGTAAACACGAATCTTCTTACTTTAAGAGTTCCAAATATCTTATCATTAGGAAATATTCAAATCGAAGCTAGTGGTGCATTAGCTTATTACGGAGCACTAAAGCCAACTATAGCCGGAAGAACATTAGACGTAGACTCAACAGGAGAGGCTGGTCTTGACTTTAAGAATATAAGCCAAGCAACATCTCCAACTACTCTTTCTAATATAACTATTCCAACTGTGACAAATTTGACAACTAATAATGACAAAACTGCATATAAGTTATCTTCTGACGGACTAGATTCTATAAGCATAATAGGCCCAAGTGGCCCTGCTGCGGACTTTAGAGAAATGTTAATTCAAGTATGGAGAAGATTCTATAAGAAGGTAACTATGACTTCTACGCAGATGAAGACCTATGCAGATGATAACTCAACCATAATAACAACACAAACTCTTTCTAATGATGGTACTACGCAAACCCAAGGAGATGCATAATATGCGATTAGTGCCAGATCTAACTAAAGCAATAAATTCTGCTACTAATAGAGCTGTTTGGCTAACTATTCCATTTGACTTAGTGATTACAGAAACAGCTATTCTTATTGGATATAGATATTTACTAAAATTTGAAGACGTTGCTATTATAAATAAAATTAATATTCCGTCAGAAATTATAAAGAGTATATAATTATGAGAAAGAAAATACCACAATATTCCGACGCAGTAATTAGATTTGAAGATCTTCATTATAACGTAGTTCCAACTGGAATAGATTTAACAGAAATAGATACATTTATATGTTCTGTTGCTAAGTCTCGGGTGAATGCTTCTGGAGTTAATTTAGTACAAATAGAATATCCTGCTTCGTCTGGAAGATTCACAATTAATAACGAAGATAAATTTGTTGATGTCCAGTTTTTATCCACAGAAATAGGAGAAGATACTGGGTGTTATTATACTAATCTATGGCTAGTCAAAAATGGTGTTTATATGACTCATGTAGTAAAAGAATTTGAAATAGTTCAAGCAGTAACTTACGCATAAGGCGAAACACAATGGCAACATGGGATGAAGTATTACCAATTATTGTTAGAAACCTTATTAATGATCTAGATCAAGATAGCTATAGATTTGATAATTGCAGAATAAAACAAGCTATCGTCATTGCTGCATTATTAAGCACACAAGATTTTTCTTATAATCAAAGTTATTCTTTTGATATAGTGGACAATCTAATAACTCCCGATCCTCTTTCTTCTTCAACCTATGATGCAGAAGCAATAACTTTGTTCTCCTTAAGAGCCGCGTGTATGTTAGATGTTAATAAGTATCAAGATGGCGTAAATTCTGGATTAGGGCTGCGAGTTAAAGACGGAGATTCTGAAATTGACACAAGAGAGCAGGCTAAGAATTTTCAAGACATGTTAACAATCAAAGCCGGCCCATGTGGCACTTATCAAGCAATAGTCACAGAGAAAGAATTTAAAAATAGCATGAACAGAGGAGGAGCGGTTCTTACTCCATTCAGTCATGAAGATTTTTCTCATTCTGGTATGTCCTTTGGATCTGCTATGTTTAGTGCTTTCGATAATTATTGTAGGAGTATTAGATAATGGCACTGCCAGATTTAACAAAAGTTGTTCCTATTTATAGGGCACACATTGATAATTTTATTAATTCTTTAGGTAAGAATATTAAGGTTGTTTTTGAAACGACTGTTGAAAATGTCAGCGATGGATTTAATGATCCAATGCGTCCTAATTCTATCAAAAAGCCAGACTACAAAACCACCACAGACGATGGAAAACCAACGACTACAGAAAATTATAAAATTATAAAAGGATTAATTCAATATAATCCCAAAGACTTTGTTAATTTTGGCGTTAACATTGAAGATAATAATAATGTAATTAGAGTTAAAACTTTTTTAGCAGATTTGCAATATTTAGTTCGTTGTCAATATATTATTCCAAACTTCGATTCTGATGATTTATTGCTTCAAAAATTTAAATTGATAAGAGCTCCTATTCCAAGAGGTATTCTGCACGATTATTATGCCTATACTTATTGGCAAGGATAAATCATGGCTTCTCAAATAGGAAGATCTACAAAGATAGATATAAGAACTAGCTTAGATACTAAGATAGCTAGGGCTTTTCAACAAAAAATATTAAAAAAAATAGATACCATTATAAGATCATGTTCTGCTCAATTAAAAGTACACATAGGGAAAGAATTTATAAATAACAAAGTTATCCAGAGCATACTAGGTAAAGTTACATCTGGAGATGGACTAACTTTACGCGGTGAGTTTGGTTTAACACTCCCTATGGCAAGGGACGCGACTAGTACATTAATTAGTGTTATAGCTGATAAAACTAAGGTTGTTCAGTCAAAAAATTCTATATTAAAAAATTCAACATCTTCCACTGTTAGAAATTTGTTATTTTTCCTAACAATAGAAGTTCCAGACACATCAGAAATAATGAAAAGTATTCCATTTGGAGAAGAGCCATTCTCCTATGTTAGCAAGAAGAAAGTTAGAAAGAAAAGAAAAAGAGGACAAAAAGGATCTACAAAAATAATAACTTCTCCAAGATCAACAGAAGCTAATGCTCTTATACAATGGTTCACTTGGCTAATGTATCCTCGGTTAAACTTGTTTCAAGAACAGTTGTTTGATTTTGACATAGATGACTTTGGTATAATGAAAAGAAAAACTAATCTATCTAGATCAGGAGAAGCCGTAATGGTAAGAGGCTCTAAGAGATCTGTTAGATTCCCATATTCTCTTCCTAAGTTTATAGTTCCAAATGGTGATTCTGAAAACTTTATAGAAGATTTTTTTAGAACAAAGTCTAATAAAGATGATATGATAGCGTTAGTTAAAAGAATTTTCAAAAGCAAAGTAAGAGGATTAAGATAAATGGCTATATTAAAAACAAATAATAGTTTTTATAAATACGACTCTAGCGATATTTTGTCTAGCAATTTAGTTAATATGCTTTCTTATGGACTTTTAGAGACAGGAGCATTTACAAATGTAATATTTAATAGTGCTATGTCTGGATATACTACTCTAAAAACTTCTTATGATGACAGGACTGGTGGATCTAGATATACTTATGAAGGACTAGGGCCATCGTGGAATTGGGAAAAAAATATTTCCTTGATAGAAGGAACTCTTCAACCATTTGTGCCGTCTGGAGTCTTTGTTAATAATGTATTTTATTTAACAAGCACAACGTCTGGAACATATGGCCATCATATTGATTTTCAAAATGGAAGAGTTATATTTTCTAGCAAATTATCAAAAACAGATGTTGTTAAGTGCGAATATTCTTTTAAAGATATTGCTATTTATTTAAGCGATTCTCCTCAGTGGAAAACAATAATAAACGAATATCAATCAAAATTTGATAATATTTCAGACAATAATCCCTCTGGAATATCCATGATCTTAAAAGACAAAAGAGTTTGGCTTCCATGCATTGTAATAGAAAATGAAAATAATTCTAGAAGAGGATTAATGCTTGGGGGGGGAGAGATAGAAGAACATCGGGTTTATTATCATATATTCTCCGATCTTCCTTTTTCTAATAGAAAACTTTGTGACTTATTAAATAATCAACAGCAAACAGTTATTAATCTGTATAATATAAATACCGCTCCTTTTCCATATGAGTACAATGGAAGCCTTAATCCTTCTGGATTAGACTATAAAAACTTGTCTACTGGAGAACATTTTTGGACACACGCTTTTATTAGTAAAAGTACTGGCGGACCAATAGAGAGCAAATTTGATCTATACAGAGGCGAGATTGTCCAAGATATAGAATTAGACAGATATATTTACACATATTAATTTTATGCATGTATATAATTATACGTTAAATGTCTAATAAAGGACACAGATGTCTACAAGAGAAAATTATTTAAAGCACAAAACAATACTTGTAAACAGGTATTGTAATGTATGCAATAAACAATTAACTAAATTTCAAAAGACATTAGGAAATCAATCAGTTTGCCCTTGTTATAATTACAAATTTCCTAAAAATGTATTAACCACCAATATAGAACAATTAAAGTCATTAGGAGTTTAAAATATGAGCAATTTCCGCGTACATTATCCAGTCCACTATATAGCACTAGGACCATTTGCATCAGCTTCTGGAACCGAAATTCACGGTTTGCAGAGCGTTAGTATGAACACTAGCTATAATGTTGAGCAAGTTTTCGAACTAGGTCAGTTAGAAATTTATGAAAATATTGAGAATGTTCCCGATGTAGAAGTAACGGTTAACAAGGTGCTTGATGGTCATCCTTTGATTTATCACTTAGCAACACCACTTGCTACACAAAATACATTAGTAAATCGTTCAAACCAACGATGTGATGCATTTTTGTCTATCTTTAGTGATGCTCAAGATAACTCAAGCGGCGTTCCTATCGTACAAGCTTATTGCTCTGGACTATATGTCAATTCTTTAAACTACACCCTTCCCGTAGAAGGCAACTGCACAGAAGAAGTAAGTCTTATCGGCAACGATAAAATTTGGATTTCTTCTTCGGGAACTGTTTGGCACGGCAAGGTTGGATACGCTTTTAATGGTCACTTCACGACTGGTACTGACTCTCCGTTCGGAAGCGAAAGAGTTCAACGAAGACAGATGGTTAAAATGGGTCCGGCACCTACTGGATCGATTTGGCCAACTCAGATTCCTGGGATGACCACCGTTGCGGGTAGTGGTTTCAACCTCACCAGTGCTGGCCAATTCGGGGCTCACTTGCAAGATGTAACTATATCTGTTAGTCTTAACAGAGAAGATTTATTTGAACTAGGCCGAAGAAAACCATATTACAGATATGCTTCATTCCCAACTTCAGTGGATTGTACAATCAATCTTACTGCGGGCGGAAGTCTCCCCGGAGACATGATTGAAGCAGACAGTGATGCAGAAAACTTAACCGATGAAGCAATTGTGATTAAGCTTGAAGATTCTACTATCTTTGATCTTGGTCCTAGAAACAAACTTCTGAGCGTTACTTATTCTGGTGGCGATTCTAGTGGTGGCGTAGCTACAATCTCTTATAATTACCAGAACTTTAATAGATTGAATGTCACTAGTGATAACGATCCAGCGAGTCTGTAATTCAAAGTAAAAAATTTAATAAAACATAGAAATATCTCGTGGAAACACGAGATATTTTTGTATATATCTTTATGAAAATCATTTTGTTATACAAATGGACTGATAAAAACAGACTAGATATTATTGAAATAGATAATATTAATGCTAATATAATGATAAGTTTAGGAATAGCGATTATTTATAATGATTATATTTATAAATACTTAAAAGAAAAGGAAGCATATGAATTCTCAGGACAGACAAAGGCTAGTTCGTAGAATATTGAATGGTTATCTTTATACAGATGTTTATTTTAAACAAGTTCCCTACAAAGTAAAATTTGTTGATCCAAGTCCAGAAATATTGTCTGAAATAGATTATGAAATAGACAAGATAAACAAAGACGCAGAAGATTTAATGTCATTAGAAGAATCTTATGAAATACTAACAAAAGAAGGACAATGGAGCGACAATCAGGATATAGAACTTGATAAACTGAAAATAGATATGAAACTTCTTAATAGCAGATTGCTTCAATGCAAATTCAAGCTTATTGAAAAAAGAAACATAGAAAGCATCATTGAGAAGAGAAAGGTCAGAATAATAGACCTAGAGGAAAAAAAGAATGCATTGTATAATAACACAAAAGAACATTTTTTAGATCATTCTTTTAAAAAACTATTAATATCAAGAATTACTCATGGTTTGTCTGTTGAGACCATGCGGTTATCGGGTATGCTAGAAACTTTGATTGTATGTTATTATAAGGATAATTTTATAAGCGAAAAGGTAATCAGAGAGTTGGCCAGATCAGATCCATGGCGTATCTTTTGGATTACCAGCAAAACAACATCCACTCCTCTCTTTAGGAACCCCGTGGGTGACATGACAGACTTGCAATACATATTAGTTAGCTGGAGCAGGATATATGATTATGCATTTGAACATTCAGAATCTCCCGGAGACGATATTATAAATAATGATATCGAATTTGACGCTTGGTATCAAAGCGAATGTGATAAATCAAAACAAAGACAAAAAACTGTTAGCTCTGGAATTAGCAATGGAAAATTCAGCACGTCTGAATTGTTTATTCCGGCAGACATAGAAGGAGCACAGAAAGTATATGAGCTTAATGATCCAGTAACTAGAAAGAAAATTAAGAATAGACAAAAAATTATCGAAAAAGAACAATATATAGCAGAAGGAGATTTGCCAGATGTTCGTAAGGAAATTATGATGCACGCAAACAAAATGGCTGGACAGAAGATAAAAGAAAGAGGATAAAATGGAAGATAATCGAGAAAGATTATTTAGAATATTAAAGAAAAAATTTGAAACAACAATGATTTTTCCGTTGTGTCAATTTGAAGATTGTTTTGGAGACCTTTGGGGTCATGGATTACCTGATTCTGAATTAACAGAAGATCAAAAAAACAACAGAGATCTTTGGAACGAATGCAGAACAAAAATACTAGATAATGCACATAGACAGATTAGGAATACTAAGACAGAATTGAATATGCACGACGTGGTTTGGAAGAAATACGCTTTAGTTTTTACCCCAGGAAATAAACAGGAGAGACAACGATGAAAGAGTTTAATGTAAAAGTAAATGACAAGGATTTTGTTTTGTTTGTTAGAACACCATCTAATGACGAGATAATGGAATCAGATTTATTGTATTCTACCAAAATGTCTTCATTAATTAGACATAGCGGAAAAGATAGACTTCTGCTAAGAAGTGAATTAGATTCATTTTTAAAAGCAAACAAGGTTTGGACAGATGCAGACGTAGAGAAGTATAACGAACTACAAAATAAAATTAATCAGAATATTGTTAAGCTAAAAAAGGGCGGAATTAAATTAAGCGATGGTAGAAAATTAGCCATTGATATTTCTGATCTCCGTGGCTCTTTAATTGATCTGGTCCAAAAGAGACATCAATACGAAGATATGACCATGGAATCTCAAGCAGATGAAGAAAGAACTGATTTTCTAATTTATTCTTGCACTATTGATAAAGAAACCGGAGATCGGTATTGGGTTTCTTTTGACGATATGAAGTCAGACAAAAGTTCTGATATTTATCAGAAGGCAAAATCTGGACTTATTGAAGTTACCATGGGACTTTCTTCAGACTTGGATTCTATTCTGCCAGAGACTATGTGGCTAAAGAAGTATAAGTTTGTCAATAACGAATATAAGTTAACAGATAGAAAAACTGGTGAGTTTGTTGATAAAAGTGGCAAGCCAGTTAAAAAAGATGATTTATTGTCTGATTCAAATAATTACTTTGGTGAAATTATTGAAGAAGAAGCTTTTGTCGATGATTACGTATAAACAACTTTTTGAGATGATAAATGGCCAATCCAGATATTACAATTTCATACGGTGGTGATGAAAAAAGTAGAACCGCTTTGAGAAAAGAGGTACTTAAATCATTAAAAGAATTATCGATCACTGTTTCCGACAAATCAATAATAAGTGGAAAAGAAAAGATAAAGAAGTCTTTTGAAAAATCCCCACCAAAAATTGCTATAGATGTAAATTTATCATCTCTTAGGTCAGCTAGGACGAAAATCCAAGCTGGTCTTTCTGATGTAAAAATAAAACTGAGAGTTGATCCTAGTGACGTTAGAGCGAAGAAAAATCAAATACAGGCTTTGTTAGGAAACTTTGCTATAGATCTTAAGGGATCTAAAAATATTACTGGACTAGAAAAAACACTTAATAAGATTTCTAATATTAAGTTTTCTTTAAACACACAGTCCCTAAATACTTTCTTAAAACAAGCTCAGGGTATATTAAATAGAAACGCTCTTACTGCACGAATAGTTGCTCCCGGTGCTAATACTGTGTTCAAACAAGCAGCTGCAAAACCTCCCAAGAGTCCAAAAGGATCTCAAGATACTGGTGTTAGCACTAAGTCAACCAGAGATGCGACACAAGCTATCTCAACCTTTGGAGAAAGACTTGGATTCACAACAAGTAGATTAGTTGCTTTTTATATTGCGGCCGGTGCTTTGTTTAGAATAACTCAGGGCGTAAGAAGTGCAGCAAGTAGTATTGTAGACATAGACACTGCGGTTAATAGACTTGGTCAAATTTTAGATGGCAATGTTGCTCGTGCATCTAAATTAGCTTCTAGTGTTATACAGATTGCAGAAAACCTTGGACAATCTGGAAAACAAGTGCTAGGTATCGCTGATGAACTAGCCCAAGCCGGTGGCGTTTTCAACAGTGACCAAGCCATATTATCAGCGGTGACTGCTATAGCCAGAACTCCTCTTCTTGCTACGTTCAACAATATTGAAGAAACAGTCAATGGCACCATTGCGGCACTAAATCAATTTAACCTCAAAGCAGAAGATACAGTTAGAATTATTGATCTTGCTAACCAAGTTTCTAAGAAGTTCGCTTTCCAATCACAAGATTTATTCACTGCCGTATCTCGTGGTGGATCTACATTTAGATTAGTTGGTGGAGAAATCGAAGATTTTATAGCATATGTTGCAGCCGCAAAAGAGCTAACTTTGCTCCCAGCTTCGACCATTGGTACTGGTGTCAATACTATAGGCTTGAATCTTCTTAAGACTGAGAATGTTGAGTTCTTAGAACAGTTAACTGGCGGCAAAATTAAAGACGCAGAGGGTAATCTCAGAGGATTGAATGATATTTTAATAGAAACAGGCAGAGCTTTGCGTGGGCTAAAGCCAGAAGAGACAGTTGGAGTATTTCGTCAATTGTTTGATGTTCGTCAAACCAAAATTGCTGGCCCTCTATTGTTAAATCTTAGAGATTCCGCTAATGGCGACTCTGTAATAGAAAAAGTCAAAGAAGAAACAAGATTAAGCGTTGGTAGTTCTTCCAGAGATGCAGCGATTGGTTTAGAAAAAATAGAATCAATAATTGGATCTATAGGTGCTAGGTTTGACAAAGTGTTCAAATCTTTTGGAGAAGATAAGGGTATAAAAAATCTCGTTAGAGATTTTGCTACGTTAGCAAAATCTTTCGCTGACACAGTGGGCATTATACAGCCAATTATTCCTTCTCTTATAAGAGTTGCTGTTGCTTTTGCTGCAATTTCTGTTTTAAGAAATCTGCCTGGATTTGTTCGTGGAACTCAAAATATTGCACCTGGTATATTTCATCCTGGTGGTGCCGGAGCTATAACTTCAACATCTTCGCAAGCTGACCCATCCGGCAAAGGCGGAGCTGGAGGTATGACTTTAAGATTTTCTCCATCTAGCCAACTGACTGATTCTTTTCAAACAAGACAACGTGGATTTCAAATGGGTGGTCCTATTAATTTTAATAGGAATAGTGGAAAAGATCTGTTTGCACCAAATAGAAATACACCCATAGGATTTTCCGCTGCTTTTGGTCATGAAAAAATTAAAATTCAACAGTCTGATCAGTTACGCGAACGAGCTAGACTTAAAAATATTTCTAAAACATTAGACATACGAAATAACGAAGCCTCTCTTAAAAAGATTGCAATAACCCCTAGTCAGTTTTCATCTAGAGAGAAGGCATTTTTACAAACTCAACAAGATTCAAAAATTCAAATTTCTAGATCTAGCAGGCTTTCTAAATTTCATCAAGATAATGTTAAGAGTAAGACAAATTTATTACAATCGTTACAGAACGGTCCTCTTCCAAACTCTCTTGCTGGACAAGTAAACCATGCATTGCGATTGAACGGACTTCAAGCCGAAGTTAAAACGTCTGTAAGATTATTAAAAACACACAATAATGTTCAAAAGGCATATACCGATACTCTTCAAAATGCAACGACTGGACTAGAGAGTCTTAAACAAACAAGAAAAGATCAAGGAATATTAGAAAGACAAAATACTTTATTACAAAATGGTGTTGATAATAATATACTTAGATCTGAGAGAATAAGAAAAATAAGAGAGAGAAGATCTCCGGTTCTAGCAGGAATTCAGGCAGGAGGAAGATCTCTCGCTGATGGATTTTCTCAAAGATCAGAACTTGTAGCAGGAATAGGAGTTGGTGTTGCCTCTGATCTTATTATACAAAGCCTAAGAAATGAAAAAAATCAAGGAAATTTATTTTCTTCGGATGGAGGACTTCGAAAAGATTTTGTCAACATATTAAATAAAAACAATTCTATAAAACAGGATCAGGCTAATATTGCTGGTGCAGGAACAGGATCTTCTTTAGGAACAATAACAGGAGCTGCTATTGGATCTGCGGCAGGACCAATTGGTTCTTTTGTTGGTGCTGGAATTGGCTCTGCTGCTGGTGCTGGGATTGGATTTCTAGCTTCTAAATTGTCTGCAAAAGACAATACTCTTGAAAGTTTGTTAGAATTACTTCCACAAGGCAACAAAGAAGACAAAGAAACAATCTTTAAAGAAATTTTGAAAAAAGGCAAAATTGAGAAGAACAAATTTGTTACTTCAGAAGCCTCTGGAGGAGCTCCTTTCTCTCAGGATAGTGCATTATTCAGACAAACTTTCGGAAAGGCAAGAACTGTAGAAGACAAAGAAGGAAGAGATAATTTCATAAACAATATTGATTCCGAAAAAGGATTAGCGTTTAGAGAACAACTTTTTATTAAGTTAGTTAGAGGAGGAATAGAAGATGTTGCGTTCGAAGGTCTGGCGAAAACCAAAACAGAAATTCCCGATGGCATAACAGGAGGCGTCAAAGAAGCTTTCTTCCAAGCATCTGCAATAAAAAGACTTGAAAAAGAAGGATTAAGTACAGAACAAGCAGAAGCTTTTTTATCTACCAGCAGAGATGAAATAGTTACCTTAGCTCAAGCTACAAAAAAAGGAATAGAAGATTTTGCAAAAGGAGTTATAGACTTAAGAAGTAACTTTGCGGACTTTGTATCTGTTTTTGAAAAAGAAACACAACGTATCTCTGATACACAATCTATAAACAGTTTTAACAGCGAAAGAAATTCATCAAACTTTGCCGCTGCTTCTGGACAAAGATCGGGACAGACATCTCTCCCCACTGATTTTGCTAATATAGCAACAAGAATATTAGATGAAAAAATAGGAACATCTACAGATTTGAATGTTATAAGATCTTCATTAGACACTGCTGTTGGATCAACTATTTCTGATTCAGACAAAAATATAATATCTGATTTATTCACTGCTAGATCCTTAGTGGGAACCGGATCGTTGAAAATACGTTCTGGACTAGGTGCTCTTGAGGGAGATAGTCCTGAGGCATTAAAAGTCGTACAAGTTGAACAATTAGTTAGTAAGTTACTTAGTCCTGAGTTAACAAAAAGACTAAACCAAGCCCCAGAAGGCAAAGAGTTTTTAGAAGGAATAAGAGGTAATTTGTTAAATTTGGTTGGAGACGCCTCGTTGGCTGGAAAATCACAAGAAGATATTAAAAATGCTGTCTTAGGACCACTGGCTAGCCTAGAGTTTATAACTAATCGGCTTGGTGTTTCGATGGAGGGCGTTAATCAGAAAGAACGAGAAAAATTCGATTTGCTGAACAGAGAGTTGCAAGTATTAGGAGAAGCTACTAATATTAGACGACAAGCTTTTGATTTTGACGCATCTAATATTTCTAGAAGAGAATCACTAGGAGCTAGTTCTGAAGATATTATTTCTTTATTAAGATCTCAATTGGTAGAATCTTCTCCTCTTGATCCATCTAATGTAATAGCTAGCCAAGACAGATTGTCGAGAACGAATAACATAGAAGACGAGAATTCGGCAAAAAGAGATTTGGATCTAACTAATTTTAGTTTTAGTCAACAACTAGCTGATTCAACCGATAATTTACAAATACTTAATCAAATCTTTGATAAACTAACTGTGTCTATTAAAGGAGTTATAGAAAGCAGCAAACAAATAGGACTTTCTTCGGTTTCTGATAGATTTTCTGGAGAAAGAAATTTGTCCACTGTCGAAGATAGACTTACTCCATTATTTTCTAAAGGTGGACTATTAGCAGGAATAACGTCTCCCGAAGGGCTTATTACAAAGTTTGGAGATAGCCTTCCTAGTCTTATTCAAAAAATCGCACCAGGCTTAACTAACGACTCTTCATTTTTAGACTCAGCAGGAAAAGCTTCTTCTTTATTCGGAGGAACTACTCTGTCTGGAGGAACCGGACAAACAGTTCAGCAAGGCATTGATATTGCTGGATTTATTGCTGGAATAGGAAGAGTAGACAAAAGATCTGGAACCCAAGTTGAATTATCAAAAATATTAAATCTAAGCAAAGAGCAATTGTCTGTATTTTTTGACGCAAGAAGCATTGAGCAAAAACAACTAGACACACTGACTGCTATTAATAATAATCTTATTACTGCATTCAAAATACCTGTTGCTCCACAAAGAGCTCCAGTTTTGGATTTGCCAGCCCCGGCTCCAACTCCTCAGTCTCCACCTTCTGACAGACCTGCTTTTAATAAAGATAGAGTGAAAAATCTTACTTCTAGCACTAGTGAACTATTATCGTTTTTGAACACCTTTAAACAAACTCGTGATGGAGATCCAACACAAGATAAGTCTATTGATTCTTTAAGAACAGTATTAAAGGAAATAATAGCAGATACTGGTAGTGCAACAAGAAATAAAAATGAATCAAAGATTGATTTTAAATCTGATATAAATATACAAGGATTTGAAAACGTAGGAAAAGATCGTGCCACAGGATTAATAATGATTGAAATTCTAGATACTTTTAGAAAACAATTGTTATCTGGGTCTCCTTCTGAGCAAGCCTTGGCAGAAAAATTAGGCTTGGCAATCAGACAAATACAATCGGGACTAAATGAATAATGTCTATTATTAATCAATATATTCCATTATATTTATCTGTAGATCCTCCTGGAAGCGGCAGTAATACTTTCTATGGATTTATAGCAGGAAGTGATTATGACAATATCATAGGAACTTTTGACATGCTATTGGCTGGAGAGCCACTAGAAGGGTCTTCTATTAACTTCTTTGTTGAAGGATTTCCTAACCCAATAGAAATCACTTCAAGCATTAATTTTCATCTTCGTGCCAATGCAACAACTTCTAATAATTATTTGAGTTTTCATACTCTTGGAGCAATTAGCAGCGGAATAATAGAAACTTCGTCATTCCCTATGCTGATCGCTGGCAGTGGAATAACCGAAAACAATATTCCAATAAACCAAGAAATTAATTTCTTTTTGCACGTTTCTCCTGGTGCAAACAACAACTTTCCTATGGTAATTCCTGGACAAGACATCATAAATAATGATTTTAGTTTGTATATACTAGGGATAGAAGATAATATAACCGATGAAGTTCCAATGGTTATACAAGGACAAGATGTTTCGTCTGCGATTCTTAGGATGTTTATAAGAGGATATAATTAATGCCCGTAAGATTTACCCCAAATAACGGTATAACCGAGGAGCTTATTCCAGCTCCTTTTGTTACAATAAATAAGACATTTGTGAGAGACTCTTCTTTAGTAATACTACATCCGGTATATACTATTACTTTAGAGGGCAAAATAGTTAATGTTGGAAACGAAAAAGATTCTCCGTATATGTCTAACTCTACTCTTGGAGACATGGATGACATTCTAGGAGAACAAGAAAGAATAAGAAACTTATTTGACTCCCAAGGAGGAAGACTTGAAATAGAAGCTCCCGAAGGTGGTGGTCCAAATACGCTTGATACTTATTGTACTGTAGACGGCGTTGATTTTGAATCTTCTACATGGACAACTATTTGTTCATACAGGATTATTTTAACATCCTATAAACTAGAAGACGAAGACGAACCAACTGGTCTCTCGAGCTATAACGAAAACTGGTCTTTTCAAGAAAACATAAATGGCACCGTTGCTCTAACACACTCTTTAGCCGCCGCCGCTGTTCCTATTTATGGAATAGGCGGGGTTATTAACGATCCATTGACAGTGGCAAAAACATGGTGTTATGACAAGAGCGTTGTTATAAACGACAGTGGTAATTTATCATACTATAATATTCCTAGCGGAACATTAAATTTATCTAGTCTTTTGATTAATCTTGGAACAGGAAGTGGAAATTTTTGGAATAAGGCTATTAGAGAATCAACTTCTCTCTCGGCATTCTCTTGGGAAGTAGAAGAGTCTTTCTTATATGATCCATCTGGAATAGCTCTTGAAGAATATAAATTAGTAATCAATAGAGACGATGAAGATATTAGAAAAAACAACATAAGTATCACAGGGACAATTACTGGAAATGCTGGATTGTTTGATAATCTCCCAGTAAGAAATTCTAGAGCAAAAGCACACTTTGAAAACAATGTTTCTCCAAATCTATACACTAGAATCAATAGTTATGTTGACGCTGGTTATTCAACAAATCCCGTTCCGTCTTCGAGACAAATATCTTATAATATAGATCAGGGAACATTAGAATACTCTTATTCTTTTATTGCAACTTCTGGCTTTTTGTTTGCCGGTGCGATTGACGAAACAATTTCTATTGTTGATACAGCTTCTACTGATATTTTTGCACAAATACAAATACCTGGAAAAATTTCTGGTCCATTGTTTCAAAACATGGAGACAGTTACGGCCCCAGAAAGAACAGTGAACATAGGAATTATATTTTCTCCATCTGCAACTGGGATGTCTGTGTCATCTATATTAGGAATGTATTTATCTAAACCAAACACTGATGCAATAATATCTGCATTGGTTCCTAGCACTGGATTTTATTATATAACAAACAATTCAGAAGAATGGAATCCTATTAAAAGACAGTATAGTAGAAATGTTAGTTGGGCGATAGATTCTGAAGCAAGTACTATCGCAGGAATGCCTTCTACAATTAATAATGTAGATGACTAATTAGAAAGGACAGAGATGGTTTTTATACCAACCCCTAGAGCTGCTACTCATAGCAAAACCTCCGCTGGTATAAGCGATACAACTTATACTAATGGTATTTATAAATTTATGAATGCCAGTATTATTAATATAAACTTGTCTCAAGGATTTAATAGTACTCCTGGATCTTTGAGTTTGACATTAATAGAAGACAAAGGAGACGATTTTTTTGAACCAGACACGCCTTCTGTTTGGGCAATGAGTCTTCCAAAAGGAGGAGTTGGGTCTGTCGTGTTTCCAAGTTCTTCTATAGACTTACAACCAGATGGATTTAGTCATAGCAATGTTCCATTTTATTTTTGTGGAATATGTACTTCTTGGACTAAGAATATTGTCGATTCTGGAGGAAGAACTATTTCTGTAAGCGTCGTAGACACTAGAGAAATACTTAGGGGAATCCAGTGTTTAATATCTGGATTTTCTTTGTCTCAAAACATTGGAACAGGAAGTGAAGAAGAACCAATTCCAAGATATCAATTAGTAGACAATGTAATAGATTGTTTTGGTTATTGGGACTACGGAATGGAGTCTGGGAATAATGAATTTGGAATGCCGTGGAATAAAATAAGAAGTTCTATATTAGCTTCAGGAGTAACTATAAATGACATCAATATTGAATTCACCTTTTCTGGAACTGCATTTTTTAATACACCAGATTGGTACAGAATTGATGGAAGTACCACTGACATTCTTAGTCTTGTTTCCCGCGTCTGTGCTGACGGTGGGTCTGACCTGGTGGTTATTTCGAGAAAAATAAATACTAACACTATTTTAGTAGAATTTAAAGCTATCAGAAGGGCTAATTTTAATCCATTAACCCAGATTGAGCTTCAGTCATTCTTGGACTCCAGAGAAGGAATGGTAGAATCTGCTAATATAGGAAAAGAATATAGAAACGAGCCAACTAGTAATATAATCATTGGAGGAATGAAAAACTCTAATTATCTAGCACTTCCTTCTGAGTTAAAATCTCAGTTTAATTCTAAACCAGGAACAGAAGTTTCTTATTCATTTGTTAATCCAACAGACGGAGTAACATATTCTGGCAAACAAAGCTTTACGTCTGCTAACTCTGCTGGTAAACAATATTTTAAAAACAATATAACTACTCAATTTAAGAATGCTGTAATATCAGAAGAGGCCAGACAGATAGCCGACTGGGATTCTTTTCCACACGATATTATCACTAGGCTTTTTGGAGGAATGACTAGGCAATTTTCCTCAGACGTTGTTGGCAATGCAATATCTGTAGAACAAAACAATTACGATGTAGACTCAGGATCAATATTTCCATTTTGGGGATTTTCTCCTGGTGGAGAAGCTAATGGATCGTCTAAAGAAAGCTCTTACCCATTAATAGAGCCATTCCTTCCTTTGGATCATCTTGTGCTAGACAGACAATCTGAACTTTATGCAAACATAACACAAAAAATACCTTTAGTTAAAATAGTTATAGATAATTTTAATGTTAGACAAGTCCAACATACCGATGTGTTTTTAAACGGAGACGGCGATTCTGACCTAAGACCATTTGCTAAACTAGACAGAGATAGTAATAATAATATTAACTATGTTTTAAACAGCGTCGATATTCCTGGGCACACAAGAGGACTGCCTCTTAATACAGAAATACTTAGGGCTGCACTTTCAGGAGAAGATACCTTTTTTACTATTTATGGAATATATTTTCCTGAAATAGCGAAAACATTAGGGTTTTATAGAATTAACTGGGATGCTATTCTTGACTATGTAGAATCTCTTGCAGCAGGAAATGTTCCAGATTTAAAAAGTATTAATCTTAATAGTTATATGACTTACTCTGTGGAAGAAGCCGAGGCTAATAAAGATGTTGTTACCACTAACGGAAGAGTTTCTAAGTCTGATGCTAATCTTATTAATGCAAGTGCCAAAAAATATAAAAAAAATATATTGTATAATTTTACACAAATAATTTACAATAAAGTCAAAGAATACGCAGAACAATACGTTGGTAGACAATTCGTAGTCTGTTTGCCAAAATCCACTATTATGAACAGAATTTGGGATGGAGAAGAAGTTCCTACAAGAGTAGAAAAACCAGAAATAGAGTACGTCGTTACAGACAGAGGATATTGGGAAACTATTCCAACAGATTTTGATGGATTAGAAGACGATGATAGTATTTCTACAGATGCAGAGCTACAAATAAAAAGAAGATTTCAGGCCGAAGATGGTAGATTCTACAGTATGGCTATTATGGAATGGCAACCTCGTGGAAATATCTCTTTCAGCTCTAATGGTTTTACAAAAGCAATGTTTCAAGATTTGCCAGTTTCAGAGTTTAGACCTAATAGAATAGCAAGTGGAAACACAGAGTTTATATTTATCTCTTGTAGCGTTGCACAGATGATAAGAAGACCAGATCTGGCACTAGTAACTCTTCCAAGTGCTGTTAGATTTGATCCCAACGATTTAGCTACAAGATTTGCAGACATGGAGGCTTCTCCCACTTCTTCCAATAGTACAGGAATTGCTGGAGATAAAGTATTAAAGTTCTTATGGTATTCGTTAAAGTATGATAATTTAGCAAGATCATTGTTTAAAGAAGTTGCTAGTGCGAATGGAATACCATTTTATTCTTATGCTTCTTCGGTATTAAAAAAATGGAAAGATGACTTAAGGAGAGATATTACTGGTCTGTTCAATAAATTTGACATGGCATCAGATATTGTTATGGACCTAAAGGGCGTTGTAATACCCTTGACATCGACATGGGTTTCTTATGGGCCTTGGTTTGCTAATAACACACAAGCAAAGGGAATGGTGTCTATAGATATTGACACATCACTAGTGCCATGGAATTTTGAAAGACCAATCGGAAGCTGGGACGAAAATTTAAATGCCGCAGGAGTAGAAAAACTAGAGAGGTCTATTTCTATAACAGACTATGTTGATAATGCAGCAATCACTGTCGCTGGATTTCCTGAGTTTGGAATATCGGATAACCTAGGATTTAATAGTAATCTAACAACCATAAGTATTGGATTTGGAATAGATGGTATAAAAACAACTTACGTTCTCAGCACTTTTTCGGCAAGACCAGGGACATATAGGAAGTCAGATTATGACGACATATCTAAAGTAATCATAGATAGCAGGAAAACATTATCTGATGTGCAAAATATTAATATTATTCAGACCATAACTGGCGAATCATACGGTGTGAATACATTTAGGAACTAAAATGGAAGACGGAACAAATAAGTCTGGCGGAGTTAGCAAAATACTATTTAGTTATTTTCATTCTCTTAATAATGACATAACTTCAAGATCCAATAAGGCTAATGGCTTTATATTGGACTCAGAATCATACAATGATAACCTATCGGATAAAATAGATAAAAATGATTATAAGCACTTGGCAGGCACAGACATTTCTTCTTTGTTATATCCATTTAGTACAAAAGTAAGAAAACAAGAAGAAATTTATATGCCTTGTTTTGAGTCAGGAGTTACTTCAATTCCTAACTTTAAACTTCCTAGTGGAACTATATCTACCAGTCATATTTCTGGACTAGGAGGACCAATTAATCTTGCGAATATATTGCCTTATTATTGGCAAAATGTTCCAAGCGGAGCTTCTTTTGTAATAGACAGTAATTTTCTAGGAGCAAGTGGAGATGGAACTTTATCAACTATAAGAGATGATACCGCTAGAAGCGAGTCAGATAGATTTAGAGATCCTTCAAATATCAGAAGCGTTGGAATGAGACTTCCAATGATGGGCGTTGGATGGGGATATGGATCTAAGCATTGTGACCCATATCCTTCCGGTTCTAATAATTCTGTTTTTCGCGGAAATGTTTATAATGGATGGCAAGTTAATCCTGATGATTACATAGCAGCTCCTATCGACTTTAGATACGACGAAGATCGTCATGTATGGACTTCTCCAAAGGGCTTTTGGGCAGAAGTTACTAGCTCTGCTAGTGTGTCTGGTTTAATAAGATATTCTTGGAAAGAAAAATATCAACTTCCAACAAGCTCTGGAATTGTTTTAAGAGACCATCCGGGCAGAAGAAATGGCGGAATTTTTGACAATCCAGCTTTTGATGTAAATAATTTAACAGTTTCATCTGGAACAATCGTATGGATAGAGCCAAGAGAAAGAACTGATTCTTATATTTTTTATTCTGGAAATAAAAAGAAACAATTTTTTGCCAGAATAGATGGCTCTTCTGCGGTTTCTGGTTATAGCGACACAAGATGGGAATATTCATGGAATGAAAGATTAGTAGATTCTTCTGGGCATAACTATTTTCTTGCATTTGGAAGAAATGGAACAAAAGCAATAAATATTAACGAAATAAGTAACACTGCAGAGCCGAGCGGAATTAATCAAGCGTGGTATGTTTGTGGAATAGACGCACATGGTCCCACTTTTCCATCTGGATTTAAACTTAGGCCGATAGGAGGAGGAGGGCTCGATGATACATTTAAACAATCGACAATAGTCCCAATGAACGAAGATACATTCAGCTCTAGCTCTGGAAGCACTCTTTATTATTGGTTTGACAGAGCCAATACATTCGATGGGATGGCATAATGAATATACTTCATGGAATACCAGCTCCTGATAGTAATTATTACGCAGCTTTTGATGCTGACATTTCTGTTACTCAATATACAACAGATTTATCCACTTTATTTAAAACCTCAAAGAGCAAGCCTTTGTCAAAAATACACAACATAACCAGAGGAAGCAACGGAAGAATGGGATATACTGTTGGACCAAGTGGTTTAAATAATTCAGTAAATAGTTTATGTGTTCATTATGATTCTTCTGGATCTGGTGGATTATATTGTGGTGGAACCTTTGATAAATCAGGTCACAGAGATGTTCTTAATGTAGCTTTGTTCGATGGTCACGAATGGAATACAGTTGGTGCTAGCTCAGTTCCTAGCGGAGATTCTTTTTATAGTGTTAAAAAGCTAATATCATATAATAATGATATATATGCTATTGGCACTTATCTCGGCTTGAATAATAACGTACAGTGTTCTGGAATGTCAAAATTTAATGGGACACAATGGGAAAAATTAAATAATAATTTTTTCTCTGATAATGCAATTGTTTTTGATGGAAAAATTGTTTTTCATTCTACACAAGGAGGTTCTAGATTAAGATATTTCGACGGATCTTCTTATGGTGATTTTGATAATTATCCAAGCGGAATCCATGCTATTATAAGAGCTATGGATATATATAATGACAACTTAATAGTTGCCGGGGTTTTTGGTCCCACGGTATCAGGAATAGCACAATCTGCTCCTCACTCTGGAATAATGTATTTTAATGGTGGATCTTGGGATGGAGTAAATGCTCTTCCAATATCCTCAATAAGCAGTATAACTGATATGAAAGTATACAGAGATAAAATATATGCTGCTGTTTATGTTGGAAGTATTCTTGGAGGAGTTGCATCAAGCGGATTATTGGTATATGACGGACTAACTTGGGAAAACTTTGCATATTTTGGAGTTGGTGTGTCTGGAGCAACACCATATATAGAGGAAATAAGACTATCAATGTGCAATGATAGATTAGTAATAAACGGGGGTTTTCAATATATAAATGACACAGAGTGTCACGGATCTGTTATATGGGACGAACAAAAAATAACGCCAATACAATTTCGACCATCGACACAATTTCCACATGTTCCATTCACAGGCAGTCAAAATGCAATACAACGACCGATTCAACTAAAAGACGTGACATATTTGTATAAATGATTCGTAAAGAAAGAAAATGGTAATTGTATATATTATATAGGAGACACTAACTATGGCAGCAACAATAAATTTTTATGCTGGTGAAGACTTTCTAATTGGAGCCACTGCTGGTTCTGGATTAGGATTTTATTCCAGTGGCTTTGGATACAGCGTTCCAGTAGGAAGCTATCAAAGCAGAACATATATAACTAATTCGACAGGAACAGCACAAGGATCAGAGGTAGATAATACTAAATTTTCTAATTCCACTACTGTTATTATAGGGCAAGCCGGAAGCGGTATATCTCTTACAAGTCTTCCAAACTACCAGTCTACTTTAAATCTGAGATTTACCAATGATACACCTATAACTGTTCAAAATGCAGAGTTTAGAGTTTATGATGGCGTTGGAATAAACAATAATCCATCAGGACTTACGTTCTATTCTTGCGATATTATTCATCCTAATACGATCCAAGGGCCCACTGGAAGCGGAATAACCACATGGACCCAAGTATATGGATCAGGATCTATTCTTTCTTTGGTAGATTCTCCAGGAACAAGCGGCCTTAGTCCCAATGGCCCATCTACTTCTTCCACTAGACATGATTGGTATGTAGCGTTATCTTGCTCTCCATCTTCAGTTGGAAGCAAGACTTTCTCAGGATATTTAAGCTTAGAATATCTGTGAATAATAATTAACTCATAAACAATAAATCTACCAAGCTTTCGCTCGGTAGATTTTTTTATCACCATTCGTACATGGTTTCTATTGCTCTGGTGAACAAAGCCCTCATTAGTTCAGCGTCTCCTGGGCTCAGGACAATGCTGTAGTTTCCTAGAGGCTTCTTGTTTGGATCTTGTCCAGAAACCTTTAGATAAAAGCCAGCACCATCTTCTTTGACCTTAAACTCTACGGACTTAAATCCACCCTTTGGAGATTCGTGGTACAATCCTCTCTCTCCTCCTGCGGAAGTTTGTCCACGATTAATAACAGACAAAAATTGTGCTACGTCTGCTTCGTTAAACTTTACGACAATTGCTTTGTCTTGCCAAGCAAAAGATCTTTCTCCTGGTACCTGTGGAGCCATGCTGAGAAAGACTGCTGTCTCTACGTGTTCGTCATCCTTCATAATTTGCGACAACTTAAAAGAAGCAGCAAATCCCGTGCCAGTCTTGTTGTTTCGATAATAACTTAATTCTTTCTTGAATTTCATAACTAACCCTTTATTTAAAAGTTTTTGCTTTAATGTAATCTCTCATGAACACCCATCTATCGTCTGTAGGATATTTTCCAGTATTTATACCTATTAGTCTTTTTACTAAATCGTCTTCGCTATTGAACACTTCGTGTTCTCTTACTACAGAAAATAACCACGTTGGTATTGAATCTAGTCCTTTTTCTGATAAAATAAATATTGGCTTTTTTTGATCCTCTGCTGTAAAAATCTCATCCATTGTTCCACACGTAGGTATTTTGTTATCTACTTTGGCAATTATAAAATCAGATAAATCACAACATCTCAAATCAGTCCTTCTTATCTTCTTAACATAATCTCTCATCTCATGCCATTTTCCAGCCTTCCTTAAATAATTAGAATGAGTCACTTCATCGTCGATAGTTTTATCTGTAGACCATTCTTTGTTAGTTGGGTCCAAGAAAATAATATTTACATTGCTTTGATGCAACTTAGATATTACATTTCTTCTCCATCCTTTTCCATGTTCTACATCTTTTTCTATTGGTCCAGCAAGATAACATATGCTGTTTTTTAATACGTTCATTTAATTTCTTTAGGAATTGAGGTTTCGTCATTGCTATAAGATACTAATTTGTCTGTAAGTCCTAATACGTCTGATCTTGTTATGTCGCTAATACTATTGACATAAATCTTATGATAATTAGCTAATTTGAGTGGATTAATCCCTAGTTTAGAACACATCATGTTTAAAGATGATATCATAGTAGTAGGAGCTTTGGGTGGAGCAGACTGTTCCATTTCGTCTGAACCATAAACTTCTTCCGCAGCTAATACCTTAGTAAGACACATTAGCTTTCTCAATGCTCTTCCTTCGGCTCTAGTTTCTGCCACTGCCGTTGCGTGTTGTGCAAACTTATATTCACAATTATTACTGAATACGTCTGCTGATCCAGCACATTCAATTACTTCCTTGTCAAAAGTTCTGACTTTAATATCAACAACTACAACAGCTCTTCCTCCGTTGTCAATATTGGGAGATTGTACAATAGTCGTGTGTGTTGAAATAGCCTCAAAAATGTTCCATGCTGCACGACGAAGACCATCAACCTTTGGATTTCCTTTGATCTTCTCATCTTCGGTGATTATAGACAAAACAGTCGCTGTCCAATCAGATCTCCACGGTTCAAAATTGATTCTTTGTGTCGTACTTTCTGCCATGTCCATATCTACTTTGTTCTTAGAAACCATTTATAATCTCCATAATCTTGTTAATTTCAAAATTTGCTACTATTGTGTTACTTATCTTATTTACTTGATAATTCTTCATATTAAAATCAAAATACTCTTTTGATCTACATAATTTAATTATTCCATCGTCTAATAATATTTCTTTTATTTCTTCTTCTAGTTCTTTGTCTTGTTTTCTAACCCAATCCAGGTCTGTTATATAAAATATTCTTTCTTGTGAAGCAAGACATGTCTTTAGTATTTTAGCAGTGTAAGAAGAAGTTGCTACTAGTGTTGCGTCTATGTTTTGACTATAAAATATAGAAAAAATAGCTGCATTATTTTCATTAATACAAGGAACAGATTTATTACAAGTTAGATAGAAAACATCTGTATCATTAGACATTAGCTTTTGATTAATGTCTTTCATTATGTATAATGATAATTGAGATGCTCCTAAGTCTTCAATCATTATTCCAATTTGTTTATGCCGACTCATTAGTCATCCTTTGTTGTTTTTTCATATGTACTTTTCTCAAATGATCTATAAGCCTTTCTCTGTCTGTCGCCACCGTAAGGTTATTACCAGTCAATCTATATGTATACAATGATTCTGCTATATGATAAACCGGAAACTTCTCTGAAATTCTTAGCCATAGATCATAATCCTCTGGTCCATACAATGACTCGTCGTATAAGCCTATTTTATTAAAAACAGAAGCATCAACTATAGAATTGTTTGAGACAATGCATTCTTCGTATAGTCTCTTGTATGTAAAAATTTCTTTGTATTCTCTGAACAAAGACATGTCTTTCATATTTAATATATCGTAATCTGAATAGACCAATCCTATGTTTTTAGAAGAATCTCTTAAAATTTCTACAGATTTCTTAACCTTGTCTTTGTAATAAAAATCATCGCTATCACAAATACATATAACATCGGTATTTTCAAGACACTCTTTTACTCCTACGTTTCTAGAAAACGCAGGCCCCCTGTTGATTTCGTTCTTTATAAAAATAAATTGATTTTTTAAAGATGTAAACTTTATATAGTCATCAGTTTTTTTATGAAGAACAAAGCCATCTTTATAAGTGCATAACATAGTAAACTTATTTAAAAGATCCCAAGAGTCGTCTGTACTCTTGTCGTCAACGACGATTATATTATTGATCGTAGTAGACTGTGAAATTAATCCATCTAAGCATTGTGTTAGGTATTTAGAGTTGTTATAATTTGCTGTTATTGAAGATATCACTGGTGCAATACTAGACATGATTTTTCCCAACCTTCTATTTGTTTAATTTTCTCTAGCCAATTTATTCCTATATTTCCCGAAAGTTCCATAAATGCATGTTTATTACAAAGATAATTTGCATTATCTGTAACGCACAAATATTTATTAATATTTTTTATAAAATTATCTATCTTAATATTTTTATAATCTTTTATAAATAAAACATTATTAGAAGACACGCTAGTAGAAGCTTCGTTAAACGCTCTATCTATTAGAATATCTGACGAAAGAATCTTTATATGCCACTTATTAAGATCGTCTCTGTAATGAAGAAAATTAAATATCTTAGGAGCTATTTTGGTTTGATTAACCAAGAATAAATATTCATTTATTTTTTTATTATTAATACCAGAGAATAGATCAAAGAATTCTTTTTCACTTTTTAGATCATATAGATTACACACTACCGACACAGTGTTGTTTTCTTGTCGTATCAAATGCTCAATGTCTTCGTTCTTATTATTAGAAAACCAATCATTATTTCTCTTTGTCGTACAATAGTTATTAGTATAAGTATTTTCTTTATTTTGAAATGTCGTTATTCCTTGAGAGCATATTTTGTCTTCTAGAAAGACACAATCGTCACACTTGGTAGTTATCACTTTAAAATCCTTATAGAAGATAGGTGACTATTAGTGTCTACGCTAAGAATAGTCATTCCCAATGCCTTTATTAGTTCTCTTATAGTGCTAAAATTTAAAATGCACTTATGCTCTCCGTCGTTTCCTAATAATAACTTATGAAGTTCCTCCAAAGAAATAGATCCATTATAACCCAATAGACAAACTTTTTCTATTTCAACAAAAAAGAACTGAATTATTCCACCAGTGATTAGTTTATCTTTCCAATGATTTACAATTTTTATTAAATTGTTTGGATCCATAACATTTAACGGCATAAAAAATATAATTTCTTCTACTGTTGAATTTTTACAAACTGGATCTAAATTGTTATAATGACCAGGAATTATTGTAGTTCCTTCTGGTAGATCTTTTATCTGATATGGCTGATTGTTAATATTAACATATCCGTTGATGGGATTGTTTTTTGATTCTAATGCTAGTTTCATAGTATCTCTTTAAAATTTATGGCAAAAACCGAATGCCTCGTTAAATAAATTGTCCCAAGTTTTAATATGACCATCTAGTGAAAATTTTTCCACTATTGTTTTTCTTGCTTCTTTTCCCATTTTGTCTGCGAGTTCTTTATCTTTTGACAGAAGTTTAAGTCTATCTGCTGCTATATTAGGCTTATCTGGAGGATACAAAAAGCCATTGACTCCATCTTTAATTATCTCTGGTATCATACAAGTGTTTGTAGAGACACAAGGAAGTCCACAAGACATAGCTTCTAATAGAGCACAAGGAATTGGAGAAATCGTGCTAGTGTTTAAGAATATATAAGACTGTCTGTACTCTTGTACTAGTCCGCTTATACCTTCTGCTTTTTTACTAATTCCAGGAGTATCTCCAATAGGATGGAATTTTAATTTTTCATATGAGTGAGTTTTAATTTCTTTATAAATATCCCACCCGCAACAATTATGAACAACAAACCCAGGATAAACAACGTAAGATTGATCTTTAGATACTTCGCAGTTGTAAACAGTTCCTCTCCATTCAAAATCTATATCGACCTTCTTTATGGTATAAGAATATGCCTTATTTGCTTTAGACTCTGTAATGAGATCTTTACATTTTTCAAATTTTTGACCAGAGCTAGTTACCCTGTATATGGGAACTATGTTTCTATTAGATTTATTTGTTGTTCTTTTTTCAAACAAAATATTACATGCTACTCCAAAAGAATGAAGAATAGAACTTACTTGAGAAGCTAGTTTTCCTGAAATAGTAGAATAACACGATCTCTTAGAACCATTTTTGCCATTTTCAAATGATCCGTCGCAAAACCAAAGTCCTTGCAAGATAGCTAATCTTGATTCTTGACTTCCGTTAAAAATAAAGTCAGGAATGCTTTTATTATAAGACTTTCCACCTATCTTGCTTTTTAACCACGACACAAATATCTTAGAAGTACAGTTTACCTTTATTGTTTTACAATTTTCTAGCTTGTTTCTGTCTCTATGCGAAATATATGCCTTTTGTCCAGTAATCTTATTAAGTATATCACACGCTCTCTCTGCTTCTTTTGTATCTTCTGTCTTAAAAACTATTTCAATATTCCCTGTATCAGACAATGATCCATCTCCAATTATTAATCCAATAACCCAAGACAAATCTATACTTTCTGGATAAAAAGAATTTTGTTTATGACCTGGAAACTTTAAAATATCTCCTTCTCTAAGCATAGAAGCTTCTATATATTTTTCTTGACTGTCTCTAAGAACTCTTACAGAGTGATCGCTAGTAAACATCAATGGCTTTTTATTATTGTCCACTAATATAGAAACCATCGGTCCAAAGTATTCTCTCTTGAATGTTTTTATAACACTGTTATAGTTGCCACTATCTGTAAGAACTATATTCCCGACAGATATATTTTCTATATTTTTATATCCATTGTCTGTCAGAATTTTTTGGCCAGATGGCATACACCATCCCCTATTTTTATAATCATTACAAACAGTGAGTATGTTGTTATTTTTTTCTATAGATGGTTCAGGACTAAATAAAGTTGAATCTACACCATGATGAATTATTCTAACTGATTTATCGTTTGGATCAGCTCCCCACTCTTTTGCACTATATTCACTAATATACACATTAAAATCACCACGCATATTCGACATACCCTGTATGGTTTTTTTATCCCACTCTATAAATGGCAATGTGTGTTCGAGACTTATCAAGGGAATATTAAGTGAATCAGATATGTTTTTAGCTATTTCAAATTGTCCAAATTTATTTTGACTTAAAACAATATCAAAGATTGTTCCAATGATAAACGGGTTTTCTTCGTTTTTAAGTAAAATATGATTATCTGGCAACATAGCATATGATTCATTCCAAGTTTTTATATTATTCCCTTGGTATAAATGAAACGTGTGTTCTAAGCCACTGAGATTAGATTGATATCTTTCGTGTGTTGGAAATGATAAGATATTATATTTATTGCTATGATTATTCACTGCTTTTAATATTGAAGTATGTTTAGATTGCATTTTATATTATCAATTCTTTAATTTTGTTTCCTACATTAACCCTAGATAAATTATTAATTATTTCATTAGACCTTTGAATTTTGTCACCACTGTTATTTTTTGTAAAATACTTAAGCATCAATTCGCTCATCTCTTCTATATTTGGCCTAAACCAAAGTTCTTTAGATGAGTATAGCCCCATTGGTGCGTTATGATTCCCCAATGCTGGCGTTATAGATCCGTCTATTAGATCTCCGAAATCACTAGAGTATAAGTTATAATCTTTGAACGCTCCAAAATTAGGAGCGATAATCTTATTTCCAAAAGCAATAGCATCAATTGCTGGATTACACCAGCTTTCTCCTCTACTCATAGTTACAAATGTATCACAAGAAAGATGAAGAGATGCTAGTTTTTCCTCAGTAAGGAACTCTGATATAATAGCAATTTTTGGAAATTTTTTAACATTACGATTTATTCCTGATCTTACTTTCATTTCTTCTATTATTTTCTTTAATTCTTCACTAGCTTGTCCAGATGTTTTTCCACTACTGTTAATTTTAATGACTAATAGAACATCATCGTTGTATGTGAAAGCATTAAAATACGAAAGCAATAGTTCTGGTAAATTTTTTCTAGTATTTAGCTCAGAAATAGTATAGAACTTATATGCAGAGTTATAAATATTGAATTCAAAAAACTCATACGACTTAGTATATTTATTTTTATTCACAGAGTGAGGTATGACTGTTCCCTTTTGGATACAATCATACACACTTTTTTGCATATTACATGGATGAACTAGCTTGTCTACTAGTTTAATATGAGTTTTCCAGAAATTAAACGGAACACCAAGTGTCTCATACGCAAACGAACCAATGTTTATTACACCTTGTTTATACTGGAATTCACTTGGAAGATTGTATTGAAAAACTGCATCTACGTTGTTAAGATTAGTATTTTCTAATTGTAAGATATCATCAGGAAGTTTAATAATATCATTTGTCATCTTGCATCTTCTACATGCTACATCTAATCCAGCTTCTTTTGCTGAATAAATATATTCTAATAATGCATTTCCGTATCCGGTCCCAGATTGATATGGCCCGATAAATAATATTTTTTTCATACGATTTCCAATATCTCTTTCTTATCTTCTTTTTTACACTTATAATTTTCCCAACCATTATTATTTTCAACCATTGACATAAACATATCAACACAATCATTCTTTGTAAAACTTCCTCTTTGTCCACCTGCGTTATTTATATATCCACAATTTAAAGATTTAAGTGTGTTTTGTTTAAAATATGAATTTTTTAAACTTGGTTGTTTTATAATATTATCAATGCACCAATCGACAAATAAATGATTTGAATCATAGTTCATATCTGGTATTTGTTTTGGCGGAATAATAATATTAGGAACAGACTTGTCCCATGTATTATTTCTATCTATAATATCGATAGAATCTATGGCTTTTTCAAAAATATTTGCCGATCTTTGTAAAGAATAATTATCTCTAGCGTCACGAAAAACGCTTTCTGACATATCTGCAATTTCTTGTGGTTTTATCTTTAAGAAGTCATATGCTTTGTCACAAAGATCCTCGTTGTCTGGAAGAACTCTCATCTGTTCTGTTTCTATAACAGATTCGTAAAAAATTCTTTGTACTTTTATAGGCCAACATCCGTATACATTATTAACTTGTTCAGACATCGCACTATAATCTACAGCCATAGCCGGAATACCACAAGCCTTAGCTTCTGCTATCGGCATAGAAAGTCCTTCACAAATTGAATATTGCACGTATAAATCAGCACAATTATATACTTCGCACAACTGATCTTGTGTTACTCCGTGATTAGTGTTTGGCATATGAGCAGATAGATTTCCACAATGCTTACATCTAGATATTTCTCCTTCGAATCTAGAGACATAAAAATTGCTACAATTTCTACATACATATGTGCATAAAACTCTATGAGATATTTTGTTTCTTAGAATATGGCTGGACAAGTCAAATCCAACATCTGGATAAGAAGTATGGATATGCAAATAAACATCATCTTTATACTTAACGTGATTTTTATTTAATTTATCTAAAAGTAATTTAAAAGAATCCATCAAGTCTGGATATAGCTTTCTTTTCTGATTACGCATTACAGAAAGTATTACTTTGGAATCTCTTGGAATTCCAAGCTTTTCTTTTAATTCTTGTTTTCTATTAAGCGGCTTAAACACAGTTGGATCTACAGCGGGCCTAACTATGTCAAATACCTTAATGTCTGGAGCTTGCTTTGCAAGTAATTTCTTTCCATATTCTGTATATGTCAAAAGAATATCTGTTTCTCTATAATCCGATATCCATTCTGGTTTTTGTGGTTCTCCATCTATAGTAGGCATACAGATGTACTTAAAATATTTCCTAAAAGGAGATTTGAGTTGAAACGAGGAACAATTATGAACAATAAAATTTGTAACAAATGTATTATTGTCTTCTACTTCTAGATTGTATACTATCTTTTCAGCCTTATATTTTTTAATCCATCTAACGGTCATTGCTAGATGATTATTTATAAATCTTCTAGACTTAGATAGCCTGGAGACCGTTCCTTCGCAAAATAGCTCATGCCATTTATCAAAATCTGCTTTTGCTATGCTAATTATAAATCTGTCGTATGTCTTTTCTTCAATCTTTGTTTTCGATTGAGAAATAGAGCATTCTATTCCAAGCTTAATTAATAATATCCATGTTTGTCTTGCTAATTGTTCAGAAACAGTATAATATCTACCTCTTTTGGTATCAGAATTTGAACATCCGTCTCCATTGATCAATCCTTGTAAAAATTTACATAATTGATCTTTTGGTAAATCCATTATCCATTCTGGAATATATTTGCCATCAGCGTATTCTCCAAACCATTCAAGTAATTGACTAGCTATAATTTTAGATCCGATTCTTCTAGTTCTGCCTTCTCCATATTTTCCATCAACTCTACATTTATGAATAACTAAATTTTTATCTAATTCTAGAAAACTAGGAAGAACTTTATCTTCTACTAGTTTTAATTCTTTTGAATTACAAGAAATTTGTATTCCATCTTTCTTGTCTTTATGTTTCAAATAACATCCTTCTGCTACAAAAAATCCTAAAGAATATAGTAATTCATCAGAGTGTTCAGATACTTTATCTTTAAATTCTGGAATAGGAAAAAATACTTTCCCGGTTTTTTTAATTTCATTAGCAGGAACCCAATTTTCTTTAGGATTAAGATACCACTGATGTTGGGACATATAAAGAACAGGATGTTCTGATGTCATTTCTGTCTCAAATCCCATTTTCAATGTTTTTATTTTTATAAAATCTTGATTATGTATTCTATTCCCAGTCCTTATTACTTTTTTAGCTTCTCCAGTAATAGTTATAACGCTATCTCCTTCTTTGACTAATTGGATATTTTTAAATTTTCCATCGGACATTAAGACTGGAGTATCTTTAGAAAAACACATCCATTGGTCCCGTATGTCTATCAAGATATCAGGCTTAAAATCTAATAGGACATACTCTAACAATGTTTTGCCAAACTGCCCATGTACGTCATTAGCATATTTTTGAAATAACTCTGACGACTTTTCAGGAATAGTAGAATAGTATTTCCATGGAAATCTTTTCATTCTTGGGTCGTTTTCTGTAACATAGCTAGCATATTCTGCAATTTCATATTTGCCACTATTATATAAATGATTAATAACATGTCTAGATATACCAGAAAATCCTGTGTTTAAACAAGATGCTTCGCTACAAAATAATATTCTTTTTTTAACCTTAGTCATAATTACGCACTCTTGATTTGTTTTTCAATTTCTTCTTTTATTTTTGCAGGTGAATAAGACGGAGACTTTATTACTTTGCCGCTTAAGTTTTTAACTAAGAACTTGTCATGAGATATTTTATCAACCGTGGTTATATCGCTAGAACATTCTTCAATTTCTAATTCTTTCCATAATTTTGAAGAATTAGATCTATGAACTTCATTAAAGATTGGTTCCATGTCGATCCCCATAGCACTAGCTGTTCCACAATATCCTACTACATGTAAATCAGCAAGTCCATCTGCTACTTCGACAATATCAATCTCTTTCTCTTTATAGAATTCAATAGTTTTAAAATATTCTTTAAGATTCATTTCATTGATCTCAGAAACGTCTGGATTATTACTGGGAAAATGAACAGAGAGACCAAGTCCCTTTGTTATTGTCTCAAGAGCTTCTTCTAATATTAAAGAAGCACGTAACTTAGTCGTACTTTCGTCTATAGAACTAGGAGAATCCTTAGTTTCTTGTTTAAAATCTTTCATCCAATTTTTAATTAATTCTTGTTCTTTTGTCATTATATCTTCTCTATTGTTATGTTTAATTTAACTACTGATAAGTTATCTAAATCTAGTATATTCTTAAGCTTATTACAAACAGCTTGTGCTGTTTTTTGAAACATATAAATTCTGCAATGTTGTATGTTGTTAGTCCACTTTACTTTATAATAATTTTGTTTTTTAAAATACTGATTATCTTTATTAATTATTGCATATAGATAATTCATTGATTCTTTTGAGTCCAATCTCACAAAATTCCTTTTCTTTCTCTATGCAAATATAGTCTCTATTAGTATTAAGACACGCTAATGCAGTCGTACAACTTCCAGAACAATTATCTAAAACAATATCGTGTTCATTAGTATATGTTTTAATTAAATATTCAAATAATTTCAATGGTTTTTGTGTTGGATGCAACTTTTCTTTATCATACTTAAATTTTAAAACCGTTTTAGGATATCTTAGTCCATTGTTTATAGTTGTAACCTTTTTTTGTTCTCTATAATTACTAGTTCCAACTCCGCTTGTACAAGAATAAGGTGTTCCTTCGGTAAATTGAGGATTGTATGTTGGTTGTTTGTTATAAAAAACCAATATAGACTCATGATTTCTCAATGGTTGTTTTTTTGCATTTAAAAATCCCGTGCCTTGTTGTTTTTCCCATATCCATTCATATTTAAATTGCTTAGGATTACTCATCACTAGAAACGAAGTAAATGGCTGAACAGATGTTAAAACAACTGCACCATTCTCTTTTATAATTCTGTTATATTGTTCCCATAATTTTTCTATAGGAATTATTGAATCCCAAGAATTTCGACTAGTTATCCCGTATGGCAAATCCGAAAGTATCATGTTTATAGACTTATCTTTGATATCTTTCATAACTTCTAGACAATCATTATTAATTATACTATTTTTCATATTAAATTTTTATAACTTTCATATTCATGTTTTTACAATCATCCCACTTCTCTAATTGTTCACAGATGCTTTTAGCTCTTGTTTTACAGTTAAATGCTCTTGCTAAATATTTGTCTTCTGTCCAATCGGTTCTTTTGTAATGAGCATTTTGATAATATTTATTATGTTTGTTAATAATAACAAATCGTTCTTCTGATGACATTATTTGATTCCAATTATTTCCATGCAAGACTCTATAAAAACTGATGCCAATTGTGGAATTATAGCATTTCCATATGCTTTGATTCTTATTTTATTAGCAACTAGTGAATAATCTTCATCTATTTTTGTATCTTGATTATTGATTGACACCATTCTTTCGGAAACCCCATTAACCACCGGGGCAAGGCCGGATTTAATCCTTCTTCTTCTTCCGTCTCTGCAATAGACTGTTCCGAAATCGCTCCAAACGCTTGTCTTGGTAATTGATCCAATCTCATCCTGACTGATCCGTCTTTGTTTATCGACGACACTGCCATCCCCGGCGTATCCTTCCAATCCCTGCTCGATGGAGTCGTCCATCCCACAAGAACCTCTCCTATGTACCCTCCTGTTCGATTGGTTGCAATCCTGGATGGTCGTAGCTTCTTTCGATGTATTACATCCATTGTATTGGGAGTGGGCCAGCCAGTAAAGTCTTTGTCTGATGTGCGGCGAACCGATGCTCGCACCGCACAAATCTGCTCCTGCCCTATTATAGGCCAATACTTCCAAGTCAGAGAATACTCCAGAGAGCCATAATCTGCCATCTTTTGAAGCAACTTGCTCTCCAATAACGACTGAAGGCTTTCTTTCTTTGATAAGTCTGTGCATTTCGGGCCACAAATTTCGTCCATCTTCATTTCCCTTTTTTTGGCCAGCTATAGAATATGGTTGGCACGGACAAGAACCAGTCCATACTTCTCTGTCAATAGGCCAGTTTGCTATATTGAGTGCCAATGCCCATCCTGCAATTCCAGAAAAGAAATGACAATGCTTATAGCTCTTGATATCATTTCCTGTTACTTCTTTAATACTTCTTGTATCGATATCCCCATCTGGTATTAGTTTGTCCTCTATTAATTGTTTTAACCAAAGACAGACATCTGGATCTATTTCGTTATAATATACTTTCATGATTAATCGTTATAGACTAACGCTTCTCCCTTTGGAGCGAGTTTGAAAAAATTCAATTCTGTAGATTGTGTAATATAGTTATTTTTAAGAAGAAACTCTTCTAGTTGATTATATTGATCTATTGTTAAATTAGAAGCATCCATTGATTCTAAATAAATATCTGTTGGTTTATTAGGTTGAAAACTAAAGGCTTGATACAACACTCTTCTTATAAATTCTATTGGAAACATAATTTATTCCTATTACATTTTTATTAACAATTATACTATCTTAACATCGTTACAAACATACTGCGTTGTATTTTTCCATTCACTTTTCTTAATATATATAGTAATAACCGATCCTTCGTTTAGAAAATCTTTTATTCTTTCGAACAAATGACTCCATACTAATATATTTTGAATTGCCGAAGAATTATCACTAACAGACAAAGATGCATACTTAGTGCCTGGATTCTTAGAATTCTTTCCAGATTCTCTTATTTTCACAGATTCTATTACTACATGTGTGCAATATGTAGCTTCTTTATCTGTCGATAATAAAATTTCCTTACAAGTCACTGCTCTATTGTCTATAGATAAAAAATCATCGACCTCAGAACAAGTTAAAGGCAATCCTAGATATAGTCTTTCCCAAATGCTTTTTTGTCTATTTGTATCAACAACATTTTCTTCTGTAACGTTTTTTATCTTAGCTTCTATTGTAGAAACTCTTTTCTTAACACACTTATTATCACTAATAATTAATTCTAAAGAAGTAATAAAGTCATTTGTTTTAAATGACTCAAAAAAGCTAGATGTTTCTTTTGGCGTCAAAGACTTAATCAATGGACTAGAATTTTCGGTAGATTTATCTGTTTGTCCGTACAAAGCATGTATGCATCTAAGCATTAGTGTTCTTGATTGATTATAACAATCACAAGCACCAGCCTTGATTAAAGACTCGCATATATTTCTTTTTAGTATTTTTGAAGATATAATAAAATCTTTAAAAGTATTTAAAGAACTATTTGTTCCATAGATTTTAGATAAAGCAGAGTCTCCGACTCCTCTAATATGAGACAGACCAAATAGAATCTTACTATTTTCAAGAATAGTAAAATTAGTATTTTTTTCCCTAACATCTGGTGGACATACAAGTATATCGTTAATTCTAGCGTCTTGTACTAAATTATATATTTCTTCTTTGGGATTAGGTTTATTATTAGAATGAGTTAACCAAGACGTATAGAATTCTGTTGGATAATTTGCTTTTTGAAAAGCCGTTAGATATCCAGTGATAGCATATGATACAGAATGGCTATTTTGTGTCACTATTCCATTTGCATAATATAAATGATCTTCACTGTCTACTTCTATATTATATGTAATCTCTGGATCTCTCATTTGAGCATATAGTATTATGTCTTTTTTCATTCCATAAGTATATAACGAAGAAGGAATGGTCAATGATGTAGATTTATTTTGTAAAAAACTTGATATTGGTCTAATTATATTATCAGTAAAAAGAAACTTATGACCAAGTGTACATTTGATAGTTTTGCCTGATTCCAATGTAATCTCAACTATATCCTGCACACCATTAATCATCTTGTCTTTAATTTTAATAAAGGTGTCTCTATTATTTTTAATATCTGGAGCCTTGATTAAATCTCCTATTTTTATATCTTCTAAAAATTTAAATCCATCAATTGTTTCTATTAATGTATCTCCAGTTAGACATTTGTTAAACTGGTAGCGTTGTGCTTTTTCTAACCAAGAGAAAATCTCTTCCGCTGTTTCTACGCTTACTAAGTTTTTTTCTTTAGCCTTAGAGAGAAATATTTTTTTACACTCTGCAATAACTTCTGGTAATTTTTTTCCAATTCCTTTTCTAATGTATTTATCAGATTCCACATCTGTGAATCCAGCTATCTCCATTCCAATCTTCATAGACTGTTCTTGATAAATCAAACAAGATTTTGTTTTTTCTAAAATTGGAATTAATGCGTCGCTAATATATTCTGGTTCCATCTCTCCATTTTTAATCTTAGCGTAATTATCTGTCATTTGGGCCTCAAGGCACGAAGGACGAATTAGTGCAATTAAATCAGATAGTTCATCAATAGAACGTGGCTTAATCTTTTTTGCCCAAGCTTGTCCTAATTGACTTTCTAATTGAAAGATACCAATGGTTCTTCCAGAACAAATTAAATCCCATGTTAACTTATCGTCTAATGGAATATTTTTAAAATTATACATATCAAAACTCGTTAATTTCTATTAGCCCTTTTTTAGCTAATTCTAAATATCCTAATCTTTTGCCTTTTGAGTCTCTATAGATTCTTTGCGTCTCTTTAAACCCACCAAAATGCCTGAATCTTTCTCCAACTTTATTATCAAGCATTTGGTTCATTAAATCATCGCCTACGATTGACCAATAAATAGGAACTTCGTCAGTAGATAATACTAATAGTATTCTTGTCTCATTTTTTAAATACTTTTTTAAATCATCTAATTTAAATGTAAAACACTTTATAATTGGAGAAATTTTTAAATCTAATACATTTTTTATTCCATTGATATATATTGTAAAGTCAGAATTTTTAAAATCTTTATTTCCTTCTGCAATTGGCAATCCATTGTTATCAACACCAGAGTTGATTACGTCAATTACGTATCCATTTTTCTTTAAAGATTTTTTCCATTCTTGTATAATCATGCTTTCTCGTTCTGTTTTTTCATAAACATATAAAAAGAAGTCAAAGAATCCTCTTTTTTCTTTCCTATATTTTAATCTATTTAAATCAGAAGGAGACAGTGTTTCGGGAATTTTATTATTTAGTATTTTATTAAATTTTTCTTTTAATATGTTTTTCTTATTGCTATTTTTATAAGCAATAATCATATCAAAGATTTCTTCATTTATTTTTTTATTTGTCATGTTGTGTTTATTTTATTGATCCATTTACTAAATCCTGAACAAGTTTTAACTTATCTAAAACTGAAACTCCAAGTATATCAAGCTTAACTCCTCCACAAGTAGCTACGTCCTTATAGTCAATCCCAATAACTCTTTCTTTTGTTTTAGTATCATAAGACATGGGAAAACAAGTGCTTACATCGTTTTCAGTCACAATTACACCAGAAGGATGCTTTCCTTTTCCTCTTTGTTTTCCTTCTAATTTCATAGCGTCTTCAAAAATACTCTTATATTCATCTTGTTTGTAATAATCGCTAATTTCTTTATTATTATCAATCGCCCATTGTAATATTCCGTAATCTTCTAAGCCAGAGTCTTTTGCTTCTTGGATTTCATCAGCAATCTCTGCCTCATTAGGGATAAATTTGGATAAGCTATTGGCTATTTCAAATCCACCAACAATCCCTTTGACTCTAAACACATCTTTTATTGCTGCTCGTCCTTGAATTCTTTGGAATGTAATGATTTGACTAACTTTAGAATCACCGTATTTCCACTTAAGATATTCTATTACCCATTCTCTTCCTTCTGTTGCAAAGTCAACATCGATATCTGGCATTTCTACGTTGTCTTTGGTATTTCTTGCTGTATTATAAAATCTAGCAAATAACAAATCGTATTTTAATGGATCGGACAATATATCAGTAATACCTATTAGTGCAGACACCAAACAGCCTGCCGCACTGTTGTGAACAGCGTTCCAATTTGCTATGTAAGACTTATCATCTTCTACTTCTAAGTCATAAACATATCCATTGTAACTATGGTATTTTTTATCTTTTACTAAGTCCAAAAAATGATTATTTATTCTGTAATGTTGATTTCTAGTATTTTTGTGTTTTGAAAAACAAAAAAGTTTTGGGAAAAGTTTATTCCAAATGATTAATTGTTTTCCTGATATTCTCAAAGTTAATTCGTCTTTGTGATTTTCTTGTTGTCTCTTGTATCTGCATACGTTGGTATATATCCCCATTTTTAATAAAATAAATTTAATTTGATTGATTAAGTCATATGAACACGTTGAGTATGACACTCTTTCTCCTAAAATACATCCGTCTCCAGAAAATAATCCATAGATTAATCCTTCTTCAAATCCAAAGTTATTAATATTAAATATATGGTCATTAATTTTCTTAAAATTAGCAAGATTATTACCAAAAAAAGAAAACATTCTAGATATTAACTTATCATATAAAAACAACTGACAAGAATTTTTAGTTTTATGATATATTTCTGTTGTTTTAATTTTAAAAATATCAAATATTATTCTAGATATTTCTTCTCTATATTGAATTTCATTTTTATGAAAACAAAATCCTGTTGTGCTAGATCTGGCATATCCTTCGGATATATAAAAACCAATTATAACTCCGAGATCCCTATTCGCTTCAATATATCGAGGATATTTTTTCTTTTTTAGACTTCCATTATAAAGATATATATTATTGTCGTCCCACTTATATATCCATTGAGTATTTTGATCATTGACTGAGTTTAAATCACATATTTTCACTAGATCTAATTTATCTATTAATGTCCCATTAGGAATTGACATAGATACAAAAGTTTTATTTTTAGTAGATAGATTGCCATTTTTAATTGATTTTGAAAAACTATCAGCTTTTTTGAATTCAATTCCATTAAAAATCTCATGATCTTTTGTACAAAACAAGGATCTATTTGCTATTGTTAGTTCTACGATTTCCTCGTTACATTGATATTTATGAACAGAATTAATTTTTTTTGTATTTCCAAGATGAGTAATAACAAGATCTCCTGTTTTGCAATCTTGTATTTTTTTTATAACGCCATTGTGCATTAAAATCTCAGTATCGGGCAAAAAACAACCACGGCCTATTCCAATGGGAATTGGATCTAATTCTCCATTACTCTTTAAATTTTGCTTCCAATCAAAAGAATGGTCTTTTGGTCTAGCTTGTGCCGCCATGCAATAATCCCAAACAACAAGAAAATATGGTGCAAGACCAGCTTCTGATATAACAGCCATTTCGTGCTTTAGTCTTTCCCAATATTCTTCTTTGTTAATTCCAGATGTTTCCCATGGTTTATATTTTTTAGCACCTTCTATAGCAATTGTAAATAAATAGTTATCTTCTATTATCTTAGATGTTGATACTGTGTATTTCACATCTTTTGGATCTATTTCTATAGTTGGAAGCATGGGTTTTCTAGAAATCTCATATGCTTCAATTGATTCTGCAATATTATTTGTTAGACTAAGCTCTTCTTTAGTAAATTTTTTAGACATTTCTTCAAAAGAATGCATATAAAAATTATCGCTTCCAAAGAATACCATAATGTCATCAGAATCTTTGTCAAACATTTGAGAAACTGTTTCTTCTGTTTCTCTCATGTTAATCATGACCATTGTTCTTTGGTGCTGTGCATCTTCTGGATTCGCGTAATGCGGATCACTACTAGCAATAGCTGGTATTCCAGTTTTCTTAGAAACTTGTCTTAAACAATCTACGATTAATGGTTGAATCCACAAAGGAAGCTTGTCTGATTCTTTTAATTCATTCTGCAATTCTATAAAGAAATTACCTTTGCCAAACATTTTTTGAAACGACAAAGCTAATTCAGATGCTTTTTCTAACCAATCTTCTCTTAAAAATTTCTTATAAAAATCAAGATCTTTTTCTTTATATTGTGCATATGCTAATCTAATGTCTGCTTTTTTCTTTATTGGATCATCAGAAAATATATCACTAAACAATATGTCGGACAGATGAGAACCTTGGTGTCCACTAAATCCCATGATATTGCCATCAAGAAAATGTTCTAATCCATAAAACTCTTTCTTGTCTTCTTCTCGAACCGAATTATATAAACTTATTCTAGGCTTATAATAATAAATCTCTGGATCATTAGTGTGACTGACTAGATCATTTAAAGTTTTCCATCCAACTTTATTTTTCGCCCATATAACCATGTGCGAATTTTGCTTATTAGTAACATCTTTGATATGAGCATCTTTGTGAACAACATAAAGCTCAATTCCAAGAATTGGCTTTACTCCTGCTTTTTTACAAGCAGAATGATGCTGTATGTGAGAATATGTATTGCCGTGATTCGAAATACCCAAAGACTTCATTCCTAGTTCTTTTGCTCTTTTGGCATTCTCTTTTGGAGAGGAATATCCATCTAGGATCGAGTATGAGTCATGGCAATGGAATAAGGTATAATAATTATTCATTTTATCTTCTTTTAGATTTTGGATTTATAATCTTGAACTTATTTTCTAAAAATTGCATACCATCTTTTCCTAGTGATTCTTTTTCATCATAAAGCTCATCACAGAGATTAGTATTTTGTTTACTGAAATGACAAAATCTACATTTCCAACTTTCATTTCTAAAAGGGTCTTCGTTATTTTTAACTTCTTGAAATTTATTATAAATAATATCTTTGACTTCTTCAAGATCTTCGTCTGAAACAATTGTCGAAACTGGACCACCATCGGTTGTGTAAATAAACGTTATTATAAAATGTTTAATATGTGGATACAAATGCTTCGCTGCCAAGTGATACATGCGTGGCTGTATGTCTTCTCTCAGCATGGCAGAATTTTTCTTTGTTTTATCATCAGACAAAAAAGAAGATCTAGATCCTGTTTTATAATCTATGATTTCTAAAGTATCATCATCTATCTGATCAATCCTGTCAATAAAACCCTTAATTGCAAAATACTGTTGATCTTCTGATTGAGCAGCTTCTTTTGGCAGTCTAAATCTTTCTTCTTTGATCTCTAATTTAAAATACTGTTCTGCACAAAGAGTTTTTTCAGTAATAGGAGTATATCTATTGTACTTTCCAGTGATTAAATCATCCACTCCTCTTTTTATTTTTCTTGTTTTGTCTGCTTTAATTGTTTCAAAAATTTCTGGATTTTTATCTTTATAAAACTTAAGCCAGAGATCCCATTGTTTGTCTATGTCGAAATCATCTGATGATAGATCCTTCTTTTCGATAGATGCTATAGACATTGTTTCAAATACATCGTGACAGACTTGTCCTAATAGTGCTGCTCCTCCCGCTATATCTTCTATTCCAAGTGAATAAGAGAGAAACCATTTCCATTCACAATGATCATATGTGTTATAACTTGATGCTGATATGCCTTCGATTTTCATTTTTAAAATAGTCCATGTTGTTGAAACAAAGTGTCTAATTTACTCTTAATTATTAATTGAGTTTGTTCAATAGAAATATCTTTGTTGTCTATAATGCTGTAGTATTCTCCAAGTGGAAAGTTATCTAAAGCACACTCTGATTTGGTTTGAGAGTTAAATATGTTCCTTAATAATCTAAATGGATAGACTCCTCTCTCGCTTCCCATTGAAATTTCATTAGGGAATCTTCCGTCGCAAATAATTGCAAAATCTATGTTATCTGACTGGATTTTATTATAAAGCCCACGAGACCAGCAGTTCTCGTCCATTTTTCTTAAAATACTTGTTCCTAGTATTTCCATTACTTGTCTTGATGTTAGGCATCCAGTTGGCCTAATTGGTTTGCTATTCTTATCAACTCCATAATACGATTGAATAATTTCTTCTGAAATAGACGACCATTCTATGTTAGTCAGAGAATTTTTATCTTCGTCTGTCCCATAGCATTGCATTATGTTTAATCCCAAGATATTAATACATATGTCTTTAAGAGTATCTGCAAACGAATACATTTTTACCCTATGTGTTTCTAGTAAAGCAGATGTAAATTCTCCTGGAATATCTGGATAAAATCTCTTGTTAGTATATGTGTCTAATAAAAATACATCTTTTTCTTTTGATTGAACTAAGAATCGTTCATTTTTAATCTGCTTGTTTAGATAATAAGCTAGGGCGTATTTACCAGCAGATGTTTTTCCAGAGGATTTTTTACCTGAAAAAAGTATTGTTAACTTTGGCATTTAGTGATCCTTTGAAAGCTTGGTAAGAAAATATCAGTCATCTCAAGAGAGGATAGCTCATCTATGTCTTTTCCTACTGGAATAAGATGGTTTATATTTATAATATCGAAATAATTTTGACAATTTCCAAAAAATTTCTCAGTTGCTAACAAACCTTTTTCGTCTGTGTCTAACATTAAGTAAACATTCTCTACTCCAATCTCTATCAGTTTTTTTATCTGATAGATGGAAATATCTAGTCCGAATAAGCATATAGCATTGTATATTTTATATTCATCTAAAAACCATATTTCCTTTGGGCCTTCTGTTATTACAACAGACTTTGTATTTCGTATATATTCTTTAGCATTATTAAAATTATAAAGAACATTGCTTTTTTTAAATCCAAAGTGCTTCCATTTGGAATATCCTCTAATCATAGGATTGTCCTTGGGACATCCCTTATTAGGCTGGTGAAACCATGGACAATATGGGCATTTTTCGTATATGGTTCTTCCTGTTACTCCAATAACGTTTTTGTTATCTTCGTCTATAATTGGAGCAAATGATCTTAAGTGCATTGGCTTAGTAATGTCATTACAAAATCCTATATGAAACTTTTTTAATGTTTTTAATGAAAATCCTTTGTTAAGAAAATAATCACTAGTTTTCACATTTTTTTCTAATAATTTTAAATCAAATGGTTTAAAGTCTTCGTGTTCTTTAAATTTTAATTTATTATTAATAGAATGCACTTGTTTTATACTGTTGTTTATCTTATGAAGCTCTGAATCTTCTAAGTTAATGGTTTCGTTTGAACTTATTCCTAATTTATTACAAAGCCACTCTACTGATTCTATAAATGAATTTGACTCTTTAAAAACAACTGCTTTTACTAAGTCAATTATACTTGAGCCAAAATTATCGTGACACTTATGAGAATAACATCTCCATGTTCCGTATTTAGTATTAATAGAAAAAGATGTAGGATTATCTCCTCCGTGAACAGGACAAGAAAATCGTAGTTCATCATTGTTAACAATGCCATCGTCAATATCTATTCCTAATTCAGAAAGAACAAAATCAATATTTTCTATTGCTTTATTTTTTAAGTTTGATAAAAATAGATTGCTATAATTTTCATTTATTATTTTCATCTGTTCGACTTTTTGCTTTAATTACATCGCTAAAAATCAATCCTTCTTTTATAAACCCGTTCGCAAAAGACTTGTCAACATAAGGATTAAGAGAAGCGTGTAGATTTATATAATCTGACTCAGATGACAATGCACTTCCGTGTCGACACGCTGCTATAAATAATTTTTTATTTCCAAACTCTGGTCCACATCCAAGCTGTGCGTCGTCATCAGTTTTATTCTTTAAAAAAGACATAGACGATGATAACCAAAGGATTCTATCAGATCCAGCCACTATTCCTGTGTCATTTCCGTCGATTCCGTCTCTATTCAACTGAACGTATCCAATTATAGGGACTTCGTACTTTACTGCAAAGTCATGCAAGCTTGTTAACATTAATCCCAATAGAATGTATTCGGGAGTTGCTTTGCTTAATCCTGATCCATCTGTTAGCTTAAAATAGTCATATATAATACAGCAATCGTTAGCTTTTCCAAATTCATTGAATCCAACACATTTGACTATCCATTGTCTAATAATAGACATGGCTTCTGTGTAATTCATTCCAGAAATTGATCTATAATATAAAGGAAGATTTTCTAAGACTTTCTTACTATCTCTTACTTTTTCAATCAAGCCCTTGTCTTTATTAAACTGACTGGTTTCCATCATTTTGATTGGACACTTAGACTCTATGCAGATCATTCTAGATTTTTGATAATCTATTGTTAATTCTGTGTCTAGATACAAAGTAGGAACTTTGTTTTTACTAATATTTATTGCCTTATTCATAGCATCCCAGGATTTTCCACAATTATGCGATATAATTCCATTAGTAACAAAAGAATGAGTTACTGGCATCTTGTAATCAAAAGTTTCTTCTTCAGAATCATCTATAGATTTTACCGTATCGAAAAAATAATGTTCGTCAAGAAGCATTTCTAATTTTTTATATACTGGCTCATCTTTCAAAATAATTAATGCTTCCAATACCATTCTTAGAGAATTTCTTTGTGGTCTTCGTGCTTTTCTAATCCATGCATCAAGTTGGCCAGATAAGGATATATCATATTTATATAATGAAAAACCACGCTTTATCATTTTATTTTTTAGTATTCTTAATAAATTATAAATATTAGGCAGGACATCATTCTTTTCAGATTGTTTTCTGTCAATAATATTGTTTAATAGTTCATTTTTATATGGTAACTTAAATCCGATTAAATCTCTAAATCTTTTTACTTCATTTATACCAAATATTCTTAGAACATAATATTTCTTTCTAATGTCTTTGTTTGGTATTTTTACCATTTTTTCTTTAATAGAACTTACAATACCAGAATTCATAAGAATCGCCTGAACCTGCGTGATCAATATCCTGCTTTTAGAACAAAAGCTTATAGTTTCTTTATTTTCAATTCCGCCATCAGTATCAAAAAGACCACTTATGAATTTAAATATTTGTTCTTTTGAACATTTTCTAATGCTTTCTGGAATTATTTTGTTTCCATCTGGCAAATAAAAGAAGCTTCTATTAAACATTTTTCTAGATATATCTCCACATCCTCTTAGACAATATGTAGATGCATTATTGTTAAGCTTAGTCTCTTTGCTAATATAAGCTCCTTCAAATTTTGTATTATTTATGAAATAATCTCTGATAAAATCATCTTGTGTAGTTAGTTGTATACTATTATCTTTTCTAGCAATATGACCATCTCCGCAAATCAATCCTGCTAAATATGGATCTATGTCTGAAGTGTTGTCTCCCCAGATATTATCTCCTCTTCTTAACACCAGGACATCTCCATGTTTGATATGTTCTGTATTTTTCCATTCCATAGAGCCATCTTCTGATAATATTCTAACAGGATGGTCTGGAGTGCATTGTATAGAAAAGCCATATTTGGTAGTTATTCTTTTATTTTTAGTTAATCCAGAATGAAACCACAAAGAAGGAAGCTCCATCTTTCCGTGAAGATTTAGAACAGAATATGGTGGATTGTTTTGATCTTGTTTAGTAGGATGTAGTTCATAAGGCATTAAAATACCTTGGTCAGTGATAAGACATGTGTCCTTATATCCCACACATTTGCTTCTAGCTCCAATAACAGAAATAGTTCCTTTTCTTGGTCCTCCGCCAATTGCATTGTCCCACTTGCTAAAACCAGTATCTATTCCTATTTGCACAACCGGTTCTTTGTTTATTAACTCTTCAATCAGTCCATCCAGCCCCGCAGACATGCTATGCCATGCTTTTTCAGTATCTACTCCAGACAGATAGTCAACAACGATTCCTTCTGCCTTAGATAAGATATTACCAAGCGACTCAGAAGAGTCTACGTTCTCTAAATATTTTTTAGCATAATCATATTTTGAATATAATTCTCTGACTATGGACATTTTTTTTACTCTAAAAGCCATTGCAGACAATGCTTCAAGAGACATTTCGATATCTTTCACTAGTTCAATATATTCTATTTCGGATTTCTTGCTTATTAAATTCTCATATCCAAGCTGTTCTGCTTTGTTTTTGACTAACTCTATGTCAAAATTTTCTATGTTATCTATTTCATGATAGATCTCTGACATAGACTTAAATAATACTTGATTAATTAATAAGGTAAAATCATTATGATCGACAATACCATCTATTTCAATAAAAGCATTTTTGCCACTTTTTAACAAAGATCCAATGACATTTCTTTCTGCTGAAATATCTTTAAAATTATTCATTTGCAACGCTTAGCTTTCTGGGTTTCATATTGACTCTAAAGTCACCATTCGGATTATTTTCAATTGTGTGTAGATTATTAGCTTCTGTGTTTCTTTTAACCAAGGTTCTTGGTCGTGCTACTTTTTTGTTAAACTGTTGTTCTTCTTCGTAAACTGGATCAGATACAAACTTAATTCCATTTACAACTTTTTCTATTATATCTTTGTCAGGTTTTTTACTTTTTTTAAGAACGCTAGTTTTCTTAGTTTTTTCAGACATTTTTTGTCTGATAGTTTCTAATTTAGAAAGTTTCTTTTCTGGGATCTTAATCTCTTCTCCTGAAATATTTTTATACGCAACGCATATTTTATTCCAGTCTTGAGATAAGACACCTTCTTTAATCAAAAGAAACGACTCTGCAATAGTATCCTCTTCAGTTCTCATTTTTTTGTCTCGCTATTTTTGAATACTTAATATCCCTAAAGCTATCCGCTATTCTATGTATTGCACTTGGGAGGTCTTGTATTCTATCGTTCTTCATTCTTATGATTCTTAAAAATTTATTTAATTTTTTGCACAAAGGAGGAGTATTTTTACAAATAAGCATCCTTTCAGACCAACCAACATTCATACCTTGAATTTCAGGAATATAAGAAGCTGCCGTTTCGTCTATCTTTGCTGTTGCCCATCTATCATAAGCTCTATTAGAATTTATAATTCTTTGAATATATAGAGCATATCTGTTTAGTATATATATGGCACCAGATATTGTTTCTAGAGACATATGCCCAATTTCTTCTAGGCTTAAATTTAAATATTTCAACTCATCGTCTGATGGCTGAGTAAGATTAAAAGAAATCTTATTTTGTTCTTCATAATCAGTAATAATTTTATCTATTTCTGTCATGCTAATATCTTCGGTATTCATATTTTGTCCGCATCTTTCATAGATTCTATTCTAATTAATTGTATTTTATTAATTTTACACCATTCTTCTTTTTTTATATCTCTAACTATTTGTTTTCCATAATTATTCAATAGAGCTTGGCCATGAAAGAATGGGTTATAAGATCTGTGCTGTTCGCCATCGATTTCAAAAGCTATCATTATAGGAAATATAATGTAATCTATTGATAATCTAGATCCTGGTATATTAAACTCTTCTAAAATAGGATAATTAGCATATTTTTCTAATATCAAGTTTTTTATCTTATCTTGAAAGATCGACTTACATTGTTCTTTCATTGGATATTTGGATGGCCTAATATCAACTGATGTCATCTTCCCATTTATATCGAATAACTTCACAGAAACCCTCCTCTGTACTAGGCTCTTCCATTGATTTGATATGAGATGTGGCTACTTGTATCCAACGATCCAGGGTCTTTCCTCTGTGGTCGTCTTTGACTCTTCTTAACGCATGAGTCTCTGGACTCTCTGGTGGAAAATATATGCATCTAATTTGTTCAGAAAAACTTTGTGCTATACTAATATATTTATATCTAGTTATCTTAGTTAGAGAAGTCTTATCAATAATAATATTTGTCTTATTACAAAGACAATGTGTCAAGATAGAAAGTTCTATTGCTTTATAAAGATGCCTATTATCATAATTGTAATCGAGATAATTTCCAGCATGAAGCATGGTTACAAGAGAATCATCATTAACAACAATGGTATTTCTTGTGTTTTGTTCATATATTTTCTTAGAGACAGTGCTTTTTCCTGATCCTATTGTTCCAACTAATAAAGTTATCATAATAATAATTTTTTAGACAAAGCAGTATATAATAGATCTTTCTTAGTAGTATCTGCTACTAGTAGATTCCAAATATTGGCTTGTCCCTGAACTTTCATTTTGTTCTTTTCGTCTTCTGGCTCTTTTCCGTTTTCGTCAAAAGGAAGCTGGAACCAAGAACCACTCTTCGATATAATATCATAATTAATACAAAATGTAATAATATCAGTAACATTATCGCAACCAAATCCATATCTTAACGGAACTTCGATCTCTACGTTTGGTGGCCCCATAGCACTTGCTTCTACAGTATAAATCATGTTATGACCAAGGACTTTTCCATTAACTTCGTCCCACTTTTTCATTGACTTACCAAACAAAATAATATCTGCTTGGTGCT
>Ga0105054_10000854_pt1 | contig 49608 bp, 26 predicted proteins | sample BON02_FD_78091 | JGI IMG/M metagenome (GOLD analysis project Ga0105054, IMG submission 78091) | Freshwater microbial communities from Lake Bonney liftoff mats and glacier meltwater in Antarctica - BON-02 (megahit assembly) | ecosystem: Environmental > Aquatic > Freshwater > Ice > Glacier...
GCCGGCCCTGGCGCGCGCCATCGCCGGGGCGGCCCTCTCGCTGGCCGAGGCCGCGTGCGCCGCGTCGGCCACGGTCGGCGCCAAGATGGTCGAGCGCGCGCTGCGGCCGCCTGCCGCGCCCCTCCCCCGCCTCGGCCGCCCGCTCGCCACGGCGGCGCGCTGCGGCTCCGCCCTGGTCGGCGGCGCGGCCTCCGCCGCCGGCCTCGGCGGCCTGGCGGCGTCCAAGGCGGTGCGCGGCCTCCTATCCTTCGGCCGCCGCCGCGCGGCCGAGTGACCAGTGGGTACACGGGATGGGACTCACGGGCCGCGGGCGCTGCACAAGCGTCCTTTCATGGGGCCCTGTTCCGTCTCCCCCCCCCCCCCCCCTTTCTTCATGTGCGGCGCCTCGCGCTCTCTCTCTGTCGCTCATCCGCCTTGTCGCTGCAGCGCGCGTTCCGTCGGCGCGCGCCGCCTTCATTTATGCCGCCCTCCCTCCATCCCTCCATCCCTCCAATGCCAAACAATACCCGCAGCAGCCACATAACCTTCGTCAGCTCATTCCTCCCTCGCAACCCTCATACCCCGACCCCCGCCCTCCCCTCGTGATTCCGTCGCCGCCACGGCCTCCCGCTCCCCGCGCGCTCTCGCCCCCGCCACCCCCCGCCGACCGTCGCCCTCTCGTTTTCGGGCTCATTCACTTGTCGCAGCAGCAGCACCATCCCTCAGCCGCAACAACGGTTCCTCCCTGTTCCTCCACGCTTGAATTCCTCTCCCTTCCTCCGCCGCTCCTCCTCCCCCTCCCCCCCTTCCTTTTTCTGACACCAACGCCAACGCCCGACCGCCCCTTTCTGCTCCTCCTCGTTCGGCGCCGCGTCTCCGCGGAACGCTTGCTGCACTCCACCTTTTGCGTGGACGTGCGCTGCTTTCGCGGGATGCGCGCTTGATCAGGGGGCGCTTGAAGGGGGCGGGACGGTGGTGGGCGGCGGCAAAGAGAGCGGAACAGGGGGTGAGGGCGTGGCAGAGCGGTGAAGGAGGACGCGAGCGAGCGAGCGCTGGTCGGTGATGCTTCGACGACAGAAAAAGTACAAAAAAATACAAATAAAAGATATCGCAGCAGGACGATGAAACGTGAAATGTAAAAGCCAATAGCCGTCATTCAGCCGTTGCCGGTTCCAGATGTATTTCACACACAGCGAAAAAGGGGGGTCGGGGGTCTCGATTGATTTGCTAGGGACCAGGGTGGTGTGGGGCCGGTCGGGGGTTATTCTCTCGAGGCGAGCGAATGCACACACAGCGCCCGGTGTTTGCCCTTTGTTCCCCCTCACCACCCGGAAAGGAGCCTCGTCACAGGGGTGCGCCGCGTGCCCGGCAGCTTGAACGAAAAGCACGATCCCGGCGATCGCGTGCACCACGCCGCTGCTCGCGCCCGTGTTGGAACGCACGACGGGCGCGGACGGGGTTGGCAGGGCGCCGGGAGGCGGCGCAACCGCCGTCAGACCGCCACGCTACGCTCTCTTCGCCGTCCCTCGTCTCATTGGTCTGAACGAAGATAATGATTCCATCGGATGTGATTGCAAAATTGTCAAGCCGTCACGCTGCTCGTCGCGGGCGTGTGCCTGGGGCGCGCTAGAACGTGTTCGTTGGACAAGACGTCGTCGATCGAGCCGCGCGGGCGCTTGCTGCCGCCAGCGCCGCCGCCGCCGCGGCGCGCGCTGCCGCCTGCGCCTCCGCTTCCTCCTGCTCCTCCTCCGGCTCCTCCGCCTGCGGTCCCGCTCCGCGGCCTGTGTGGAGTCACCGCTCCGCCGCCGGCGACAGCAGCGCCGGCAGCAGCACCACCAGCAAGGGCACGCAGGTCCGCCGCCGAAGGAGCAGGAGGTGGCGCGCCGAGGTTGCTGGCAGCGGGGACGGCGAGCGCGGCGGCGGCGGCGGCGGCGGCCGCCGCTGCCGCGCCGCCCTCCTCGGCGCGGCTGCCGCTCAGCGCCCTGCTTCCGCCGCTCACCTGGCTGCCGCCGTAGATACGGCTGTCGACGCCGTGGCCGCCGGCGAGCCCGTCGGGGGCCGCGTAAAAAGGAGGGCCGCCCGCGACGCTGCTGTGCTGCGCGCGGCCCGCCGCGGCAGCAGCCGTGCCTCCCCCGCCGCCGCCGCCGCCGCCGCCGACCGCGCCGCCCCCGCCAGTTGTGCGGCGGCGGCCGGGCGCGCGCACAAACGAGTGGCTCCCGAGGACGGCGTACTGCTGCTGGTACTGCTGCTGACGGCGGGCCACCCCGCCGCCGCCGCCGCTGCCGTCACCGCCACGGGTCGAGAGGGCCGCGGCGGCGGCGGCGGCGGCGCCGCCGCCACTAACGCGCGCGATCGGCGGCGGCGGAGGGGGCGGGGGAAAGGCAGGGGCAGCCTCCCCCGCCACGAGCGACGCGGGCGGCGGCAAGACTGCGGCGTGGTGCGGGTGCTCATGCTGCTGCTGCTGCTGTTGCTGGGCGCGGCGCGGTAGGGCGGGCATGTGCTCGCCCTGGCTCGGGTTGACGCCGTCGCCGTCGCCATTGCCCCCGCCGGCAGCAACGTCCGGCGCAGCAGCCGCGCCGCCGCCGCCGCCGCCGCCGCCTCCGCCGCCGCCGCCGCCGATCGAGCCCTCGAGCTGCTGCCCTCCCATCGGCAGGAGGGAGCCCAGCGCGGCAGCAGCACCGGCAGCAGCAGCAGCAGCAGCACCCGCCGCCGCCGCCGCCGCCGCGCCGTTCTCGCCGCACTCGCCGTCCTCGGCCTCGCCCTCGCCCTCCCCCTCTCCGCCCTCGCCCTCGCCCTCGGCGGCGCCACCCTCGTCGCCGCCCTCGGCCTCGGCGGCCGCGCCGCGCGCGGTGGTTGCCACGGCCAGGGTGCTGCCTTCCCTCCGCGCGCGCTCGACGCCGCCCTCCGCCAAGGCGGGCGGGGGAACGCTGCCGACGATGCCGTCCGCTGCATCTGCCGCCGCCTCGGCGGCCATCGCGGCAGGGTCTGCCGCGCGGCCGGCAGCAGCGGCGGCCGCAGCGGCAGCGGCGGCAGCGGCGGCCGCGGTGCCGCCCAGGGCCGGCTGCCGGCTCGAGCTCAGCAGGCGCGCGCGCCAGCGGCGGTCGGCCGCCGGGTCGCTGGTGGTCGTGTTGCCGCCACCAGCCTCGCCCTGTCCCTCCTCGCCCGCCTCACCCGCGGCCTCCCCGCCGCCCTCCTCGCCGTCGTCGTGCTCATCGGCGGCGGCGGCGACGACGGCGGCAGCGGCGGCGGCAGCGGCAGCGCATGCGGCCGCAACAGCGGCCGCTGCTGTTGGGGCCACGGATGGGCCGGCGGCAGTGCCGTCAATGACGGCAGCGACGGCGCCCGCGCCGCCGCCCTCGGCAGGCGCCACCGCGACAGCGCCCTCGTGCTCGTCGCCCTCGTCGTCGTTGCCGGCCGTCGCGGCCGCGAGCATGGCCGGGCGGGCGTGGCTGCCGGCGCCCTCGCTGCCGGCCGCGCCGCCGCCGCCGGCAACCCCAGAGGAGGGGCAGGGGCCACCGCCGCCGATGCCGCCGCCGTCCAGGGCGGAGGCGGCCACCAGGGCGGGGGCGCCCGCGCTCGAGCCCGGCCGAGCGTGCCGCGGAGACAGGCCGGCGCCGGCCGCCAAAGTCCCCGCCGCCGCCGGCGAGGGCGGCGGCGGAGGCGCCATCATCGACGACGGCGCCGGCTGGTGGTGGTGGTGGTGGTGGTGCTGCTGCTGCTGCTGGCGATGGTGCTGGTGGCGGCCACTGCCCGCTCCGCCCGCGGCGACAAAGGCCGAGGCGGCGAGCGCGAGCTGGTCGTCCAGCTGCCGCGTGGGGCTGAGACCCCTCTTGCTGCCCTCCTGGCCGGCGGCGGGGCCGGCGGGGCCGCCGCTGCCGTGGCCCCAGCTGCCACCTCCGCCAGCTGCGCCTAATGCTGCTGCTGCTGCTGCGACGGCGGCCAGCATGCCGACGGGGCTGTGAGGCGGCGGCGGACCCCCTAGACCGGCGCCAGAGGCCGCAGGAGCAGCGGCGGCGGCGGCCGCAGGGGCCGCCGTCGCGCCGCCGCCCCCGGAAGGCCCCGCCAGGGCCCCCCGCGCTGCTTGCGCGAGGAGGGGCTTGGCGATGCTGCCGGGGCTGCTGCGCTGGTAGAGGGGCGCAAAGGGCGCGCCAGCCATCCCCCCGCCCGCGCCGCGCGAGCACCGTCCACCGCCGCCGCTGCTGGCGCTGCCGCCGCCGCCGCCGCCCGAGGCGGGCGCCAGGCGTGAGGGCGGCGGAGGCGGCGGCGGGGCAAACGCAGCAGCAGCAGCAGCAGGAGCAGCACCGCCGCCGACTCCGCCCCCGCCGCTCGAGGGACCGGCCCACTGGCCGTGATGCGCGTGCGAGTGAGGGCGCGGCGGCAGACCGCTGTGCGGAGCAGCAGCGTTGGTGCCCGGCGTGGCGCCGCCGCCCGCGCCAAACCCGAGCCCGAGCGGCGTCAAAAACTGGGGCTGCTGCTGCTGCTGGTGCTGGTGCTGGTGCTGGTGCAGCGGCGGAGGCGGCTGGGCGTGCGCGTGGTGGGCGCCGCTGGGAGGGGGAGGCTGCTGGCGCAGAGGCGAGGGCTGGGGCGCGGGGACCTGCTGCTGCTGCTGCCGCTGGGGGTGGTCGAGAGGCGTGGCGGGGCCGGCGGCGGCGCCCCCAGCCCCGCCCGCCGCCGCCGCCGCCTGCTGCGCGCCGGCGGCCGTGCCCGCGAGGCCGCCTCCAAACACGCCGTGCAGCTCCGTGACCTGGGGCACGTTGGCGTCCGAGAGGGCGGCGGCGTTGGCCGCGGCGGCGGCCGCGACCGCTGCAGCGAGATCGGCGACCGGCAGCGCGCCAGGCTGCTCGCCGGCCGCCGCGACAGGCGCCGCTACTGCGGTCGGAGGCCCCTCGTCGAGCGCGCCGGCTCGTCCGGCGCCGCCGGCAGCGGCGCTCGCCGTCGCGCCCGCGGCCGCCTGCTGCTGCGCGGCCGCCTGCTGCTGCGCGGCCGCCGCCGTCGCGCGCCGGAACCCGCCCGCCAGCCCGAGGGCCCCGTGCACCTCGGTGTACTGCGGCGTCGCGTCCACCTCGTCCTCGCGCTGCGCGCGACTGCCGTCGGCCGACTGCGGCGGGCTCGAGCCGGGCGGCAGATCGCCGGCGGGGCCGGCCCCGCCGACGGCAGCCGCGGCCGCGGCGGCAGCGATTGGCGCCGCGGCCGCCGCCTGCGCCGCGGCGGCAGACGGCGGCGCGGGAAAGGCAGCGGCAGCGGCAGCCAGCCCGGGGGCCGCGGACTCGACCCGCCGGCGCTGCAAAGCGGGCTGCTCGTGCGCGAGGGCGGGCAGGCGCTGGCGCGTGGCCGAGGTGCGCGCGGCGCGCGACGACGGGCCGGCGCCGCCAAAAGGGCCGGCGCCGGCGCCGGCGCCGCCGCCGCGGTCCTGCTGCAGCGAGGCGCCCGTGACCACAGAGGCGGGCGGGGGCATCAGCAGGGTCGCCGCTGCTGCTGCGGCCGCGGCGGCTGCTGCGGCCGCGGCGGCCGCTCCTGGCGCGCCGCCACCACCGCCACCGCTGGCCAGGCGGCCGGCGGCAGAGAGGACGCCCGCGCCGCCCGCGCTGCCGCCCGCGCCGCCGCCCTCCTCGGCGGCGACTGCGGCGGCGGCGGCGGCTGCGGCGGCGCTGTGAATGGCGCGCCGGATGGCCTGCGACGTGGCGCTCTGCGCGGCCTGGAGCTGTCCGGCCTGCCCGAATGGAAGGGGCCGAGAGATGGTCGCAGCGGCGGCGGCAGCGGCCACCGCCGCCGCCGCCGTGACGCTGCCGACGGCCGTGGCCTGAGACGGCTGCTGCTGCAAGCCCGCCTGCTGCTGCAGCGGCAGGGGCAAGAGCTGCTGCTGCTGCTGCTGCTGCTGCTGCAGGCTGCGCTCAAAGCCGGGCGTCGGGGGCGGAGCCGGCAGGGCCGCGGCGTGCAGAGGCGCGGGCACCGACGGCGCGGCCGAGTAGCCCGCCAGCGGCGGCGAGGCGAACCGCGCGCTGAGCGCGTGCGCCGCCGCCGCGCCGTCGGCGGCGGCGGGGGTGCCGCCGCCGTTCCCGCCGCCGCCGCCGTTCCCGCCGCCGCCCTCCATGGCCGTGTTGTTCTCGCCCGCGGCGCTCCAGACGCCTCCGCCTGCCATCGGGCGCTGAGCGAGCGACAACTGCGGCAGGAGCACGGTGGTTTGGTAGTGCCTCGAGGCGGGCGTGCGGTGGTGGGGGTGGGCCGAGGGGCCAGCGCCGCCGCCGCCGCTGCCGCCGCCGCCGCCGCCGTTTGCCCTCGGGGCCGCGCCGCTGGCCGCGGCCTGCAGCAGCGACGCCTGCGCCTGCGGGCGCGGCAGCGCCATCGAGCCGGCGGCCCATCCAGCAGAGACGCTCCCGGGCACGGCCTCCGCGAACGGGTCCTGGTCGCCCTCGTCCATGCCGTCGCCCGAGCCCCCTCCGCCGCCGCCGTCGGCCCCCCCGCCGCCGCCGCCGCCGCCACCCCCGTCCGCGGTCGCCGTCGTGGTGCCGCCCCCGCCCTCCCCGGCCTCGTCGGCGCGGACGGAGCCACCCACTGCCTCTGCGGCTGCGGCTGCCGCGGCCAGGTCGTTGCCGCCCGCGCCCTCGAGCCCTGCCTCGTCGGCGCCCTCGTCGTCGTCGCGGCCGCCGCCGCCCTCCTCTGCCTTGCCACCTCCCTCCTGGTGCCGTGGCTGCTGCTGCTGCTGCTCGGCGTCCTCCTCCTCTTGTTCGCGCCCAGCGCGCGGGCCCACGTGAGGAAGGTTGCTGGCGGCGCCGCCGAAAGCGTCGCCCTCGCGAGAATCGCGGGCGGCCGCGCCCGATGCATCAGGGAGAGGCGGCGGCGGCGGCGGCTGCGCCGAGCCCGCGACGGCGACCGCGGCTGTGCCAAAGGAGGGAGGAGGACCCGCCGCGGCTGCTGCTGCTGCTGCAGCAGCATCGGCGGTGGTGGGACGCGCGGGGAGTGAAGGGCCTGCATCGCCCGCCACGCCCGCGTTCGCCACGCCAACACCACCGCAGCCGCTGTCGCCCCCGCCCCCGCCAGGCTCGCCGCCGCCCCTGCCGCCGCCGCCGCCGTTGCCGCGCTCGCCGCCGCCGCCGCTGAGCATGCTCTCCGTGCGCGCCGACATGTCGACCGTGCCGCTGTGGTGGCCGCCCGGGCCGCTTCGAGTCGAGAGGCCACCTCCGGCCGTGGCCATGGAGCTGTCGCGCAGCCCGCCCACAGCGCGAGCGGCGGCGGCGGCGGCGGCAGCGGCGGCGACCGCGGCGGCGGCAGCGGCGGCGCTGCCACCGCCGCCAGCGAGGGCGGTGGCGGCGGCAGCAGCAGCAGCCGTGGCCGCCTGCCGGTGGTTAGAGGCGCTCGCGACAGGGCGGCGGCTAGCCGCAGCCCCGCGGCCGGCGTTGCCGGACGCGGTCGGCGCGTACCCGGCGCCGCTGCTGCGCCGGCGGTTGGCCAGCGGCGCGGCAGCCGCTGCCGCAGCGCCCCTGCCCGCCGCCGCCGCCACGCCTCCGGCCGCCGTCGCGAGACGAGCGGTGGCGGTGCCGCCGGCCCCGCCGCCGCGCGCCGCCGCGCCCGCGCTGCTGATGCCCGCGCGTGCGGGAGATCCCCCGTGCGTCTCGCGACGCAAGCGCCGGGCGCGAGCGGCCGCGTCGTCGTCGTCGCCGTCGTCGTCGCCCTTGCTGTCGCCGCCGCCGCCGCCGCCGCCGCCGTCGGCGCCCGTGCCCGTGCCAGGGGCCGCGCCCCCGGCCGCGTCCTCGTCGGCCTCCCCCTCGGGCGGCGGCATGAACATCGTCGCCTCGGCCGGGGCGGGGCGGGCGGCGGGGGCAGCGCCGGGCGCGCTGCCCCCGCCGCCGACGCCGCTGCCGCCACCGCCGCCCGGGCCGCCGCCGCCCGCCGAGCCCCGGGCGAGGTCGGCGGCGGCGGCTGCTGCTGCTGCTGCTTGGCGCCCTCCCGCCTGGGCGTTCGATGTGCCGCCGCGGCCGCCTCCATCAGCCGTGCTGCCGCGACCGCGCCCGCTGCCGCCACCGCGGCGCTGGCGGCTGTGCCCCCCGGCGGCCGCGCCCGCGCCCCCTGCAAGGGCCGTGCCCGGCCGGCTGCCCTGGCCGCCGTTGCCGCCGCCGCCGCCTCCGCCGCCGCCCCCGGCAAACGCGGCCTCGCCCTCGCCCTCCTCCGTGGTGCCCGCGGGGCCGGCGCGCCCGCCGACGGCCACGTCGCCGTCGTCTGCGACAGTCATGCCGTCGATCTCGGCGGCCGCGGGCTCGGCCGGCTGCAAGGCGCCCGCCGGCGCGGGGCGGGCCCTGTCGTCTTGGTTCGCACCGCCGTGCCCGGCCGCGGTCCGGACGGGTCTGCCCGGGCCCGGTCCGCCCGCCGCCGCTGCCGCCGCGTCAGTCCCGGCCGCCGCCGCCTCGCCCGCGACGCGCCGCGCCTCGGACGAGGGGTCCGACCGCGACGACGAGCACGCGCCGCTGCCCTCGCTGCCGGCCGCGGCGCCCTCGTCGTCGTCGTCCTCCTCGTCGCGGGCGTTGGCCTCGGGGTCGTCGGCATCCTCGGCGTCGGCGTGCTCGTCGCCCTCTGCAAAGACGACGGCCGCGTGCACCGATGCCGCCGGGTGGCCCCCGCCGGCGCCGGACACTGGGCGCGCAACCGGGCCGGCGGCATCGGCGGCGGCAACGGCGGCGGTTGTCGGCACCGGCGGCGGCGCGGCTCCCGCTGCGGCTGTTGCTGTTGCCCGCTGCTGCTGCTGCTGCTGCTGCTGCTGCTGCTTCCGCGGGTCCGTCCCACCACCAGCAGCGCCGCCAAAAGACGGCGGCAGCGCCATCGCCGCGTCGGCCGGCGAGGGCGCGTCGTCGACGTCCATCGCGTCTGCGCCGCCGCTCGCGCCGCCAGCCCCCGCCCGCAGTCCCGCTCGGCCCCCGCCCGGAGCGGCCGCTCCCGTCAGGGCCGAGCGCGCGCGCGCTGGCGGGGGGCCCATAGAGCCGGCGGCGGAAGCGGCGTGCCCGACGGCCGCAGCAGCTCCATCGCCGGCAAGGGAGCGGCGCGCCGGGGCCGCGGGCGCGCTGGCAGCAGCAGCGGCCGCAGCGGCAGCGGCAGCGGCGGCCGCTGTCCCGCCGACGCTCTCGGCGACGGCCCTGTTGGTCGCGTATGCCGCAGTGGCGCCGCCAGCGCCCGAGCGCCGGCGAGATGGCCCGACAACGTCGTCGTTGGCTGCTGCTGCTGCTGCTGCTGCTGCTGCTGTTGTTGCCGTCGGCGGTGCGGCGGCCCCGTAGCCGGGCGCACCAGCATCTGCGGCACCAGAGGGGAGAGCGGCGGCGGCTCTGCCGTCCAAGGGCGCCCGCGGGCGCCCGACCGAGGCGGCTGCGGGGACGCGCGCGGCACCCACGACGGGTGGCGGGTGATGCGCGCTCTCGGCGCGAAGGATAGCGGCGGCAGCGGCGGCAGCATCTGCGAGCTCGGGCGCCACGGCAGCCGGCGCTGGCGTCGCGTCGGCCCCGGCGGCTGGCCCGGCGCCTGTCGCGACGGCGGCGGCCCTGGGGGCGGCCGCTGAGCGCGCCGGCTGCTCGAGCTCTCGCAGCGAAGGCTCGTGGCAACCCGCGACCGATGCCGTGGCGGGCAGCACAACGGGCATGAGGCTCGAAGGCACCGGCGCCGCCGCGACGGGCGCCAGCGCAGGGACGGGCTGCGCGCCCGGCGCCGCGGGCGCTGCTGCTGTTGCTGCTGCTGCTGCTGCTGCTGCTGCTGCTGCTCCTGGCGTGCGGTGTTGATGCTGCTGCGACGCGGCGGGGTGGCCCTTTCCCCCCTCGCCCTCCGCCGCCTCCTCTTTGCGCGTTGCCACCGCCGCCGCCGCCGCCGCCGCCGCAGAGGCTCGCCGGCGCTGGCGGGCCGGCGCCCTCCTCTGCTGCTGCTGCTCCGGCGACACGCCGCCGTCCTCGTCCATGGGCACGGCCTCTTTGTCCCCCCCGGGCTCTCCTGGCTCGGCATCTTCGCCGCCCCGCGCGGCCCTGCCTTGCGCCGTCGTCCTCGTTGCGACGGCGGCGGGGTTCTCCTTGCTCCCCGGCGTCGGCTTGGCGGGAGCGGCGTCCTGTCCCGCCTGCTCCTCTGCCTGCTGCTGCTGCTGCTCCTGCTGCGCGGGTCCCTGCGGCTGGTCCTCTCCCTGCTTGCTCGGGTGCTCCTGCTGGCGCCGCTGCTGCCGAGTGCTGCGGCGCAACAGAACCGGCGGCGGCTCCTCCTCCTCATGCTGCTTCTGCTGCTGCTGCTGCTGCTGCTGCGGCCGCTGCTGCGCCTTTGGCTTTGCCTGCGGTTTGGACGTTGAGGGCTCTTGCTCCTTCTGCGCCTGCTGCTGCCCCTGCTCCAGCTGCTGCTGAAGTGCCGCGCGAGGCGACACGCTGGCCGGGACCGACAACTGGCCCCCGGCCGCCGCGGCCCCCGCCCCGCCCGCCGAGCGGCGCCGCGCCGACGCGCGGCGCGCCACGGCCGACGCCGGCTGCACGGAAGCGCACGCCGGGCCCGCCGCCGCAGAGCGCTGCTGCGCGTCCTCTGCCCGCTTGAGCTTCGGGGCGGGCTGCAGCTGCGGCTGCGGCTGCGGCTGCTGCTGTGGCTGTTGCTGCTGCTGTCGCCGCGGCGCCTCGGTTGGCTGTTGCTGCGGCTGCGGCTGCTCTCGCGCCGCCTGCCTGCGCGTGCGTGGCCGCAGCGCAGCCTGCTGCTCCGGCTGCTGCTGCCGCTGCTGCTGCCGCTGCTGCTGCTGCTGCGGAGCCCCAACGGCCGAGACGAGCGACACGGTGGGATGGATCAGCCCTGCTGCTGCTGCTGCTGCTGCTGCTGCTGCTGCTGCAAGCGCGGCCGCGGCTGCAGCAGTGCCGGCGCCTGCGCCAGTGCCCGGCTGCTGCCGCTGCTGCTGCTGCGGCGGCTGCGGCTGCTGCTGCTCGTCATGCTGCTGCCCTTGCTGCTGCTGGCCACCCTCGCCCTCGTCCGCCGCTGTCGCCGCCTCGGCCCGCCGCCCGCTCCCCTGCCCCCCGGCCGAGTCGGCGTCAGCTTCAGCCGCAGACAGCGCGCTCTGCTCCTCGAGCGAGCGCGAGGGCAGCGCGGCCGACCCGGCCGCCCGCGCGCCCTCGAACGAGACGGCGGTCGAGACCTGGCTGCGAGCGGCGCGCTGTTGCTTGTTTGTTTTGGCGTGGTGTTTTTTTGAGGCGGGAGGAGTGACGGTTGTGAGCGCGGAGGAGGTTTGGAGCGACGGGTCAACGGCAGGCAGCGCGACGGCCGGCGACGCTCGAACGGGCAGTTTCCCGACGTCGGTTCGCTCCGCCCATTTGTGCCGGGCAGGCGATTGTTGTCGCTTCTAGGAACCAGCCGATCATGAGCGGCGGGGAGAGGAGGAGAAAGGCGCCCTTGGTTGTCGGAAAAGTGCGCACGGCAAGGACCAACGGGCGAGGTGTGCGAGGACGCGCGGGTGGGCGCGCCCGCCCGGCCTAAAGCTAGCCAGCGTGCGGATCCCTCACCGGGCTCAAAGGGCCCCCGCCGACGGATCCCGAGTCATTGGTGGGCGGATTGGTCGCTCCCGAGAAAGCGTCGGCCAGAGGAACGTCCTCTTGTTGTGGCTGGTGGTGGCCCTGCTGCTGCTGCTGCTGCTGCTGGTGCTGGTGGTGGGGCCCCACGCCCGCACCCGCCCCGGACATCCGTCTCTCTCAGGACGTGCCGCTCGGCGTCGTCGCGCTCGCGATCATTTTTGCGGTGCTACTAGTTTTTTTTTCGGGTTGCGTTCGCGCGCGCGCCTCCGCCCTCTAGCAGATGAATGAACCAATGAATGAGCGAGACGGGAGGAATGATGCGGTCTAGTTGAAGCGGTCACAGCGTCAGTGTGCTCAATGCACACCGGGTGGGACTGGCGACAGAAAAAAGCGCTCGGCGCTTCAAAAAAGCAAAACAACGGCGCTCGTCAAAGACGCAAAAACCACGGGCCCTCCTTTCAATCAAAGCAGCTTTTTCAAACACACGTCCATCACCTCACAGGGCGGCCAGTTCCAGTCCCATCATTATATCGTCATAGAGGACAGAGCAAGCGCGAAAACGGGGCGAGGAGGGGCGGGCAAAAGCGCGCGCAGGCAAGAACAAAAAAAGGGCCAGAAACAAAAAAAAGCGGGCGGCGGCGGCGGCGGCGGCGGCGGCGGCGGCGGCAAGGACGAGGACGAGGATGGGGACGCAGGGGAGAAGGACGCTCGAGCAGCGCGCGACTCGCTCCGACACTCCGCCGCCCGCTCCATCCCCCCCCCTTTCAAAACACACGCGCAAGCAGGAGTCCGTCCCCCCCCCCGCTTTAGGACGACCAGTCGTTGCTGTTCCAGGGGAACAGCGGCACGCTCTCCTTCTCGCCCTTGGGCGCCAGCGCCCGCGTCGCCTCGACGATCATCGGGTAGACCGACAGCACCGCCACGGTCACCGTCGACTCTGGACCCACCGACGAGGTGAAGATGTTGGTCGCCCACGGGTTGGCGATGTGCTCCTTGAGCGAGTCGATGGGCCCGAGCCCGCGCACGGCCGCCTGCGAGCAGAAGCCCACGAAGGCGAGCATGGCCAGGCGCCCGTTCTTGAGCTCCTTGAGCTTCTTCTCCTCCGAGCGCATGCCCATCGGGTCGAAGGGGAAGCTGTTGAGAAACCCCGTCTCACCCGTCTTTTTAAACCCCTCGTAGCGCTTGCTCTCGAGGAAGGCGAAGAGCGCGACCTCGACGACCGCGAGGGTCTTGAAGTCGAGGGCGTAGGTCTCGGCGCCCGCGAGCCAGAACTTGGGCAGGCCGACCAGGTCGGTAAACAGGATGCCCGCCACCGCGGCCATGGCCCAGCGGCCGTTGGTCAGCTCGGCCTCGCGGAACCAGGCCAGGCGCGTCTTGTCGGTGCCCAGGCGCAGCGGGTCGAAGCCGTAGTCGCCGACTATAGCGAAGGAAGGGGGGGGAATGAGGTTTTGTGTTTGGGTTGGTTGGGTGGGTGGGGCGGAGCGCGTGAGACTGAGGGCTCGCTAGGCGTCGGCGTCGGCGTCGGCGGCGAGGAGATCGGCCGGCGCCGCCGCTGCCGGCGGCGGCGGGCGGCTGCGACGGGGACGACGCGCTCGCGAGAGAGCGCAAACAAAACCAGCGAGAGACTCACGCAGCGAGCCATCGAGGTGGGCAGGGGGGGTGGCTCCGGGGTACCTGCGGGCATTGGATGATTCGCGGCGGGTTCGGATGGAGGATTGGGGCTGGGAGTGAGTCTTTGGGGGGGGGGCGCGCGGGAGAGGGGAGACAGGGGAACAACTTTCAGCTCTTTCTGCCATTCGCGAGAGCGCTCGCAGCACGCGCGAGAGGTCGCTTGATCTTCGCCCGACGATACATGCGCTGCGTCGGCCGTCGTCGGATCTCACCAGGTCGGGCGGGTCGTGGCGCGGGCGACGGTCGTCGAGGCGCGCTTCACGGAGGAGAGGGAGGAGACACCCGCCTGCTTCATGAGCATGGCCATCCTGGTGCTGTTGTGCGCGCGTTGGGCAGATCAAGGGTTCGGAAGGGGCAGAGGTCGGGTGTGGTCGGGTTGGCGGGGGCGGATCTCGGGCTGTTCCTACGGGGGAGAGACGACTTTTTCGGAGAAGAGGCGAGGGAGGAGAGAGGAGAGAGGAGGGGCAGTAGGCAGGAGGAGGAGGGGAAAAAAGGTCGCGTTCTCAGACTTTCTCAGGCTCTCCTCACCACTTTTCATCAGTCGCCCTCCATCTACTGCACCATCAATCGACCGCCTTTACTCTCTTCCCAACGTACTTGTCCTAGTCCTCAAGGCCCCCTTTCCTCGGCCCAGCGCGCCTCACACACATTCAACCAAAAAAAGCAGCACCACCACAGACACCACCGAAGCACAGAAACGAAACGCCCGAGTACCCCACACACCTCACCAGGAGCTGCACTCGATGCAGCAGGTCGGCCAGAGCGGCGCTGTCGGCGGCGGCGCCGCGCGCGCCGGCGCGAGCAGCACCATGCGCGCGATGCCGTCGGCAACATCGGCGCCGACGCCGGCGCGCGCCGCGAACCGCCGCTCGTCGTCGTCGTCGCCGAACCGCCACCACCGCCACGCAAAACCGACGAAAACCGCGGCCACGACCAGCCGCTCGAGCTCCCTGTCCTCGCTGTCGTCCCAGATGCGGGACGCGCGGCGGCAGATCGACGAGTCGGGCGACGAGCGCGTCGGCGCCCTGGTCGCCGGCTTCCGCGGCTCAAACCTGGACACGGCCGACTTTGCCGACAAGGACACAAAGATGCGGCTGATCGGCGGCGGCGCCGACGGCGGCGACGACGACGACGGCAGCCAGCTGCTCGGCCTGCCGCTGACGTACGACCCGGCCGCCATCGCCGCCTACTGGGAGCGCCGCCCGACAGGCGTCGCCACGCGCGTCGTGCAGCTGGTCAGCTCCGGCGGCGCCTTCCTCGGCCGCCTGCTGTTCGACGTCGTGCGCGGCCATCGCGACGAGGCCACCGAGGTCCGGCGCGCGGTCGAGGCGCGCGAGGCGCTCACCAGCCTGGGGCCCGCGGCCATCAAGCTCGGGCAGGCGCTGGCCATCCGCCCGGACGTCCTGTCGCCCACCGCCATGGCCGAGCTCCAGAAACTGTGCGACAAGGTGCCCTCGTTCGACTCGCGCGTCGCCATGGCCGTGCTGTGCCGCGAGCTGGGCGTCTCGTCGCCGCTCGATGTGTATGAGAGCATCACGCCAGAGCCCATCGCGGCGGCGTCGCTCGGGCAGGTGTACCGCGCCGTGCTTCGCGAGACGGGCGAGACGGTCGCCGTGAAGGTGCAGCGCCCGGGCGTCCTGGAGACCGTGAGCGTGGACCTGTTCATCCTGCGCAGCGTCGCGACCTTTCTTAAGGGCCTGGCGTCGCCCAAGCGCAACAGCGCGGGCGAAGAGGTGGGCGGCACCGACTTTGTCGCGCTGCTTGACGAGTGGGCCTCGCGCTTCTTCGAGGAGCTCGACTACGTGAAGGAGGGGCAGAACGCCGAGGTGTTCGCGGAGCAGCTCGCGCGCGACCTGCCCCAGGTGGTCGTCCCGCGCACGTTCGCAAAGTACACCTCGCGCCGCGTGCTGACCGCCGAGTGGGTCGAGGGCGAGAAGCTGGCGCAGTCGAGCGCCAGCGACGTCGGCGCGCTGGTCAACCTGGGCGTCATCTGCTACCTCAAGCAGCTGCTCGAGCCCGGCATGCTGTTCCACGCGGACCCGCACCCGGGGAACCTGGTGAGTCGTAGTAGTCGACCGCGGGCGCGAAGAGAGAGAGAGGCGGGCGGGGGGGAGGAGGAAGAGATGGATGGCCGCCGCGCGCAACGAGCATCCGAAAAAAGACAACGACGCGTCTCGCGCTCACGCCCTCTCGCCGCAATACCACAAAACCCAACCGCCCCTCGCAACCAACCTCCTTCCCCCCTCTTCCCTCCCTTACTCCCACCAACCAAAACAAACAACAGATCCGCACGCCCGATGGCCGCCTCGCCATCCTCGACTTTGGCCTCATGACGACGATCGACGAGAGCGCCAAATTCGGCATGATCGACGCCATCGCGCACCTGGTGCACCGCGACTACAGCCGCATCACCGAGGACTTTGTGGAGCTCGGGTTCATCCCCCCAGGGACCGACCTCTCGGCCCTGCAGCCCGCGCTCGAGCGCGTGTTCGACGCGGCGCTGGCTGGCGGCGGCGCCAAGTCGATCAACTTCAACGAGCTGTCGGCCGACCTGGCCGCCATCACCTTCCAATTCCCCTTCCGCATCCCGCCCTTCTTCGCGCTGACCATCCGCGCCATCGGTGTGCTCGAGGGCATCGCCCTGTCGTCCAACAAGGATTTCGCCCTGGTCGACGAGAGCTTCCCCTACCTGGCCAACAAGCTGCTGACCGACGAAAGCCCGCGGATGCGCGCCGCCCTTAGGTACATGTGCTACGGCGACCGCAACGTGTTCGACGTGGACCGGCTGATCGACCTGCTCAACGCGTTTGAGTCGTACGAGGTGGCGGCGGGGTCGGCGCTCGGGGACCTGGAGCTGCAGGTGAGCGTGAGCGGGGGGGGGGCAGCAGGCGGCGGCGGTGGTGGCGGCGGCGGCGGCGGCATGGTGCGCGCGGCGGCGGCGGCCGAGGCAGCGGCGGCGGCGGCGGCGGCGGGATCATCGGGCCCCGGCGCCGTGGGCCTGTTTGGCCTGCCGCCCAACCGCTTCGACGTGCGCCAGGGCACGACGCTCGGCAGCCAGGGCCGCCTGCGCGACGCCCTCCGGTTCGTCTTCTCGCCCGAGGGCGCGCTCTTCCGCACCTTCTTACAGGAGGAGCTCGTCAAGAGCATCGACGCCATGTCGCGCGACCAGCTGGGGCTGCTGGTTGCGCGCCTGGGGCTAGGGGGCGTGCGCGTGCCCGTGCTGCTGCCCGGGGCCAAGGTGACGTCGCTGCCGCTGGCGCCGTCGCTGACGGACGAGGACCGGCAGGTGGTGGACAACGTGCACAAGCTGATGGCATTCCTGTCGACAGGGGCGCGGGCGGGCGACGCGCCGGCGGCCGAGTGGGGGGCGGGGGGCTCGGGTTCTCGGCCCGGCGCGCTCGACGTGCCGGCGCTCGTGCGCGAGCTGCTGCCGCTGCTGCCGACGGTCGCGCGCGACACGCTGCCGGAGCTCGGCGGCGCCCTGCTGTCGCGCATCTCGGCGCGCGTCGTGCGGGAGCTCTATGTGTAACATCGGTCGCTTCTGTGTCTGCGCGGGTGGTTGAATCGCTTACCCTCCCCTGAGATGCAAAGTCTGCGTTTTTTTTCATTGAATCTCATCGGGGGCGCGTCGTCCGTCGGCGAAAGGATAAAGCGGCGACGTCGGCGAGCTTTGTCGCACAAACACGCGCAACTCAAGCACCAACATACTAGGCAGCAGCACATCGCACATACACACGCCCTCCCAAGGCATCCCAGCAGCAACCATGCTCGCGCAGCGCAGCGCGGCGGGTCCGGTGGTCGGAGGAGGAGCAGGAGGACGCACACCAGTTCGCCCGCGCCTCTCCACCGCCGCGGCGCCGCGGCGCCAGGCGCGCACGTGCACCGTGGCGGTGCTCGCGCACGCGTCCATGGCGACGGGCGTCAAGATGACGGGTGCGTTCGAAACGGAGAGAGACTTTTGCACTGCTCGTTCAAAGAGAGGCTGGGAAGCGCTCGAGCGCGAGCTTTTTATTCACGCCGTCCTCCCCTGACCCACCATCGAAAACCAACAAACACAGGCTTCGTCGGCGAGATGCGCAAGCGGGCGATGGCCCTGCACACCCGCGAGCAGGCCCCGAAAGAGGGCGGCGTCAAGGCTGAGGCGCCGCTCAAGCAGGCGCCCTGGGTGCCGACGCCGGTCGGCTACGCGCGCTTCCTCGACGAGAGCAAGATCGTCTTTGGCACGTTCGAGTCGATCATGGCGGCGGCGGACGGGCACCCCGAGTGTGAGTTTTGTTTTGGGGTTGACGTTGATTGTGCTGTCCAGGTTCTGCGCGCGGGCAAGCGCGCGAAGAGAGACCACACGCGCGCGCGCCGCGGCCGTCTGTCGCTATCTCCTCAAAAAACCTAAAAAAATCCTCAACGCGCGCCCCAACGACGACGCCCCACAAAAATAAAATAAAAAATAGACGCCAAGTTTCGCAACACGGGCCTCGAGCGCGGCGCCGCCCTCACCGAGGACCTCGCCTACATGGCCAGCGAGCACGGCGTCGTGCCCCCGACCCCCGCGCCCGACGGCCCGGGCCACACCTACGCCGACTTTCTCAAGCGGCTGGCCAAGGACGACCCGCCCGCCTTCATCTGCCACTACTACAACTACTCGTTCGCGCACACGGCGGGCGGCCGCATGATCGGCGCGCGCGTGTCGCAGGACCTGTTCGGGGGCAAGGACCTCGCGTTCTACCGGTACGAGGGCGGCGACGTGACCCCGCTTCTGGACGCCGTGCGCGGGTCGATCAACGCGCTGGCCGAGGGGTGGGAGGGCGAGCAGAAGGCGCGGTGCCTCGAGGAGACGTCGGCGTCGTTCAAGTGGTCGGGGCAGCTGCTGCGGCTGATCACCGAGACGGCATGATTCGTCTTGATGATGTGTGTCGCGGTTTGGTGTGTTTCTTTCTGCGTGGGTGTGTGTACGTCCTAGCCCTCCCTTTTTTGTTCTTGTGGTTTTTTGGGCGCGCGGGGGAGCGCCCACCTCCCCCCCTCCCCGCGCGCGAGAGAGGGACGCGTCGCGGCGCCGTCTTCGATCCGCCGCCGTCCCGCCCGTCGCTCTCCCGACCCGATCCTCGCCGCGCTGTGTAAAAACGGTGCCTAGTCCTAGTTTGAAGCGTCGAGCCTTCTGGCGTCGAACGCACGCGCGCTCTCTCTGTGGTTGTTGGGGCGGCGACAGCGGGTCGCTCTCCGCTCCGCCTGCTGTCGCGTCGCCACAACAACAAACGCCGCCCTGCTCTCCCCTTTCAGAGCACAGAGCGCGCAATTCTACCAGCCGCGCGCGACGCGTTCCGCCTGTGCGCCCTCCGGCACCTCATTGCCTCTCTGCGCCACGCCCCCCTCGTTGTTGATTATTCTTGAGGGGCGAAAGAGAGGAAGGCGGGCCTCTTCTCCTCTTCTCCTTCCTCCCTCCTCGGATGCTGGGCCTCTGCCCCACCAGCACACCGCGGATCGCGCACCCAGAGCGGGAGGCGTGACAGCGTCGCCGCGTCCTCCTCCGTCCTCCCGCGCAGCAGCGCAACCGGTTGGCGGCGCTCCTCGAGCCAGGTCTTGGCGCTTCCCCACGAGCGGGGCGAGGGCGTCATCCCCGCGGCCGCCAACACAGACGCCGGCGCGACGACGGTTGAAGAAGGGCTGCCGCGGGACGTCACGCCGGAGGACCTCCTCCGAGAGTTCGAGCACAAGCTCCAAGGCGACGTCAAGGCCGTGGGCACGACGATCACGGCCATCACGGGCGTCATCGTCTTCTGGCGCGGCGTCTGGTCGCTGCTCGACAGCCTGCTCGGCGACTCGGTCTTTGGCGACGTCGCGTGCATCGTCGTCGGCCTGCTGACGGTCCTGGGCATCCGGCTCTCCGGCGCCAAGATGTCGTCGTTCTGGCCGACTTCGTGAGGAGGGTACAACACGGCGGGAGGAGGAGGAGGTTGGACGCGCCGTCGGGGCGTCGCCGCCGCCTCTTCTTGCTCGTCGTCGTCGTCGTCGTCGTCGCGCGTCGAGGCCCTCATCCCCGTACCATCAAAAGCGCAACGCACTCCCGCGCGCCGGATAAAAATTGCCACGCACCGCGGACCCAAACACAACCGGAACGCACATTGTTTCTTGCCTGTACAACCCCCCCCCCCCTCCTCCTCCAACTTTTGGTCGCCCGCGCGCGCGTTCGCCTGCGCCAGATTTGTTCTCGTGACGCTTTAGCGACGTTGTGCAACACCACACTACAGATCGACCTTCGCTCAGACGCCCCCGCCGCCGCCGGTCAGGAGCAGCTCCAGCATCGTCGCGCACATGGCCTTGGGCGGCGGCAGCGCGTGCGACGGCGCGTCGAGCAGGCCGCGCACCGCGCACCGCGCCGCCGCCAGCAGCTCGAGCCCCTCGGCGTCAAACAGCGGCGGCTGCTGCTGCTGCCTGCCGTCGGCGCCGCCCCCCTCCCCGACCAAAGGCGTCTTGCCAAACACGGCCTCGATGACCGAGGGCGCGGCACCGCCCGCCGCCGCCGTCTCGGCGAACGCGCCCGTGGGACCCGCCGCCGCCGAAGCCGCCGCCGCCGCCGCCGCCGCCGCCGCCGCCGCCGCGCGCCCGCCGGGCGACGTCAGGGCGGCGTAGCGCCGGTCGGCGGTCAGCATCAGCAAGGGGCTGAGGCCGCGCGGGGCCGAGGCGGCGGCGGCGGCCGCGAGCGGCACGTCGCGGGGCACAAAAAGCAGGGCGCAGGGCGGGGAGGAGCCGGGGACGGCGCAGGCGCGGCGCGGGGCGGGCGAGGACGCGTCAAAGACGAGCACGTGGCCGCAGCCGACGCCGCCGACGCCGCTGACGCTGTTGCCGCTGCTGCTGCTCGCCCGGCCGCCGCCGCCGCTGCCGTTGGCCGCGGGAGCGCTGCCGCTCTGGCCCAGCCTCGCGGCGGCCGGGGGGGTCGCGGGGGCGATCGCGCGCCCGTTGCCCGTGGGCGACGTGGGGCCCTCAGCAGCAGCGGCGCTGGCAGGGTCGGCAGCAGCACCGGCAGGGGCAGCAGGGGCAGCGGTGGCAGCAGGCGCAGTGGCCCCCCCCCCGCGCGCCGCCGGCGGCACGCCGACCACAAAGACGCCCGCGTGGCCCGGGTCGGCCGCGAGCGCCGTCGTCTCGAGCTCGACCGCCCACGCCGCCGACGCCGTCAGCAGGTCCCACACGACGACGCGCGGGTGGGGCGCCGCCGTGCACGCGACGAGGCGCGGCGGGGCGCCGGGGGCGCCCGCCACAAACGCCAGGCGCACGATCGGGCCGGCCGACGCGTCGCCGGCCGCAGCAGCAGCAGCAGCAGCAGCAGCAGCCGCAGGCCCACGCGCCGCCCCGTCCACGGGCGGCGCGACCAGGGCCGCCACCAGGCGGCACTGCACGGGGTCCCACAGCGTCGCGGTCGTGCCGGCCCCGACGGCCAGCAGCGAGCCGTCCGGGCTGAACGCGGCCGCGCCCAGCGGCCGCCGCTTGTACCCGCCGACAGAGGCGCAGCGCCACGCCGCGGCCGCCGCCGGCGCGCCTCGTGCGCCTCCTCCTGCGCCGCCACCTCCCGCCGCCGCCGCCGCCGCGCGCGCCCACACCTTGAACTCGCCGTCGTCCGAGCACGTGGCGACCATGTCCTGCGACGGGTGCGCGGCCAGGCCCGTCACGGCGCCGCCGTGCGGCGCGTCGATGCACGCCGCCAGCGCAAAGCCCGACCCGGCGCCCGCCCGCCCCCCGCCGGCCCCGACCAGGTCCCAAAGGCGCAGGCTCGAGGCGCCGCCGGCCGCCGAGGCGGCGGCCGCGGCCGCGACGGCGCAGGCCGAGGCGTCGGCGGGCGCGGCGCCCTCGGCGGCAGCCGCGGCCGAGGCCAGCGCAGCCGCCGCCGCCGACGCCGTGTCGGGGCGCACGTCGACGGTGGCCATGGCGCCCGCCGCGCCGCCCGCGAACGCCACGTGCGTCACCTGCGGCTCGCCCGGCGCCGCCGCCGTCGGCGCGGGGCGCTGCTGGTGCTGCTGCTGCTGGGCGGCGGAGGCGGCGGCCGCCGCCTTGCTGCTGTGCTGCTGGTAGTTGGCGTAGTCGCCCTGCGCCACCCACCCGCCGGCGCCGCCGGGGACAGGGGGTGGAGCCCCAGGCCCCGCCGCCCCTGCCCCTGCCCCCGCCGCCGCCGCGACCGCCACCGCGTTGCGCGGCGCCACCTGCATGCGCCCGACGTGCCGGTCGGCCGCCGCGTCGAAGAACTGCAGCTGTGCGTTCTCGCACGGCACGACCAGGTGCCCCGACGACGGGTGCAGGGCGGCGGCCGTGGCGGTGGCCGACTGCCACGGCGGCGGCACGGAAGACGCCGCGCGCCACCACCACGCGGCCAGCGCGTTGCGCTGGTCGGCGCTCCGGAGGCCCTGCGAGGCGTAGCCCGCCGCCGCCGCCGCCGCCGCCATGGCCGCCGCCGCCGCCGCCACGGCCGCGGGCGTCGGCGCGGGCGGCGGCCTCAGGCCGTGCACGGTCGCCTCAACGCGCATGGCCGCGCTGTTGACAACGCGCAGCGTGTTGTCCGACTGCGCCACCAGCAGACGCGCGCCGTCCGCGGGCGAGGGCAGCACCTGCACCAGGGGGCCCCCCAAGCGCGGCAGGTAGGTCCGGCGCCCCGAGGCGACGTGCCACTGCACGAGCACGCCCTCGGCGCCGCCGGACATGAGGTGCGCGCCGTCGGCGCTGAACGCGAGGCACCCGACGGCCGAGGCGTGCCAGTGCACGGTCGTGCAGGGCGGGGGGCCGCCGTGCATGTTGTGGTGGTGGTGCTGGTGCTGCTGCTGGTGCTGCTGCTGCACGGCCCCGGCGCCCGCGCTGCTGCCGCCGCGCCCGCCGAGCGTGCCGCCGCGCACGGCCGCCGCAAAGTCGTGCCAGAGGAGGATGCGGCCGGACGCGTCGCCGGCGGCTAGGGCGCCGTCGCTGGGGTCGAAGGCCAGGGCCGTGTACGCCTTGGTGTGGGTGAGGTTGAGCGGCTTGACGCGGCGGCGCAGGGCGGGGGCGGCGGGGGCGGGGGCGGGGGCGGCTGGGGCGGCCGCTGCTGCCCCTGCCGCGGCCGCGGTGCCCGTGGCCTGAGACGGCGGCGCTGCGTGCTGCTGCTGCGTCTGCCCGTGCCCGTGCCCGATCAGGCCCGCATCCGCCAGGTCCGCCGCCGCCGACCACACGAACAGCGAGTTGCGGTCCAGCACCGCCACGTACGCCCCCGACGGGCTCACGGCCAGGCGCGCGCCCCGCCGCACCTTGAGCCGGCCGCCCGCCGCCAGCGGCGCGCCCGTCAGCAGCGCGACGGCCTGCACGCGCCCGGCGGCGCCGCCGCGGTGCCGCAGCACGCAGTAGGCGACGCCGAGGGGCGCCGAGATGGCGAGCGCTTCGACGCCCTCGTCGGCGGCGACCGTGTGCACGGCGAGGCACTCGCCCGTGGCCGCGTCCCAGTGGCGCAGCGTGCCGTCGGCGCTGGACGAGTAGAGGCGCAACGCCGTCGCGGTCGCCGTCGCCGTCGCCGTCGCGGTCGCCGTCGGCGCCGGTGCCGCCGCCGCCGCCGTCGCCGGGTCGAGCACGACGGCCGTCACCTCGCCTTGGTGCCCGCGCAGCGTGCCGACGTGCTCGCCGGACAGGGCGCTGTAGACGCGGATGTCGGTCGAAACGGGCACGTAGATCAGGCGCCCGTCCGGCGAGAAGCACGCGGGGCGGCGGGTGAGGAAGCCGCCCTTGAGCGCTGCTCTCCCTGTCCCTCCTGCTCCTGCATCGCCTCCTCCTCCTGGTGCCGCCGGCATGGTGGTTTGTCCCGCCGCGGCGTCGTCGGATGTGACCTCACTCGGAGCGCCTCGTCGGGGCCGCAGCTCGGGCGCTTTCGGACGAGATAGAGGGGAAATCAGAGAGGCGGCGCGTTTTTTTTTTTTTGCGGGGGCAGGTCTCGAGTCGTGTCGTTCGATTTCCTGATGGGTGTGGGACGACCTTATCACTCTGGCGTGAGGGGCATCGACGTCGTTTCCATTACTGCGTGTCGTCGATGACTTGTGGGAGGGTAGAAAGGACGCCGGATAGAGAGATCAATGAGGTAAACAACGCCTTTGCTGAGTTCAACGCCGACCCGCGCAGTCGTCCCCGCCTGTTTGCCGCCGCCCCCCGCCTCAGCCGCGCTCTCGCAGCAAGCGCCCTCTACCGCGCAGCGGCCTTGCGCGCGCTCCGCCGCACGGCGGGCGTGACGTCCGCCCCATCATTGCCGCCGCCGGCGCCGCCGCCAGCAAACCGCACGCGCCCGGGCCCCGTAGAAACCGCCCCGGCCTTGGCCCCGGCCTTGGCCGTCCGCGGGGGAGGCGGCGTGGCAACCGCCGCGGCCGCGGCCGCGGCGCGCGCCGCGGCCGCGCCAACCGCCGACTTGGCGTTGTTGCCGCCCTGGGCGGCGCCGCCAAAGACGGGCGTCGCAGGCGTGGCGCAGGCCGGCGCAGTCGGCGCTGGAGCAGCAGAAGCAGCAGCAGCGGTGGGGGCGAACGAAAACGTGTCGGCCTGGTCGTCGTCGTCGCCGCCGCCGCCGCTGCTGCTGCTGGCGTTGCTGTCGTCGCCGGCAGGGGCGCGCCCCCGCTCGCTGAGGTGGTCCTCCTCCTCCTCCGCCTCCTCCTCCTCCTCATCGCCATCATCATCAGCGGCGCCGTCAAAGTTGGCGCGCACAGGCGTCCGGAAGCTGAGGCGCCCCTTGCCGGCGCCACGGCCGTCCCCGCCCACGCCGCCGCTCCTTCCGGCCGCGCGGGCCGCCGCCGCCGCCGCCGCCGACGCGCGGCCAGAGTAGGGCGTGCAGCCGGCCTGGTACGCGACGGACCCGTGCGTGGCGCGCCCGGAGAAGGGCGTGTGCCCGGCCTGGTGCCGCGACCACCGCCCGCCCTCTGCCGCCGTCGCCGCGTCCTCAGCCGCGTGCTGCTGGTGCGCCTGCTCCTGCTGCTGGCCCGCGGGCGTCGACGCGTGCGGCGTCAGGCCGAACGAGACGCGCGGGACGGTCGACGCCGCCGTGGCCACGCCCACGTGCCGCCAGGGCGGGTGCGACGTGCGCAGTGCCGAGCGGGGCGGCGGCGCCGGGAGCGTCGCCGTGCCCAGCTGCTGCTGCTGCTGCTGCGAAAGCTGCTGCTGCCGCTTGTTGGCGGCAGCGGCGGCGGCGCAGGCGCCGCCCCCCTGCCGAGTGCTGACGGCCACCTCAAACTGCGCAAACAGGCTCGTCGCGGGCGTGCGCAACTCGGGCGTCGCTGCTGCTGCTGCTGCTGCTGCTGTCGTCGTAGGAGCAGCAACGGTCGTCGCCGCCGCGTCGTCGCGAGCGGGGTCGGCGTCCGCGCCCAAGGGCACGCGGCGCGACGGGCCGATGCCGGGCGTCGACTTGATGCCGATGGGCGTCAGCACGACGCCGCGCGGCTTCGGGACGTTGGCCGTCGCCGGCTTTTGCTGCGAGAGCGTGAGCTTGGACGCCCACGACTCCACGAGCAGGTTTTCAGCCTCCATATGTTTTAAACTACGGCAGCTGTCTCGGTTCTCTCCCTTGTTTCTTTTCGTTGTGCGGCGCTCTCGTCGACGACAAAGACGGGTGATGTTGGCGTGTGGTTAAAGAACGCCGCGTTGTTCGGGATCGCGCGAAGGGGTGAGACGTTGCGCGCCTTGCAGAGAGAGAGGGACGGGGGAAGGAAGAAGAGAGAGAGGGGAGCCTAAAAAAATCACTTGCACACCACCCCTTGGCCTCTTCCCTCCATGAAGAATCTCGAGCTCCATCTCTCGCTCTCGCCCTCCAAGCCACCTCAATTGCCATATCTGGTCCCGCCCCGCATTCATATCGCCGACCCCGCACCACCATCCCCGCGTCAAGAACCCAGCACCCATCAAGAGAGCTCTCTCCTCGTTCTACCGCCCGCCTCCCCAACACCTCGGACGGATCTGCCGCCCGCTCGCCAGCACAAGCTCTCGCTCGCGACACTCAAAGTACTCGACGCGCGCGCGCCGCCGACCAGGGCGCGCGGAAGCGGGCTCACCCAACAAGAGAGAGGGGAGAGGGCAAAGGCAAAACGACAACAGAGGGGTTGCGACCTTCGCCCGCCTCTCTTGGATAGACACCTGGCTCCCAGCGCCATGCACCGCAGCAGCTTCAGGAGCAGCCGGGCCACGGCCGGCCGCGCCGCCGTCCTCGGCCGGCGCGTGCCCCGCCTCGGCGCGCCCAACCGCCTGGTGCTGCTCAACAGCGGCAGCGCCCTGCAGGCGGCGGCCGCTTTCGCAAGCGGCGGCGCCGGCGGCGGCAGCGCCAGCAGCAGCAGCAGCAGCAGCAGCCAGGCGGCTGCCACCAACAACGCCACTTCCGCCAACGCCGTTGCGTCCGCCGCCCCCGCCGCGGGCGCCGCCGCCGCCCTCTTTGACGAGGTCGGCCGCACGGCGACGGCGGCCGGCGACAAGGCCAGCAGCAGCGGCGCCGCGGCGCCCAGCGCCAAAGCCGCCGCCGCCGCTGCCGCCGCCGCCCCCGCCTCGGCCGCGGCGGCCCGCGCCCTGCGCCCGTCCGCGCCCCCGCCCACCGCGCTGCGCAACCTCGTGTTCGTCACGTCCGAGGTCGCGCCCTGGTCCAAGACCGGCGGCCTCGGCGACGTCATGGGCTCCCTGCCCGCCGCCCTCGCCGCCCGCGGCCACCGCGTCATGGTCGTCGCGCCCCGCTACGCCCCCTACCCGGAAGCCGTGGACACGGGCGTGCGGCACAAGATCCCGGGAGGGCTCGCGGGCGGCGAGCCCGAGGTCGGCTACTTCCACCACGTCGACCGCGGCGTGGACTACGTCTTCGTGGACCACCCGTCGTACCCGCGGCCGGGGGGCTTCTACGCGGACGCCGACGGCGCCTATGGCGACAACCAGTTCCGCTTCTCGCTGCTGTGCCTGGCCGCGCTCGAGGCGCCGCTGGTGCTGCGCGCGCTGCAGCCAGGCAAGGGCGCCTACGGCCAGGACTGCGTCTTCATGGCCAACGACTGGCACGCCGCCCTCGTGCCCGTCTACCTGGCCGCCAAGTACCGCCCCCACGGCGTCTACGCAGGCGCGCGCTCCGTCGTGGCCATCCACAACCTGCGCCACCAGGGCGTCTTCCCCCCAGGGTCGTTCCGCCAGCTCGGCCTGCCGGCCGAGTGGTACCCGGCGGTCGAGTATCAGTACCCGCCGCACCTGAGGAGCGGCCCTTGGGCGGAGGAGGGTCGGTCGGTCAACCTGCTCAAGGCCGGGGTGGCGGTGGCCGACCGGCTGGTGACCGTGTCGCCCGGGTACGCGCGCGAGGTGACCACGTGGCTGGGCGGGTGGGGACTTGAGGGCCTGCTGGCGGCGCGGTCGCCCGTGCTGTCCGGCATCGTCAACGGCATCGAGGAGGCCGAGTGGGACCCCGCGACGGACAAGGACATCGCGCGCAACTACACGGCCGCGACATTGCGCGAGGGCAAGGCGGCCAACAAGCTCGCCCTGCAGCGCGAGCTCGGCCTGCCGGAGGACCCGGACGCGCCGCTGCTGGCCTTCATCGGGCGACTGGACTACCAAAAGGGCGCCGACCTGATCCTCCAGGCCGCGCCGCGCATCCTGCAGGAGCAGGGCGGGCGCGCGCAGCTCGTGTGCCTGGGCTCGGGCACGGCCGACCTCGAGGGCGGCCTGAGGTGGCTCGAGGCCGCGTACCCGACCCAGGCGCGCGGGTGGGTCGGCTTTAACGTCGCGCTGTCGCACCGCATCACGGCGGCCGCCGACATGCTGCTGATGCCCTCGCGCTTCGAGCCGTGCGGCCTCAACCAGCTGTACGCCATGGCCTACGGCACGGTGCCCATCGCGCACAAGACGGGCGGCCTCGCGGACACGGTCGTCGACTTTGACCCCTTTGCGGACGGCGGGCCCAAAGGGACCGGCTGGACCTTCTCGCCGTGCGACGCGCAGGGCCTGGCCGCCGCCGCGGGCAACGCGCTGCGCACCTACGGCGAGCACCGCGAGGAGTGGGAGGGCATCGCGCGGCGCGGCATGGCGCGCGACTCGTCTTGGGAGCAGGCCGCCGTGACGTACGAGCAGGTGTTCGAGTGGGCGCTGGTCGACCCGCCGTACGCTCGCTGATCGGACTCGATGGGCAGGGATGATGGAAGGAGGACGCGAGCGCGGGAGAGAGAGAGAGAGAGAGAGCCCAAAATAGAGGGGGTTTGTGGCGTTGTTCGTCTGACGCCCCGCGGACGACGGAGACACGAACGCAACGACGACGACGAGCCTGTCCTTTTCTCCCCGTTGCCTCCGCCCCCATCCCACCACCCTTCTTTGTCCTTGATCTCTCTGCATAATCTCCTTTTGTCAGGCCTAGAGGCAAAGAGATACAGACCCCCTCCCCCAACAACAACAACAATACAAAACGCAACGACATCACACGCACCCCCCCCTATTTGTTGTCGACGGACGGCGTGCCCACGCGCGCGCGCGCGCAAGACACGGACGCACGCGCGCCACCACCCCGCTCGTGTGTGCACGCGCGCGTGTGTGTCCGTGCGTGTTTGCGCGCGCTCTTTTCTCGCTCTCTTTCGCTGTTGTACGCGCGTGCGTGTTCTTTGCGTTTAGATAGAACCCCGTCCAAATGCAGGGACGTGAAGACGTGCGGCAGCGCGCGTGCTGCCGTCCTCTCCAAAGAACCCAAACCGCCCTCCTTTGCCCGCCGGTGGGGGTTTCGCTCGTCGCGGGTCGGGATCCCAATTTGTGTCAGGCACACCAGGGGCGATCGGCGGGCGCTCCCCTTGATACATTACGAGCAGCAATGTTTTGAATGAAGAAGAAAAAAAACGACGCTCACCCTCGCCGCCGCCGGAGTAGGACGCGGAAGATGCTCTTGCGAGCGCTCTTGCCGCCGCTCGTCACGTAGTGCTCGCGCTCGGTGGGCACGCCGAGGGGGTTGACCGACAGCCACCCGCCCTCGCGCGCCCACGCCGACACAAAGGGCGCGGCGTCGTCGTCCTCCTCGTCCTCCTCCTCCTCCTCGGCGTCGTCACCGTCGTCGTCACCGTCCTCGTCGCCGCCGTCGTCAGCCGCTTTGTCGGCGGCTCCTGCTGCGCCTGCTGCTGCTCGCTGGTCCTCGCCCATCCTCTGCTTCTTCGACAGTTGGTCCGTGCCGCCACCGCCGCCACCGCGCACCTGCTCCGGGGGCGGCCCGGCGTCTGGGAACGTCGCGCCGGCCTCAAAGTGCTCGCCCGACAGCTCAAAGGCGCCGCCGCACTCGGCCTCAACGGCGTCGCGCATGGCGGCGGCCGCCGAGTGGATGTCCGACTGCAGAAAGACGCAGCCGCCCGGGGCGACGCGGTCCCGCAGGAACCGCGCGAGCGCCGGCTGAAGCACGCGGCGCTTGTGGTGCCGCTTTTTCCAGTGCGGGTCGGGGAACTGCAGCAGGCACGCGACGACGGGGCCCGGGTACGCGTCGAGGAAGCATGCGGGCAGGGCGACGGTGGCGTTGGCGAAGCAAAACGCGACGTCGTCCTGGAGGCCGAGCACCTCGGCCCAACGGTTGGCCCGATCGACGAGTGCCTCGCGGATCTCGATGCCCAGGTAGTTGCACGCGGGCGTCGCCGCGAACGTGGCGGCGGCGGCCGTTGCTGCTGTCGCAGCTGTCGGCAGCAGGACGGCCGGCGACTGCTTCGGCGGCGCCGTTTGCTGCTGCGCCTCGGCGGCGCGCAACTCCCGCATGCGCCGCGCCAGCAGCAGCAAGAAGCGCCCCTGGCCGCACCCGACGTCCACGACCAGCGGCCGCGTCGGGTCGGCGAACGTTTTTGACCAGTCGGGCGGCGGCGGCGGCGGCGCCGAAAACTCGGCCCTGAGCGGGTTGACGTGTTGCCGCGCGCGCGTCTTGCCCTGGCCCGCGCACGAGATGGCCAGGCCCAGCTCGAAAAAGGGGGAGCCCGGGTTGTCTCCGATGGTGCGGATGGCGTCCGGGTCCTGCCGGCTGGGCGGACGGTCCGTGGCCGGGAGCTGCGGCTTTTGCGGCTTTTGCGGCTTTTGCTTGTTGGTCGGCTTATGTTGCTTGCGACCACCGCCGCCGCCGTCGCCGCCGCCGCCCGCACGCTCGGCCGCCGCCGCCGCCGCAGCCGCTTTCGCGCCGCTGGCGATCGACGACGACATCCGGCCGCCGACCGTGCGTTTGGCTGATGCTGCTGCTGCGGTCGCGTGCTTGCTGAGAAAAAGCATGTGAGGGGAGTGGCGGCGGGAGGGAGAGGAGCAAAATTGACTGGGTCGACGACAGCGACCCGACCGACCCGCGGCGATTCGGCACAAGACTGAGGGTGATTCTTGTTAAATGGGCACGAGAAGCACTTACGGGCGGAAAGATGAGCCGTCCCTCCGCCTGAGGACCGGGACTCCCGGTCCGAAAATTTTGGTGACCAAAATCCAACAGGATGGGACCCACGACAGTTTTCTCGAGCGGTGAGGGGCGCGGGCAGGCCCCGTTTCAATCAACAAACAAACCAATCCAGCATCCCCTCGAATCGCCACAGCAGACCAAGCACCGTCCCGAAGAGACGCTCGCGCGCGCAACTCGGAGAACTCTCACCTCGCAGTGAACTTCAGCTCCCTCTCTCTCTCTCTCTCTCTCTCTCTCTCTCTTTCTGGCCGTCGAGCCGCCGTGCGTTTGCACCAACAGGTGCGCAAGTGGGCGTCTGCTCGTCAGGGGGAGGAGGGGGCGGGTGTCGACGGCCGTGCGTTGTTTTGCGACCGGCCGGCGACGATGCAGCGCGAACGCCGCCGCCGACGACGCCGACCGGGGGTTGCGAGCGGATGCGGGGGCGCCGCAAGCGGCCTTTGGCAATGGCGGTGCCAACGCGGCCGTGGCGCACAGACCGCCGTCCTCGTGTTGTCCGAATCCAGAACGCGTGACCACAGCGTCGCAGAAAGCTGCAGGAGCGCCGAGAGAGGACAGCCAAACTCCCGCTGCCGCCGCCGCTGTTTTCACACCCGCTCGCTCACACGCCTCGCACCCGCCCATTTTTCTCGTCCTTGCTGACACTGACACCAACAACAAAATCAGGACAGGCAGCAATCGCCCAAGCATCATGTCGCACGTCCTGGTGACCGGCGGCCTGGGGTTCATTGGTCAGCAGTCTCGATTTCTTTGTTGGGTTTTCTTCTCGATCCTTTCGCCGCGCCCCCTCTTCTCACCGCCCCCGCCCCTTGTTCTCACCCCACCCTCCCTCTCGCCGCCTCTTCTCAACAACACAGGCTCGCACACCGTCATCGCCCTGCTCGAGGCCGGATCCTCGGTCACGATCGTCGACAACCTGAGCAACTCGTTCCTGCGCGTCCTCGACCACGTAAAGAAGCTCGCGGGCGACAAGGCGTCCAAGATCGCGTTTGAGCAGGTGAGCCGGCAAGGCGGGTGCCCGTCCCTCGCCGCCGCCGCACTTTGCGCGCTCTCGTCTGCGATCGTCCGCCGCATCCTTTCAAAAACCACATCCACACAACAACCGAATCGACACCCCCACAAAAAAAAACAGATCGACCTGCGCAACCGCGAGGAGCTGGACAAGGTGTTTGCGGCTAAAAAGTGAGCCCCGTTGCTGTTGTTGGTTTTGTTTGGGCGCACAGCCATCATTGTCTTTGTCGTCGACCGGGCGCCCCCCCGAAAAAAAAACCAACCGTCGCCCCCGCCCCTGCTAAAAAACCAAAAACAAAAAAACAGAGTCGACGCCGTCATCCACTTTGCGGGCTACAAGGCCGTCGGCGAGTCCGTCGACAAGCCCCTCGAGTACTACGACAACAACATCGTCAGCACAGTCGTGCTGGTCGAGACGATGCGCAAGCACGGCGTCTACAACCTCGTCTTTTCGTCGAGCTGCACGGTGTACGGCAACCCCGACACGGTGCCCATCACTGAGCAGGTCAAGCTCACGGCCACCTCGCCGTACGGGCGCACCAAGCTCTACCAGGAGGAGATGTTCCGCGACCTGGCCGCGAGCCCGGTCGAGAAGGGCCAGTGGCGCATCCTGCTGCTGCGCTACTTCAACCCGGTCGGCGCTCACGCCTCGGGCGAGCTCGGCGAGCACCCCGTCGGCGTGCCCAACAACCTCATGCCCTACGTGCACCAGGTGGCCCTGGGGCAGCGCGAATTTTTGCGCGTGTTTGGCGGCGACTACCCGACCCCCGACGGCACGTGCATCCGCGACTACATCCACGTCGTTGACCTCGCCGACGGCCACGTGAGCGCGGTCGAGAAGCTGCTATCGGCCCCCGGGTTTGGGTGCCAGGCCGTCAACCTGGGCACGGGCAAAGGCACCAGCGTGCTCGAGATGGTCAAGACGTTCCAGGAGGTCACGGGCGCCAAGGTTGCGTACCAGGTCGTCGACCGCCGCGCGGGCGACGTGATCGAGGTGTGGGCGTCGACCGCGACGGCCGAGAAGGCGCTCGGGTGGAAGGCCAAGCGGTCGCTGGAGGACATGTGCCGCGACCAGTGGAACTGGGCGAGCAAGTACCCGCAGGGGTACGAGACCAAGGAGTGAAGGAGAGTGGACGAGTCGGATTATCTGGTGACGACGACGACGACGGCGACGTACATTGATGATGCTCTTCTGCACGCCCATCGTCAAACAGTTTCGTAGATATAGACCGAGAGAGATAGCCGCTTTTATTTCCCCATGCAAATCAAGACACAACAATCACGGAACAGCGATCGATCGATCGTTCGGGCCATTGTCGGCCGATCCTTTTGGGAGCGATTCGACAGAATGGCGAGACAAGTCGACCGGTCGACCGATCGATCGATCGATCGATCGATCGACCGACGCATCTCGACCGATCGACCGATCGACCGATCGATCGGTCGATCGGTCGACGCGTGGCCGATAGAGAGTGAGCTAGCATTGATCGACAGAGATCCCAAGTCATCGGTCGGTCGATCAATCTATTTGTTCGAAAGATCGGCCGACCGACCTCATCGCTTTTACGAGACGGGGGCGATCGACTTCGAATCGTCGGACGGAGCGACGAGTCGATTGATCGATCGACCGATCAATTCAGTGAAGAGGGCGGGTGATCGACCGACCGATCGATCAACTAACAATTGCTCTCCAAGCGATCGCGAGAGAAAGGGATCGATCATCGACCGATCAACCGATGGTCTTTGAGCCGATAGAAGAATCGATCGATCGATCGACATCGCAACGATAGAGAGAGCGAGAGTTTGACCGGCTAACACATCGTTCGATCGATTGACGAGGGAGATGCGCCCAAGACATCGACCTGCCCGCGGTGCTCGTGATGGCCGAGTCGCTCGTGCGCAACCGTCACACTGTCAACGAGCTCTACGGGCTCAAGGCATCGACCCGCCCGCGGCTGCAGACTTTTCGTTAGTGGACTGAACGCATGGCGCAGCGCAGTAGGAGATTGTGGATTGGTCGAGAGAAAAAGAAGGAGAATTTCCGGCTGCTCGCTCGATCGATCGACTTTCTCTCGGCCTGCAAGTCTTCGTGGAACGTCGTCGTCGTCGCTCGGCTGGGAGGAGTTGAGCGCTCCCCTCGTCGTCAGCCATGCCGAGTCGATCGCGTCAGCCAAAATCGCTCGGTAGATCGATTGAAGATCAAGTCGAAGAAGACGGATCGATCGATCGATCGTTTGTCGGCCTTGGCTTGACTCCCAAAACTCGCGACGACGATATCGACGTTACCATACATAGGAAATGATCGCGTTGTCGTTGTTCTTACAAAAGCTGTGGTTGTCCCACTCATCCCTTCTTACAACTTACGCAGGTTGTCCAGGCGGGCCTGCAAGTCCTCGTCGATGCCGCCACCCCCGCCGCCCCCACCCCCAAAGCTTGGCCCACCGGGCGGCGGCGGCGGGGGAGGTGCGGACGGCAGACCCCCCGCTCCGCCTCCTGCTCCTGCTCCTGCACCGCTTGGCCCCGCCGCCGCTTCTCCTCCTCCTCCTCCTCCTCCACCTCCGGCGCCCGCCGCCTCGGCCATCATGGGCACGCGCTGTGGCGCGGCCGCGGGCCCGACCTGCTGCTCTGGCGCCGACACCATGTCTTGCGTGGTGCTGATGCCGATCTCGTCGAGCACCTGGTTGACCAGGTCGTCGGCCTCGCCCTCCTCGTCCTCGCCCTCCATGGCGTCGTCGATCGCGTCGCCCATCATCTCGCCGGTCATCTCCATGCGCTCGTTCTGCCGGTCAAACTCCATGAGGATCTTCTGCATGTTGGGCAAATTCATGCGCTGGTTCATGACGCGCATGGCCTGCGTGGCGCCGCGCATGGCCTGCGCCATGGATTCCGTCGACTTGAGGGTCTGGATGCGCAAGGAGACGCCCTGCAGCTGCGACTTGAGCCCGTAGAGCTTGTTGACGGTGTGGCGGTTGCGCACGAGCGACTTGGCCATCACGCGCACCGCGGGCTGTCGTATCATGTATATTTTTGATGCATTTGCGCGCGATGTGTGTTTTGTGTGAGTGAGAGAGAGCGAGATCGATGTCGGCGACGGGGGCGTGAGGGAGGTTGGCGACCTTTCGGTTCAATCGACGAATTTGCCGCCCCCGTCCCCCCGCCCGAGACTCGAGACCAACACCACCACCACGCACCATCTGTCCCTCCTTGGCCATCTTTTTGATCTCCGCAACCGTCTTCTTCTCCTGATTCTGCAGCGCCATGCGCTCGCGGTCGAGCTCGCGGATCGCCTTGTCGAGCATGCGCTTGTTCTCCCTCAGGATTTCTGCCGCCGTCTTGCGCTTGCCGAAGAGCCAGTCCATGGTTGCTGATCGCTCTCGCTCGGTCCCTGTCCCCGGGCCGCGCGCGCGCCCTCGGCGCAATGAGACGAGCGCGGCGGCGCCTGTGTGTGAATTTGGGGGGGGGGGGAGGGCAGACGATCTGAGCTGTGGCATCGTGGCGACCCGTCATTTTCTGAGCGAGAGCGCCATAAGGGCGGGGGAGCGGGCGCGCGTTCGTCGCCGACGACGACGCCGGCCACAAACACACACGCCCTCCTGCTCGCTCACGCCCGCCCAGGGCCCTCGCATGTGGTCTCGCGCCGATGTGCCGCGCGCGATAGACGCTCATGTGCGTGAGAGAGAGAGAGAGGGAAAGGGAAAGAGGGACAGGTCAGGAAGACATAGTCCCCTCGTGCCTCTCTCTCTCTCTGTGCGCAACTCTTGTCTCTCCGCGACGGACGGGCGGCCTGTAACGTTGATGGCACAGGCGCGGGTGCGCATGGCCGCTGCGCGAGAGCGCCAACTCACAAAAGCGTGAGAGGGAAAACCTGTTTGTTTCGACACCGACAGAGGCAAAACGGCTACTTTTGCGAGTCCGTTGTCGTGTGAAGGCGGGTGTGCTGTGAGGCTGGTGTTGGTCGACGCGTTGTGATGTTCGGATGGAAGAGACAGGACCGTGGTTGTGTTGCCCTGCGCTGCAAGCGCCGCGTCGGCGTCGGCGTCGGCGTCGGTGTCGGCGTCGGCGTCGGCGTCGGCGTCAACGGCGCCGACCCAACCAATGCAGCCGGCTCGCTGCCTCCAAACCAAACGCAAGCGCAGCCGCAATCGCGACTGAGCGGCCAGTGACAGATCTTCCTACTAGCATCTCCCCGCCGATCGACAGAGCATCGCGCACGCCCCGGCTACCTCCCCCCCTTCCCCTTTTTATCTCTGCCCCAATCTCTCACCAACCCGCGCGCGCTGCTGCTGTTGCGCGGTCGTCGACTCGACGCCATGCCCGCCCGGTCGCCCTCGCTGTGGCGCGCGTTTCTGCGCTTGCGGCTCGGTGCGAACCACAGCCACCAACAACCACCACAATCGCTGCTATCGGCGCGGGGACGAACGGCGGCGCTGGCGGCGGCGGGCGGCACGTCGGCGCCGCCGGCGGCAGCGTTGCAGCAGCATCAGCGACGCGCCTTGTCCTCCTCCTCCCCGGGGGCGGCCAAGCGCCTGCGCATGGAGGCCAGCACGGGCGTCGAGTACCACCGTCCCTTCCTGGCCACCGTCACTGCCGCCGGATTCCCGACGGCGCCCGTCGCCGGCGCGTCCGCCGGCGGCGTTGCCGCCGCCGCCAGCCTCGCGCCGTCGTCGTCGGCGTCGCGACGGGCCGCCGAGGAGGACGCGGCCCGGCGCCGCCTGCGCTCGTGGGCGGCCGTGGCCGCGGCCCTGGGCGTCCCCCTCGCGGCCTACCTGATCGTCACGCGCGCCGTGATCGACGGCGCCGGGCCCATGCTCGCGTGCGCGTCGGCCCCGCCGCTGCAGGAGGCGGCCGCGCGCCGCCTGCGCCGCGTGCTGGTCGCCGAATGGCTCGCCGCGCGCGCGGTGGCCTCGGGCGCGCCCGAGCGGCTGCTGGCGGTGGCGCTGACCGGGCGTTCGATGGTGGGGGCGGGTGGGGGATCGACACACGCGCCAAAGCACCAGCAGCAGCAGCAGCAACATCAACAACGGCAGCACGCGCAGCCCGCAGCCGCGGCCGGCGCGGCGACTGCCGCGCGCCTCGAGGCGCTGAGGGCGCTGCGCGCGCTGGGCGACTATGCGAGCGGGCGCGTGGCGCTGCGGGGATTGGACGCGGCCGGGCAGCTGGAGCGGGCGGCGGCGGCGACGGCGGCGGCGGTGGGTGGCGGCAGCACCGGGGACGGAGCGGCGGCAGCAACAGCGGCAGCAGCAGAGTCGTCGGCAGCAAGAGGAGGCGGGTGGCGGAGCGCGCGCGCGCGCCGGGCAGCAGCAGCAGCGACAGCCGAAACACCCGCGACAACGACCCGGCCGGCGTCGCTGGCGCCGCCGCCGCCTGTGCCCCTCCCTCCGGCCGTGGCCGACGCCGCGCTGTCGACCGCGCAAGAGCTGCGCAGGCTGCTGGACGAGTGATCAATGCGATGCGATGATTATGCTGTAACAACCAAGGGGGCAGGCGTGATGCGCCTCGTTCCAATCTTCTCTCGCTCGCGCGTGCGTCGTGCGTCGTCCGTCGGCTGCGTCGGCTGCGTCGTCGGCTGCCGCCGACACCGTCTCTCTCTCGCTCTCTCACCCGCCAAATCGCCACCAAAAGGGGATTTCTCAAACGCGCATGGTCTTGTCGCTGTGGGACTTGCCGCTGCGGGTGTCGATGTCGTCGCCGGCGCCGTCCGCCTGCTCGCGCGCGCGCTTCTTGCCGCCGCCGCCGCCGGCCGCCGAAGCGGACTTGCCGCTACCCAGCAGGCCCCCCCACTCCTGCTCCTCCTCCTCCTCCTCCTCGCCCTTGTCGTCGTTCTCCTTGTTGTTGAGCTCGCGCAGCGCGCGCTCGGCCTGCGCGCGCTCGGCCTGGCGGCGCTGGCGCCCGGCCGCGCGCAGCGCGTCGTCGCGCCGCTCCTGCGCGGCAAGCGCCGGCGCGCGCTCCGCCGCCGCCGCCGCCGCCGCCGCCGCCGCCTCGGCCGCCGCTGCCGCCTCGCGCTGCTCCTCCCCCGCCAGCCCCGCCCCGAGCGCCCGGTGCGCCGTGACGGCCTGCCCGCGCGGCACCAGGTCCTTCATGACCTCCCAGTCCTCGTGCGTGAAGCGCACGACAAACTGGTGAGCCAGGCGCGGCAGCTGGCGCTGTTGCCCCTGCCGGCCGCCCGCGCGCCCGCCGCCGCCGGCCGCCGCCGCCTCGGCGGACGAGCCTTCTTTGATCGCGCGCTGCTGCTCCAGCGAAAAGGGCCGCACCACCAGGCCGAGCCCCCGGTCGTGCTCGAGGCGCACGCGCTGGTCGCGCACCAGGAAGGACAGCGTGAACAGGTTCTCGACCGTCTGCGCGAAGCTCTCGTGGTTGACGACCAGCGTGGCCACGTCGACAAAGGCGCCGCCCTCCTCGCCGCCGTCCTCTTCCTCGCCGCCGCCGAGCTGCCCCCGCTGCTGCTGCTGCCGCTGCTGCCGCTGCTGCTCCTCGAGCTCCTCCGTGCGGTCCATGAGCGCCTCCCACATGGCGTCCATCTGGCGGTCGGTCTCCTGCTTGTCGTCGCCCTCGGGGTTGGCGGCCCCCAGGTCGTCCGTCACCTCGTGCGGCCTGATCTTGGGCCCCGCCGCCGCCTCCATCTCGTCGGGCGTCATCTTTTTGCGCTTGCCGCCGCCGCCCGCGGCGCGGCGCTCCGCCGCCGCCGCCGCCGCCGCCTTTTTCTTGTCGGTCTGCGGCTTGGGCGCCTCCCCGAGCGGGCCGTACATGGTTGCGGCGCCCGTCGCGGCCGAGCCGGCGTAGCCCGCGGCCATGGCGGCGGCGCCGATCGCCGCCCAGTCGATCTGCGGCCCGGCGCTGTTGGCGTTGCTGGCGCGGCCGGCGGCGGCGGCGGCGCCGCCGCCGCGCGCGCCCGAGCCGCCGCCGCCGCCCGCGCCGCGGATCGCGCGCAGCTGCGCCACAAAGTCGGCGGGCGTGCGCTGCGCGGCCCTGGCGGCCCCCCGCCGCACCATGTCGAGGCCGCACGCGGCCAGCTGCGCGAACACCTCGGCGTCCACCGCGTATTCTTTCGGCCGCTGCGCGCGCGCGTGCAGCGCGCCGACGCGCCCGATCACGTCGACCAGCTGCTCGCCGCCGCCGTTGGCGGCGTTGGCGAGCTGCTCCTTGGCCTCGACCACCCTGCTGTAGATGGCGCGGTAGTCGGCGCGCAGGGCGCGGCGCTCGGCGGCCTTTTGATGTTGGTTTTGATGGTTGGATGTGTTGTATTTGAAATAGAGGGGGCGGCGTTGTTGGCGGCGAGCACCTGGCGGCGGCGGCGTTTGCTTTCAAACGGGGCGGCGAGAGAGAGAGAGAGCAGCGTCACGGCAGCGGCGCGCGTTGTTGTGGGGCGCCGCGCAAGAAATATCGGGCGCGCCGAACCGCGACACGCACCGTCTGCTCATCCGCCTGCGTCCGCGACGGGTCCGACATCGCGTCCCTCTGTCGGCGCTGGTTGGGCAAGGGGAATTGAGAGGGAGGGAGGGGTTGCGGAGAGGCGCGACAGAAAAGAATAAAACAAGAGAGCGACGACAGCTTTCGCTCCTTTTTTTTCAAGAGTCGATGGCCTTTTTCAATGGGAGGTGCCGGGCGCTTGTCGAGAGGGAGGAGCTTGTTTGGTGCGTGTGCCGTGGGGCGGAAAGAAGAGCTGCTCCAGAGTCAACACGGCCGTCGCTCCTCCTCCTCCGCCAGAAAAGAGAGCCGCCGACCGCCGGCCGCCGACCGCGTCGCGGGTGCACGGTCCTCCCCTGTCAATGCCCCGGCCTCCCACTCCCAATCCCTGCAACCCCCCGTCCTTCGTCATCACCACTTTCATCGTCACCATCCTTCATCGATGTCGGCGTCCACGACCCGTCTCTTTGACGCGAGGAGAACAGGAGGAGCAGGCACCACCGGCCGTCAGCTGACCGCCGGCATCCAATCGCGCGCGCAGCACGCCCAGCTCAATCGCGACACCATGCGAGCAGCGTCAGCGTCAGACGCCAAAGGCTTCCTCCGGCCGCGACCTTGTTGCTCTTGCCGTCGCCCGGCCGCCGCCATCGCCGCCGCTCGGCCGTCGTCGGGCGACGCGCCGCTCTCGCCATCGCCGTCTTCGGCGCCGACCAGCAGCTGCAGCAGCAGCTTGGAGGCCGTGCGCCTTGCGGCCAGCCTTGGACTGCGTCGGGGCCTCAGAATTGCGGCTGCGGCGGCCGCGGCCGCCGAAAGCGCGTCCGCCAACGCCACCACCACCAGCCTCGAGGGCCGCCTCCTGCCGGCCTACCTCAACGCAGTGCCGTCCTCGTCGTCGCCCTCGTCGACGTCGTCGTCGCCGCCGCCCTTGTTGCTCCGCCTGATGGAGCAGCGATTTGCGCTCGGCGGGAGCGACGACGACAGCGGCAAATGCGGCAGCTCGGACGCCACAACGACAACAACCGCCACCACCATAACGGTGATCACGCCCGAAGACGTCGACGCCATATTCGACGCGCTGCAGGCGCGCGGCGCGGTCGACGGCGACCCCTACTGGGCCCGCGTGTGGCCGTCAGCCCTGGCGCTGGCCGAGTGCCTGCTCGCGCGGCCCGAGCTCGTGCGCGGCAAACGCGTGGCCGACGTGGGCGCGGGCCTGGGTGTGGCCGGCCTGGCGGCGGCGCTGGCCGGCGCGCGCGAGGTGGCGCTGCTCGACCGCGAGCCGCTCGCGCTCGAGTGCGCGCGGCTGTCGGCCGAGGCGACGGCGCTGGGAGCGGCAGAGGCGGCAGCAGCAGCAGCCGCGCCAGGACCAGGAGGAGGAGGAGGGTCTGGTGCGGGGCCGCCTCCCTTTGCGGTGGAGCGGCCGGAGCGGGCTGGCGTGCGAAACGGCAGCGGCCAGAACGACCACGAGCCCGCCGCCGCCGTCGTCGACGCCACGGGCCTCCGCGCCCTGACGTCCGTGCGCGAGGTGCTCGGGTATCCGGTCGGCGGCGACGATGTTGACGGGCCCGGAGCGCCAGCAGCAGCAGCAAGAGCAACAAAAACGCCGCCAGCGACGACGACGACGACGCCGGCCGTAGTCCGCGCCGTGCCCTTTGACTGGCACGAGCGCCCCCTGCCGGCCTCCCTGCGCGGCCGCTTCGACGTCGTGCTCGCTTGCGACGTGCTCTACGAGCAGGCCGCCGTGGGACCCCTGGCCGAGGTGGTGCCGCTGCTGCTGTCGGCCGAAGGCGCCGGGCGCGTGCTGCTGGCCGACCCGCCCGCCCGCACGGCGGCCAACCGCGAGCGCTTCCTCGAGCTGCTGGCGATCAGCAAGGCTGGCGCCGCCTCACGCTTTGCGGTCGACGAGGCGTCGCTGCGGCAGTGCTCGCCGCGGCAGCTGGACCGGGAGATGCTGGGCGGGCAGGCCGGGGACGCGCCCGTGCCCGTGCAGGTGCTGCACCTGCGCGCGGTCGACGGCAACGACACGGTCGGGCTGCGCAAGGCCGGCGGGAGGGCCTAAGTTTTGGAAGAGCAACGCCGGGGGGACGGCAGCGTTGGCCGTCGGCGTTTTTCGCGCCGTTGAACCGATGGTAAAACCGGTGTCCTTTTCTCGTTTAAACCGCCGCAAACCACACAAACACAACCCGCTCTGCGCACACGACACGAGGGCGTCACGCTCACGCTCACGCACGCGCTGCCCTCTCCGCGGAAACAACGCACCCGCGCGCGCACGCGACGCACAACAGAAAAGCAAAAGAGCTGTCCCCTTCGTTTTCAAATCGCCACGCAACAGAATGGAGTGCGCCCTCATCGACGACATCGCGAGCATGTTGGAGTTCAAGTGCCGCGCCTTGATCAACGACCCGCGCGGGGGTGGAGGACGAGCAGCAGGCGGCGGGAACCAGCACCTCCTCCCGTGCCAAGGGCCCCAGCAGCTGCTTCTTCGCGAGGTGGCGAGCTCGCAGGCCGAGGCGAGCGCCGAGGCGCACGTCGAAGCGGCGGCCACGTGGCACATGGCGCGCGAGTACGAGCAGGAAGGTGCGGGCGATGGATTGTTGGTCCTCGACCAAGGGAACACCAGCCTTGAAAACGTGCGCCGACAAACGCCGCCAGACGAGATCAAAAGACGAAAGACGCCGACCGAAAACCGCGTTGCCCAAACAAACAAAACCCAAAACACAACAAAAAACAGCCGACCGCCTCGCCGAAGTGCTCGAGTGCGCGGGCCTGCCGCCCAGCTCCATGACCCCGCGCGCCGCGCTCCTCGCCGACCTGGTCGCGCGCGTGGCCGAGGCCGCCGGCGCCGCCGCCCCGACTGCCGGCCACGCCCTCGCGTGCTGGGCCGACCTCGCCGTGCGGGAGGCCCGCGCCGTCGCGCTGACCGCCGCGGCGCAGGCGCGTGCGGGCGAGATGCGCGCCGAGGCCGCGGCCGTCGAGGCGCGCGCGGCGTCCCTGGCGGGCGCGCTGGCTTCGGTCCGGCTCGCCCAGCACGGGCACACTGGCGGCGGCAAGGACGTGGGCGGCGGCGGCGGCCACAGCAGCGGCGGCGGCGGCGGCGGCGGCGGCGGCGACCCCAGATCTGGCGGCGCCGGCGCCTCTGGCGTCCAGCGCTCGCTGCTCGAGGCGCGCTCCGTGCGCGAGATGGAGGCCAAGCGCGCCGAGTACGACCGCGCCGTGGTCCGCTGCGCGCGCAAGGTGGCCGCCGCGGGCGTCGCGGGCGACCCGCCGTCGTCCCCCCCCCTCGGCCATGACGCCCTGCGCGCGCGCGGCGAGCGGCTGCTCCGGCGGCGCGACCACGCGCTGCGGGCGGCCGAGCGGCGCGCGGCCGAGTTCGGCGACCTGCCCGCGAGCGTGGCCGGGGCGCGCGCGGCGCTCGAGCGGGCGCGCTCGCGGCTGGCGCGCAGCCAGGAGCGCCTCGAGCTCGGGCTCGCGCAGCTGTGATCTTGCGTTCTCACTTTTCGTTACTGACTGATTGAGTCGTCGTCGCCGGGCTGTCGCGCCAGGGAGCGCGCCAGCTCTGCTCATCGCCGACGACCGGCGCCATCGCTGGTTACGCCCCAACTGTTTGATTTCGGAACGCTAGGGGAAAATTCCGCGTTCCGCGCGCACTCACGCAACATTTCGCGCGACCCGCACCCATTTTTTTGTGACAAGGCTTCTCCTTAGCCGCAACAAGCAGCCCACCAATGGCCGGCGTCCGAGCGAGCGTCTCCGTCGTCGCGGCTTTGCTATTTTTATTTTTTATCGTCGGTGTCAAGGCGCGCGCGCGCAGATCATCTTCGAAGATACACACATGCATAGTCATCGTGACGATCATCGCGATCATGTCGCGACACGCGACCGCCTCAGCAGCGGCGGCGACCAGCGCCGGAGGAGGAGGAGCGGCGGGGGGAGAACTGCTCGCCTCGCTGCTCGCGTCCAGTGAACGTGTGATCGACAGGCTCTATGCGCTGCCGTCCAGCGACAAGATGGACGGGTTGGAGCGCGACGTTCCCGAGGTGGGGTCTAGACGGGACACGCGGGGCTGTCGTTTTTACGATTTACGTACGAACGGAACCACATTTCGACCCGCCCCTTTCTTCCAGACACGCACACAAATCACGACGCCATCAGGTCTGCGCCAAGCTGCGCAAGCAATTCCCTCGCGCCGAGGAGGATGACGGCGGCGTCTCGCCGCCGGGCCACGCCCGCCGCGCCCTGCGCGCCTGCTTTGAAGCGCTGCTGGCGGGCGCGGGCGGCGGCGGCGGGCGCCCTTTGCCGGCCCCCTCTGAGCTCGAGGCACGCGCGCGCGACATGCTCTTTGCGTGCGCACGCGTGCAGGCGGTCCTCCCGGGCGCTGGCGACGACGACGCGACCGGCCCGGGCATGCTCGAGCTGCTGCTGCTCGAGGGCGGCCAGCTCGACGACGCCGACGCCGAGGCGGTCGTCGACGGCGGTCTGGGCGGCCGGGCGGGCGGCAAGCCTGGCGTTGCGGTTGCTGCCGCTGCTGCCGCTGTCCCGGCTGGCGTCGCCGCGGCCGCCGACTGCGCCGAGGGAGCCCTCCTGCACTTTTCGCCGTCGGCGCGCGCGGCCACGCTCGCCTCTGCGGTCTCGCTCGCCGCGGCTGCGTCGTCGGCGGCCGCGTCGGCGAGCGCGGCAGCAAAGGCGCGCGACGCGCCCGTCTCGGGCCGTCGCACGCTCGTCTCCCAGTACGCCGACAAGGTGGTCGAGCTGGTCGTGCGCCGCGGCCCCTCCTCCTCCTCCTCCTCCGGTCTCGCCGCCGCCGCGCGCTACGACGCCGCGCTGCGCGCCTTCGTGCCGGGCGGCGAGGGCGCTGCCGACACCAACACCACCGCCGCCGCCGCCGCCGCCGCCGCCGCCCCCGCCGCCGCCGCCGCCGCCGCTCTGGACCTCCGCCGCTTTGCCTCGCTGCCCGAGCTGACCGCCCTCGTCCGCCTTTTCGGCCCGTGCGCGGCAGTCGCGTTGGCCCAGCGGCTCGAGGCGCCTGTGGCCGAGGCCCTCGCGCAGCTCGACGACGTGCTGATGGCTACCGTCGCCGTGCTCGCGGGCAGCAGCAGCAGCGGCGTCGGCGGCGGCGTCGGCAGCAGCAGCGGCGGCGGCGGCGGCGGCGGCGGCGGCGGCGGCCACGGCGACAGGGGTGATGACGGCGACGCCCCGCTCGTCGCCCTGCAGGCGGCCGTGGTCGCTTTCAACAGCAGCAGCAGCACCACTACTAACACCACCACGAGCTCGCCGTCCTCGCTGGCCGCCGCCCTGCCCGCCGGTCGCCTCGCCGCCGTCGCCGCCTGCCTCGTCCGCGGCGGGCGCGCGGACTCGGTCGTCGCGTCTGCAAAGACGCTCGGCCGCGCGCTGGCCATGCGGCGGCTGATCGGCGCCGCGCTCGAGCGCGCGATGCAGGAGGAGGCGCCGCTCGTGGCGGCCGTGGCTCGCAACCTGGGCGTGCCCGCGGCCGCGGGCGGCCGGTGCGCGCCCCCGCGCCACGTCTGCGACGTGTTTGGCCTCCCGCGGCCGTGGCAGGAGGCGTCGTCGGCGGTGGCCTCCTGCCCGCCCGACCCCTTTTTGGCAGCCCTGCTCGTCGGTCAGGCCTCGTCGGTGTCGCGCTTCCGGCGCTGGTGCGGGTTGCCCTTTGTGCTCGGCGTCGCGTTTGCGTTGGTGACCAGCGGCGGCGGCGTCGCCAGCAGCAGAGTCCACGACGACGACGACGACGACGACCAGGAGGAGGACGACGACGACGACAGCTCCGGTTCGCTCGCGGCGCTTTCTCGGGTCGTCAAACGGGGAGGAGACTCTGTCGTCGTCGCGCCCGCCAAGAGGCCCGTCGTCCTCGACCACGGCGGACAGGCGGTCGCCGCCGCCGCGACCGCGCTTGGCCAGGCCACGCACGCGGCCGCCGACTGCGCGCTCGACGCCGGCGCGCGCCTGCTGCGGCCCTTTGGGTCGGCGGACGTGGCGGCCGACTTTGTCGCCGTCTTTGCCGCCGTCGCCGCCGCGACCGCCGCTCGTGGCCCGTCGATCAACGCGCGCGACCAAGCGCCGTTGGCGGCGGCTCGCGTATGGAGCGCCCGCGCACGCCCAAACACCAGCTGCTGATTAATGTGTTGTGCGTCGCGCTCGTCGTACCCCCAACGACCGCTCCATTGTCTCACTGTTTGCCTGTAGTTACAGCCCCGCATTGGAAACGATCGATCGATCTGCGTTCGGCGACGGATCAAACACGGCTGTCGATCCGCCGACTAACAACACCAACAGCAACAACAGATGCCCCTCACGAGCACCAGCCGCCTGTCCGGCGGGACTGTGAGCGTCACGCGCAGGCCGTCCCTCGCCGCCAGGTCCCCTGGGGGCGTTGGACGCCACCACCGCGGGCGCCGTCCCGCGTCGCCGACCGTCGCGCTGCTGCGCGTCGGCGGCGTCGTCGGCAACGCCAACAGCGGCGCCCCGTCCCGAGCGCCGCCCGCCGTCACCTGGGACCAGTCCGCGGACGAGGTCTTTGTCCGCGTGCCCCTCGCCCCGGACGTGCGCGGCCGCGACGTCGACCTCAAGGTCCACCCGACGCGCGTGTGCCTGCGCGTCCTGGGCGAGGCCGTGCTCGAGGGCCCCGTCGAGGGCGCGGGAGGCAGCGGCGGCGGAAGCGGCGGCGCCGCCGCAGCAGGCGCCGGCGAGCCCGCCATCAACGTCGACGGCTGCTTCTTCACGGTGGAGGACGACGCGAAGCACGGCGGGCGCCACGTGCTCCTGACGCTGGCCAAGCGCACGCCCGGGTACATGTCGTGGCCCGAGCTGCTCGAGTCGGACCGCGCCGACGACACGGTCACGCGCCGCTGCTGGCTCGACGTGGCCATCCGGGCGCCCTCCGCCCCCTCGTCGACGTTGTCGTCGTCGCCGGGGAAAAAGGAGGGACGAGGGGCCGCGGTCGGCGGCGCCACCGGCACCGGCACCGGCGGCGGCGGGCAGGACGATGAGGGCGAGGACGACGATGACCTGGAGGGCAAGAACAAGGCCGCGGCGGCAGAAACAACGACGACAATTGAGCGCCGCGGCCGCATCGTCCTCGGCCTGTATGGCAACGCCGCCCCCCGCGCCGTCGCCAACTTTGTCGCGCTGTGCGCGGGCGACCGGCGCGAGGACGGCGCGGGCGACCCGGGCGCGGCGGCGAGCCGGGACGCCCTCCACTTCCTGGGCACCCCCTTCCACCGCGTGATCCCGGGCTTCATGGCCCAGGGCGGGGACACCACCTTTGGCGACGGCACGGGCGGCCTGTCGGTGTATGGCGACGCGTTTGAGGACGAGCCGCAGGGCCTGCGGCTGGCGCACGTCGCTCGAGGCGCACTGGCCATGGCCAACGCCGGGCCGGACACCAATTCGTCGCAGTTCTACCTGGCCTTCCGGGGCCTGCCGCACCTCGACGGCAAGCACGTCGTGTTCGGGCGCGTCGAGCGCGGCGGCGACGTGCTGGCCGCGCTTGAGGCCATAGGCACGCCCGGCGGCCAGCCGCGCGGCCGCGCGGCCGTGGTCGGGTGCGGGGCGCTGCCCGAGGGCGCGACCGAGGAGGAGGGGGCCGAGCTGGCGGCGCGGATGCCGCTGGCAGAGGTGGACGACGAGGATTCTTCGCCGGGGGGCAAGGGTGATGCGCTCGCGTGGGTGTGGGAGCAGCCGTTTTCGGCCGAGGGGGAGGAAGACGAGGGCGACGGCTTAATCGGCGGCGGCGCTGTTGCCGCTTGAAGAAGAAAGGAAACGATTTTTTCACGAGCTCATTTTTCACACGCTCTAGCCTCCCCCTCCTGTTCCGCCCAGCCCGTCCCCTCCCCCGCCGCCCACGATCGCCTGCTGCATCGCGCGCGCCAGCTCGTCCATGCTGCCGCCACCGCCAAAGCCGTCTCCCCCGTCGCCCTCGTCCCCGTCGCGCCCGTCGCGCGGCTCCTCGTCGTCCCGCACGCGCACCTCGGCGTCCTCCCCGTACTGCAGCGCCATGTCCAGGTTGCCCAGGACCACCGCCAGCGACTCCTCGTCCGTCGAGTCCAGCGGCAAAAAGGACACCAGCGAGAACTCGTCCAACAGCCCGGCCACCGCCGCGTTGAGCCGGCGGTACCGCGGCGCCGTGGCCGCCGACAGCTGCTCCGCCAGGTGCTTGCCGTCCGGGATCAGCAGCTCGTCCACGGCGCGCCGGTCCTCGGGCGCGACCAGGTCCATCTTGGTCAGCACGTTGACGTGCGGCAGCTCCAGCCGGACCATGGCGGCCAGCGCCTGCAGCGCGCCGGCGATGAACTTGGCGGCGTCGCCGCCGGCAAAAAAGGTGGCGTCGAGACAGTAAACGGCGGCGACGGACCAGCCCTGGTTGCGCAGGTAGTCCGAGGTGGTGCGGAGGGCGCTGCAGTGGTTGTAGAGCTCGATCTGACCCGGGCAGTCGATCAGGAGGTAGTCCTCGTCGCCAAATGCCTTTTTTTGTTTTTGTTTTTCGAGTGTTTTTCGGGGTGTTGAGCAGGGGCGGCGCGGGACACGAAAAAGGAGCGAGAGACGGTCCCGCATCTCTCTCTTGTCTCACCTCGAGCTCCGCGCCGAGCCACTCGTCCAGCGACTCCTCCAAGTACTCCATGCAGTAGAGCAAGCCGCTGTGTTTGGCGTCGTTGTAGATGTTTGGGGGAGATGTACAAACAAGAAAGGGGTCGGTGAGAGCGCGGCGGAGAGGGGGTTTGGCCGACCGTCGCGCGCAATTCGCTGCCCCGATCAGAACCAACACCAGCCCTCCCCATCCCCCCCCGGTGACAACGACGACGACGACACCAACAAACACCCACCCGTTTGGCCCCAGCCCCACCTCCTCCATGGCGTCCTCCAGCGTCACCAGCTCGCGCACGTCGACGCTGACCGGGTAGCCAAAGCGCTCGGCGGCCGGGTCAAGGTTGACGCAGTGGACGCCGGAGCCGCGGCCGGACGCGCGCATGTGGTCGTACATGGCCTCGACGTAGGACGACTTGCCGCACCCGGCCGGGCCGATGACCAGCTGGGCGTACTTGCCCATGCTTGCGTTTTTGTTCTTACAGGAGCGGGCGCGCGCGCGCGACGCCTCCCTCGGAGGGACGGCGACCGCCGCCGGGAGCGTCGGACGCGGCGCGCGCCGGCCGCGCAGACGGGACGGACGCCTTGGCCTGCTTGCGCCTGGCGCGCAAACGCGCGCGCGAGATGCCCCCTGCTGATTGGCGTTTGCAGTCGAGTATTCGGATCGGCGACGGGTGGGCCGGGAGAAGAGCAGAGAGAGAAAGGGCGGAAGCTGCGGGTGGTGTCGTCGCACGGTGATTTGCGCCGAGTTCTTGAGAAAGGGCCAATGTGTGGATTGTTGGCGGGGGGCTATGATGTGTGGTGATGTTTCGTTGATGATGAATGACAACTGTGTTGTCGCGTGTGTCTGTTTGTGGGGAAGCGGGACTCGACATCGGAAAACTGCAAGTCGACCTCTCTCTTCTCATAGAGCGACAACGCGGCGACTCACGTCAAAACATCATCGCACCTCCTCGTTTCCATCACGTACCGACACAGACACAACACTCACACGATCGAGACCGCAAAACCGATTTGACTCTCGTGCTCCTCCGGAGCCCGCTCTCTCTCTCTCTCCCCTCTAGCGCGCCCAGCAACGGGAGCACTCAGCTCGTCGCGCGCGTGCGCTCCTTGGTCGCTCGCCGGCAACCCTTGTGCGGGCGTCGCGGGCAGAGCGGTCAACACAAACGCGCTCGAACGAAGAACAAAACAGAACGACAAGAGGGACTAACGAGAGGGCTCATCGCCCAAAATGGCCGCGGTCGCGGGCCCGGTGGCCCCGGCGGCGGCGCTCGCGGCGCCCTTCAAGGCGGACGCGATGCAGGTCGACGTGGGAGGGCCCAACGCGGCGGACGAAGAGGACCTGTACACGCGGCTAAAGGGCCTGCAGCGGCAGCTCGAGTTTCTCGAGATTCAAGTGCGTGGTTTTTGGTGCTTTTTGGTGCTTTGGGCCCGCCTTCTCTCTTTCCTCGCGCGCTCTCCGTGGTCGCGTGATTGGGGCGCCGCACGCGTGCACCTGCCCGCGGGTGGTGGGCGGCGGGAGAGGCGCGCACGTGTGTGCCTTCTCTCTCTCTGTGCCTTTGAAGACGCCGAGCGCGCGCCGCCGACGACGAGCGCGCGCGCACCGCCCCTCGCTCACCTCTCTCTCTCCCTTTCTCTCCTTACCCCACCCCACAAAAAATCGAACATCGCAGGAGTCGTACATCAAGGAGGAGCAAAAGAGCCTCAAGCGCGAGCTCCTCCGCGCCCAGGAGGAGGTCAAGCGCATCCAGTCCGTCCCGCTGGTCATCGGCCAGTTCCTCGAGATGATCGACGGCAGCACGGGCATCGTCGGCAGCACCACGGGCAGCAACTACCACGTGCGCGTGCTCTCGACCCTGGACCGCGAGCTCCTGCGGCCCTCGGCCAGCGTCGCCCTGCACCGCCATTCCAACGCCCTCGTCGACGTGCTCCCGCCCGAGGCCGACTCGTCCATCTCGCTCTTGGGAGACAACGAGCGGCCCGACGTCACCTACGCCGACATTGGCGGCTACGACATCCAGAAGCAGGAGATCCGCGAGGCGGTCGAGCTGCCTCTCACGCAGGGGGACCTGTACGCGCAGATCGGCATCGACCCGCCCCGCGGCGTCCTGCTGTACGGCCCGCCGGGGACGGGCAAAACCATGCTCGCCAAGGCGGTCGCGCACCACACCACCGCCGCCTTCATCCGCGTGGTCGGCTCCGAGTTTGTGCAAAAGTACCTCGGAGAGGGGCCGCGCATGGTGCGCGACGTGTTCCGCCTCGCGCGCGAGAACGCCCCCTCGATCGTCTTCATCGACGAGGTCGACGCCATCGCCACGGCCCGCTTCGACGCGCAGACGGGCGCCGACCGCGAGGTCCAGCGCATCCTCATGGAGCTGCTCACGCAGATGGACGGGTTTGAGCAGAGCGTCAGCGTCAAAGTCATCATGGCCACCAACCGCGCCGACACGCTCGACCCCGCGCTCTTGCGTCCCGGCCGCCTCGACCGCAAGATCGAGTTCCCTTTGCCGGACCGCCGCCAGAAGCGCCTGGTGTTCCAGGTGTGCACGGGCAAGATGAACCTGTCCGAAGAAGTGGATCTCGAGGACTACGTGTCGCGGCCGGACAAGATCTCGGCGGCGGAGATCAGCGCCATCTGCCAGGAGGCGGGTATGCACGCGGTGCGCAAGAACCGGTACGTGATCCTGCCCAAGGACTTTGAGAAGGGGTACAAGGCCAACGTGCGCAAGACGGGCGACGAGTTTGAGTTTTACAAGTGAGGCGGTGTTTAAGGGGTTGTGTGGAGCGAGCGGGCGAGCGAGCGAGCGACGCGCGCCAAACGAAAATACGACCAGCAGAGACGGGAGCAGGAGTCGCTGTCTGTGTTTTCCCCACAAGCCGAATGGTGTGCGCTCGGCGGGCAACGGCGCTCCCTAGCGTCCTTTGGTGTTATACCCCCCTAACGAATGGGTGATTCACATGGAAACGAACGCTCGCGAAACCTGGGTGGCGGGCGGGCGCAAATCGGGCCAAGCGGCGCAAAGCGGAGGTTTTGACTGTGGCTGACTTCCCCGGGGCAGCAGGCGCCTGGCGGCGAAACGGCGA
>Ga0105054_10000858_pt1 | contig 49547 bp, 48 predicted proteins | sample BON02_FD_78091 | JGI IMG/M metagenome (GOLD analysis project Ga0105054, IMG submission 78091) | Freshwater microbial communities from Lake Bonney liftoff mats and glacier meltwater in Antarctica - BON-02 (megahit assembly) | ecosystem: Environmental > Aquatic > Freshwater > Ice > Glacier...
CGCGGCATGAATGTTTTGGTGCGCAGCGAACAGGGTTTTGGCGATATTTTACAGTTTGCACGGTTTATCCCCACCTTGGTTGGTATCGCTGAATCGGTGACATTTTATACAAACGGGCGTTTGCTGCGACTACTGACACCGCTTCATGAAGCCGGAGTGGAACTGTGCGATCGCGATCCGGAAGACCAATATCCGGATTTCATATGCCCAATGCTCGATTTACCACATCTTGTAGGTGCCGATACCGCCGAAAAATTACTGCCCGCCCCGTATTTGCGGGTTGAGCCTGAGGTGCAAGCGGCGTGGCAGGCGCGGGTTGGGCGTGAGGGGTTTCGCATTGGCATCGTGTGGCAGGGCAATGCACAAGGCGCGATTGATTATGGCCGCTCTATCCCGTTGGATGAATTGGCCCGCATTGCTGAAATAGATGGTGTGCGGCTGATAGCCTTACAAAAAGGCACCGGAATTGAGCAAATTGCCGCCCTGCCCCAGCCCGAAATAATTGAAGTGTTTGACGCATTTGATGCTGGTGAGGATGCGTTTATTGACACGGCGGCGCTGGCAAGCTGCTTGGATTTGATTGTGACAACCGACACATCGGTCGCCCATGTCGTTGGGGCCTTGGGGTTGCCAGCTGTTTTGCTGTTGAAATATGATCCGGACTGGCGCTGGACAATTCCACCGCTCAACAAAACAGTATGGTACCAAAACACGGTGCCGCTACGCCAAGATAAAGCCGGCGATTGGGCCGGAGTTGTTGATAAACTGATGCTGTTGATAACCGAAAGGATGGCATAATGCCCCAACTTCCAACCATCGAAATTTCATGGGGTGAGCTGTTTGACCGCGTGACCATTTTGGAATTGAAAACGCAGCATTGCAAAAACACTGCCGATGCCGCGGTGATAAAGACCGAACTTGATATGCAGAATGCAGCCTTGGCACCCATTTCCGAGATAGATTTGGGCAGCTTGCCCACAGAGTTGCGCCAGATAAATGCCCAGCTTTGGGCCGTTGAAGACGCGCTGCGCGTCGACGAAAGCGAAAATCGTTTTGATGCGGCATTCATTTCACGCGCGCGCAGTGTTTATAAGTTGAACGACCAACGCGCCGCGCTGAAGCGTGCCATAAATGATAAATCTGGCGCTGCGTTTTATGAGGTCAAAATCTATTCAACCGAGTCCTGAATGGCGCAGGTTTTGCCCCCAATTTTAATTGCTGGGCCAACTGCTTCAGGAAAATCGCAGCTAGCATTGCGGTTAGCAAAGCATTGCAATGGGCTGATCATCAATGCCGATGCGCTTCAGGTATATGATTGTTGGCAAATTCTAACGGCCCGCCCCACGCAACGCGATTTGGCCGCTGCACCGCATGTGCTATATGGCCATGTAGGATGCCGGGACAATTATTCGGTCGGGGCTTGGCTGCGTGATATTAAGACTGTGTTAAAAGATGAGGCGCGGCGCCCGATTATTATTGGTGGCACGGGTTTGTATTTTACGGCGCTGACCGTTGGGCTTGCCGATATTCCTGAAATTCCCGCTGAAATTCGCCATCAAGGTGATGCGTTGCGCAAGGATCAAGGCGTTTTCGGGTTCATCGCCCAACTTCAGCAAGACGACCCAGAAACCCTTGAAAAGATTGATCAAAACAACCCAATGCGTTTACAGCGCGCTTGGGAGGTTTTGCGGGCAACTGGCCGGGGCCTATCGGCATGGCAAGCCAATGTTTCACCTGCAGTTTTGCCAGCAAGTGATTGTTGTAAATACGTTTTAAACGTTGATACTCCAGCGCTTGATGTGCACATCGCAACCCGATTTGAGGACATGTTTGCGGCGGGTGCATTGGATGAAGTGGCGGCCGTTCTAGCTGCGGGTTGGGATGAGAGCCACCCCTCAGCCCGCGCTATAGGGGCTGCAGAACTTGTGGCAGTTCTGCGCGGTGACATGGAGCAGGACGCTGCGATAGCAGCCGCCAAGCTAGCCACACGCCAATATGCCAAACGACAGCGCAGTTGGTTTCGCAACCGGATGCCGGGTTGGGCCCCGTTGGAATTTACCACTGATGCGCAACGCGAAATCGCGTTTTCAAAAATCATTGCGCAGAAAAATTGTTGATTTTGTTATAGAAAAGCTGCATTCCTTGCTGGTTTCGAATATCCGGTGATATAATGACCCAACAAAACGCGATTGATTTAGATGAATGCGGCGGCCGTGTCCGCTCGGTTGCGATTGCTGGCCAAGGGCCGATGGGCACGCGCAACCGCGCACCGCGCCATGACAATGGCCATCAGTTGATTTGGATAAACCGTGGCGGCGGGCGGGTGATGCTGGATGGGCTTCAACATGGGTTTGGCCCCAATAGCGCCATTTTTGTGCCCGCGCATACAGTGTATCAACTTGACCTTTCGCTCGGTGCGGCGGGTTGGCAGGTGTCGGTGCCGGTTGATTTATCAGCGCCCCTGCCCCAAGCGCCCGTTTTGGCCTCGGTCACCAAACCCTTGGTGCAAAACCTGATGACAAAGGCCTTTGTCGCCATCCAAGATGAATTTATTGGCCATGATTTGCACCGGGGCGCGGCAATGGCCTATTCTGTTGGCATGCTCGCCATTTTGTTTGCAAGGATGGACGCTGAGACAACCCGCAAAGACGTTAGCAAAGATTCAGCGCGCCGCCGATTGATGCGCAGCTTTATTACCCGGCTAAACGAGCGTTATAATACTGCCGACACCGTACGCGACTATGCCAAAGAACTTGGGGTGACCACGACACATTTAACGCGGATTTGCCGTGAGACTTCGGGCAAACCAGCAACGCAAATGATTCAAGACAAAACGCTTGAGGCCGCGCGCCAAATGCTTGCGCGATCAAACACCAAAATCGGCCAAATTTCGAGCCAGCTTGGGTTTTCCAGCCCAGCCTATTTTACCCGCCTGTTTTCAGAGAAAATAGGCCAATCACCCAAGGCCTATCGGCGCACCCATCGTGGGCAGCCGGGGGTTACGCACCACTAATCTAAAACGTTTTTGCGATCTGTCGCAATTTGACATCTCTTTGTCGTTTGCATAGTCTGAACACGAGCATATTCCTGATGACTTATGGGAAAACAGAAACAGCACTGTTTGCCGAATCTGGCAGGCAGAATAGCCGTCATTAAATCACAACCGGGAGAAACCTATGATAGATAAACATATCAGCGATGCGGCCCCGCATCATGCTGCAGAAATGTATGCCGACGAATATCGGGCAGGCAAACTTAGCCGCCGCGAATTTCTAACACGCGCGAGCGCGCTAGGCGTTGCAACATCCGTTGCCTATGGACTGATCGGTATGGACGCGCCTGCAATGGCCGAAGCCCATGCAACACCTAAAATGGGTGGCACGATCCGTTCGAACCTTGAAACAAGAGCGCTCAAAGATCCGCGCACGTTTGACTGGTCAGAGCTTGCCAACTTTACCCGTGGCTGGCTGGAATATCTTGTTGAATACAACAATGACGGTTCGTTCCGCGGCATGCTGCTGGAAAGCTGGAGCGTGAATGACACTGCTGACATTTATACGCTTAATGTGCGCCAGGGCATAACCTGGAGCAATGGCGACGCATTCACCGCGGATGACGTTGCCAACAATATTACCCGCTGGTGCGACAGCACAGTTGAAGGCAATTCCATGGCAGCCCGTATGGGCAGCTTGGTAGACGCAGATACCGGCATTGCCCGCGAAGGTGCAATTGTTGTTACTGACGCAAACACAGTAGAATTGCGTCTTAGCGCGCCTGACATCACCATTATTCCCGGTATGGCTGACTATCCGGCAGCAATCGTGCATGCCAGTTATGATGGTGGCGATCCCAGCGTTAACCCAATTGGCACAGGGCCGTTTATGCCTGAATCCAACGAAGTTGGCATCAAACAGGTTCTTGTTAAATCTGACAAAGCCTGGTGGGGCACCGAAGTTTATGGCGGTCCATATTTAGACCGTGTTGAGTTCATTGACTTTGGCACCGACCCATCGGCTTTGGTATCGGCTGCTGAATCTGATGAAATTGACATGACCTACCGTACCGATGGCGATTTTGTTGACGTGTTTGACGGCCTTGGTTGGGAAAAAACTGAAGCGATCACCTCGGCGACCTTGGCCGTGCGGTTCAACCAACTTCAAGAACCGTATGGCAATGTTGCCGTGCGCCGTGCGCTGCAAAAAGCGGTTGATAATGCGGTTGTTCTTGAACTCGGCTACGCTGGGCTAGGTTCGCCTGCAGAAAACCACCATGTCTGCCCAATTCACCCTGAATATGCAGAACTGCCACCGTTGGTTGTGGATAAAGCCGCAGCTATGGCGGAAATTGATGCCGCTGGCCATGCCGATACCGAGTTTGAACTGATTTCGGTTGATGATGCATGGCAGTCAGCGTCTTGCGATGCGGTTGCAGCGCAAATTCGCGATGCGGGCATCAACATCAAGCGGACAATTCTGCCCGGTTCGACCTTCTGGAATGACTGGACGAAATATCCGTTCTCGGCCACTGAATGGAACATGCGCCCGCTTGGTGTTCAGATTCTTGCATTGGCCTATAAAACGGGTGTTGCTTGGAACGAGACAGCTTTTTCAAATGCAGAGTTTGACTCGCTGCTTGATCAGGCAATGTCGATTGCTGATGCCGATGCACGCCGCGTTGTGATGGCTAAAATCGAAACCATCATGCAAGAAGAAGGCGTGTTGATTCAGCCTTACTGGCGCTCAATTTACCGCCATACCCGTGCGCATGTGATGGGTGCGCCAATGCATGCAACGTTTGAGATGCACCACTATAAGTGGTGGCTGAACGACGACATGTAAGTGAAATAGGTGGGGGCTACGGAAACGTAGCCCCCACATTCTATTTACGCAAAGAATTGCCCGTTCTGGTTGATCTGGCTGACTCCTGAAAGGACTCGGAATGTTAACATTCCTGCTCAGGCGCGTTGCAACGATGATATTAACGGCTTTGTGCCTGACCTTCATCGTCTTTTTCCTAACCAACTTGCCGCCGAACCTTGAAAAACTTGCCAAGTCTGAGGGCAATTCCCGGATGACCGACGATCAAGTCGTTAGCTGGCTATCTAAACATGGCTTTGACGAACCGCTGGTGGTTCGTTACGGCGAATGGCTTGGTGCTTTGCCGGGCTGGACCTATACAGCTAATGACGGTCGTATTACCGGTCGCTGTATTGGTCAGGGTGATGATCCGGCGCTGGCGCCAAGTTTTTGCGGTATTTTGCAGGGTGATTGGGGCTTTTCGACAGTCTTCAAAGAAGATGTCAGCACAATTATAAGCAAACGACTGGGGCTAACGGCCATTCTGATGTTTTGGGTGATGGTTTTAATGGTGCCATCGGCCCTGTTGCTTGGCGTTCTGGCCGGCATGCGCGAAGGCAGCAAACTAGACCGGACTCTTTCGACCTTCTCGATCGGCACAACAGCAACACCTGAATATGTATCGGGCGTCATTTTCGTGGTGATTTTCGCTTCATCAGTTGTAGGGCTGAAATGGTTCAAAGGCACCGCCACAAGCGCCATGGATGGTGTAACGTTTGAAAACTTCTTCCTGCCGGTTCTCACAATCGCGCTGTACGGTATGGGCTATATCGCCCGCATGACGCGTGCCTCAATGACCGAGGTGATGACGAGCCAATACATCCGCACAGCCCGCCTTAAGGGTGTTAGCTTTCCCAATATCGTTATGAAACACGCGCTGCGCAACGCGCTCATCGCCCCGTTTACGGTGATCATGCTGCAATTCCCGTGGTTGCTGAACGGCGTCGTGATTGTTGAGACTTTGTTCAACTACAAGGGCTTTGGCTGGACGCTTGTGCAGGCGGCCGGAAATAACGACATCGAAACCTTGCTTGGGTGTTCGGTTGTAGCGGTCTTTGTTGTGCTGGTAACCCAGCTCATCTCAGATATCGGCTATGTTTTCCTGAACCCACGCATTCGAATTTCGTAAGAGGAGGTCCACATGGAAGATCTATCCTGGGGTGGTATCCTCGTTGGAATGTTCGTTCAACTAATCCCGGTTTGGGTGGCAATGGTGGCCGTCTTTACTGTCTCAATCATCTACAAACGGCGCTTGGGCCTTTACGGCAAACTGTTTGATAGCCCTATCGGTTTGGTTGGCCTCGCGCTCATCCTGTTTTGGGTGTTTTCAGCCCTTTTTGCCGATATGATTATCACCCATGATCCATTGGCGCAGCTTTCCGGCATGAAAAATAAAGTGCCCGGAACCGTATCCGCTGAAGGCGCTGTCTATCTGCTGGGTGGGGATTCATTGGCCCGCGATGTGTTTAGCCGCGTTATCATGGGTGCGCGCGAAGTTCTTAAAATCGCCCCGTTTGCAACATTGTTTGCCTATATGGTTGGAATCACGCTTGGCTTGCCTGCGGGTTATCGCGGCGGTCGGCTTGACACCGGGTTGTCCTTCATAGCCAACCTCGTGCTCGCCTTCCCCGTTATCTTGCTATTTTATCTGTTGGTCACCCCGGAAATTGTTGATACGGGCATCCCAATGTATCTGGCGGCTGTGCTGTTTTTGTTCCCGATCGTGTTTATCGTGATCCTGCTCAACAGCAAATATTACACCCAACCGCCTAAGCGTAACCTTTATGTCGGCATTACGCTTGTCATCGGCATTTGGGTTTATCTGGGCTTGGCCTTTGATGCAGATCCGCTTCAGTTGATCTCGATGGAGCCAAACATCCTTATTGTGTTTGTCTCGGTTGTATTTGTGAACGCGCCAACAGTGTTTCGTGTTGTCCGTGGCCTCGTGCTCGATATTAAAACACGCGATTATGTGGCTGCAGGCCAAACCCGTGGCGAAGGGCAATGGTATATTATGCTCTGGGAAATTCTTCCCAACGCGCGCGGCCCACTCATCGTCGATTTCAGCCTTCGCATTGGCTACACCACTATTTTGCTGGGCACGTTGGGCTTCTTTGGCCTTGGCGTTACGCCAGAAAGCCCGGATTGGGGTTCAACGATCAACCAAGGGCGGCAGTTGCTGTCAATTTATCCGCACCCTGCCCTCGTGCCCGCCCTTGCCTTGATGAGCCTCGTTTTGGGCCTGAATCTGCTGGCTGACGCCCTGCGCGAACAAAGCCTGAAGGATTGAACCATGGTTAAAGAAAAATACGACGGCCCAATCCTAGAGATTGAAAACCTCTCGATCAGCTTTTTCACACGGGGTGGCGAAATTCCTGCCGTGATGGATTTTTCCTGCACTGTGATGCCGGGCGAAGCGATGGGGTTAGTTGGTGAATCGGGCTGCGGAAAATCAACCGTTGCGCTTGGGGTTATGCAAGACCTTGGTGTAAACGGCCGCGTGGTTGGCGGTAAAATCAAGTTCAAAGGCAAAGACCTTGCCAAGATGACACCGGCCGAGTTGCGCCACATTCGCGGCAATGAAATCGCGATGATTTATCAAGAACCGATGGCCAGCCTTAACCCGGCCATGAAGGTTGGAAAACAGTTGATGGAAGTGCCGATGTTGCATTCCCGCGTTAACAAAACCGAAGCCCGCCGCCTTGCGCTTGAGGTGGTTGAGGCCGTGCGCCTACCTGATCCTGAACGAATTTTAGGCAGCTACCCGCATCAGCTTTCAGGTGGCCAGCAGCAACGCATTGTTATTGCGATGGCGCTTATGGCGCAGCCATCACTGCTTATTTTGGATGAACCAACCACGGCACTAGACGTTACGGTCGAGGCTGGAATCGTTGATCTGGTTAAGGATCTGGGCGAAAAATACGGTACGTCGATGCTGTTTATTAGCCACAACCTTGGCCTTGTTCTTGATACATGTGACAGGCTTTGTGTGATGTATTCTGGCGAAGCGGTTGAAACCGGGTCTATCGCCACGGTGTTTGACAGCATGCGCCACCCCTACACACAGGCGCTGTTTCGGTCTATCCCCCTGCCCGGCGCTGATAAGAATGCCGCTCCGCTTGTGGCCATTCCCGGCAATTTCCCGCTGCCACATGAACGCCCCGATGGTTGCAACTTCGGCCCGCGTTGTGATTATTTTACAGTAGGAACTTGCAACAAGGGTGTCATCCCGATGGACCTTCTTGAAGGGTCGGAATTTGATCGCCATGAAACCCGTTGTCTTCGGCACAAGAACATTGACTGGGATGCCAAGCGCCCTGCAAAAATTGAGCAGGAAAGCGCGCCTCCGGGCAAGGTTATTCTGAAGGTTGAAAACCTACGCAAATATTACGAAGTTGCCGCCAATGCCATATTTGGAGGCGGTGAAAAGCGGGTAGTGAAAGCCAATGAAGATCTGAGCTTTGAGGCCCGTGAAGCCGAAACCTTGGCAATTGTGGGTGAATCTGGCTGTGGTAAATCGACCATGGCGAAAATTTTACTTGGGCTAGAGGTTGTCACCGATGGTTCTGTGCAACTGTCCGGCTCAGAAATTGGCAATATACCCATTGAGAAACGCTCCACCCGCACGGTGGCCGATTTACAGATGGTGTTCCAAAACCCGTTTGACACTTTGAACCCCAGCCACAAAATCGGCGCACAAATCATCCGTGTGCTTGAAAAATTCGGTGTGGGCACCAGCCAAGCCGACCGGCAAGAGCGGATGCTTGAACTGCTCGACCTTGTAAAACTTCCCCGCGAATTTGCCGACCGGCTACCGCGCCAGCTTTCGGGTGGACAAAAACAGCGTATTGGTATTGCGCGCGCCTTTGCTGGCTCGCCCAAGGTTGTTGTGGCCGATGAACCTGTCAGCGCGCTGGATGTATCGGTGCAGGCCGCGGTAACTGACCTGCTGATGGATATTCAACGCAAAGCCCGCACGACCCTTATTTTCATTAGCCATGACCTTTCAATTGTGCGCTATTTGTCTGATCGGGTTATGGTTATGTATCTGGGCCATGTGGTAGAAATGGGCACGACCGATCAGGTCTTTTCACCGCCCTACCACCCTTATACCGAGGCGTTGCTTTCAGCCGTGCCAATTGCCGATACCCGCGTAAAGAAGAAACGCATTCTGCTTGAAGGCGACATACCTTCAGCCATGAATCCGCCGCCGGGTTGCCCGTTCCAAACACGCTGTCCGCGCAAATCATCGGTGCCGGGTAACCTTTGTGATACCGAGTTGCCGCCAATGCGAAACCTTGCCAATGGTCATCAGATAAAATGCCATCTTGGCACAGAAATTCTTGACGCTATGGAGCCCGTAATTACAATCGAGGCTACGAACTAAGTCCATTCGAAACGTGGATGTAACGATTTGGCCAGCGCATGTTTGCGTTGGCCATTTTCGTTAGCCTAGCTTATGCGCTGCGCGTGCGTAGTGGCTTGTCATCACATAGTTTTTTCGTGGCCCGTTCACCTGAAACCGAACATACCATTCGGTGTTAGACAGGAATTCAAACCGCGCAACGTAGTCATCTTGCCCACATAAATGTTGCGAATCACATAGGGTGAATGGCGGGCTCAATGTCAAAAACTGCCGGTTATCAGTGAATTTGATCAATATTTGTTCAGCACTAAACTGCCATAAATAGCGCTGTTCGGCCTGAAACGCCTGCCCGTTTTCAAGGCTTAACATGCCTTTATCATGCTGGATTAACCCATCTTGACTGGCCAAAAATTGGCTTGCGCCTGCAAACCGATAGCGTTGGTCATTGATATGGTCATCGGTTTCACGGGTTAGCTGCCAGTCCCCTTGCAACCAATCGCGCAGGCTATAAGGATTGGTCTGGTTTCGCAAAAGGCTTGGGCTTGAGACTTTCATAAGCGCAGTCTATCAGGGCGGCATCCATTCACCAGCCCCTAGGACATGCCCATGATCCCCCGCTATTCGCGCCCAGACATGGTGGCCATTTGGTCCCCCGAATCCCGGTTCCGCATTTGGTATGAGATTGAAGCCCATGCCTGCGATGCCCAGGCTGCACTTGGCGTAATTCCTGCCGATCATGCCGCCGCTGTCTGGTCAGCCAAAGGCGCCACGTTTGATGTGGCGCGGATTGATGAGATTGAGGCCGTGACAAAGCATGATGTCATTGCCTTCCTCACCCATTTGGCCGAGATTATTGGCCCCGACAAGGCCCGTTTTGTGCATCAGGGCATGACGAGTTCTGACGTGCTCGACACCGCGTTTAACATTCAATTGGTGCGCGCGAGCGATATTTTGCTGGCTGATTTGGATGCGCTGCTGACTGCCCTAAAGCACCGCGCGATGGAGCATAAAGATACACTGCGTATTGGTCGCAGCCACGGTATCCATGCCGAACCCACCACAATGGGCCTAACATTTGCCCGCTTTTATGCCGAGATGGCCCGCAACCGTGCCCGGCTGGTTACAGCGCGGGCTGAAATCGCGACCGGGGCCATTTCGGGCGCAGTTGGCACCTTTGCGAATATTGACCCGGCGGTTGAAGAACATGTTTGCGCCAAGCTTGGTCTAACGCCAGAGCCGATTAGCACCCAAATCATCCCACGCGACCGCCATGCAATGTTCTTTGCCACATTGGGCGTTATTGGCAGTAGCATTGAGAACATAGCCACCGAAATACGCCATATGCAGCGCACCGAAGTGCTGGAAGCCGAGGAATTTTTTAGCCCCGGCCAAAAGGGCTCATCCGCGATGCCGCATAAGCGCAACCCTGTGCTGAGCGAAAACCTAACTGGGTTGGCGCGGCTTGTGCGCATGGCCGTCGTGCCCGCGCTTGAAAATGTAACAATGTGGCACGAACGAGATATTAGCCATTCCAGTGTTGAGCGTAATATCGGCCCTGATACAACCATCACGCTGGATTTTGCGCTAACCCGGCTTACAGGCTTGGTCGAAAAACTGGTTATCTATCCTGCAAATATGCTTGCCAATATGAACAAGTTCCGCGGTTTAGTGATGAGCCAACGCGTATTATTGGCGCTTACCCAAGCCGGAGTTTCGCGCGAAGATAGCTATAAGCTTGTGCAGCGCAATGCCATGAAGGTGTGGGAACAGGGCAAGGATTTCAAAGAGGAGCTTTTGGCCGATGCTGATGTATTGGCTGCCCTGACGGCGGAAGAAATCGAAGAAAAATTCGACCTTGGTTATCATACCAAACATGTTGATATGATTTTTAAGCGCGTCTTTGGCTAGGCGCGCTTTATAATAGGCTCAAGCGCAAGGATTGAGGGGCGTTGATATGTCACGAACCATGAAGCTTGCGCTTGGCAGCTTGCTGATCGGCTTTGTTGTACTGGGTCTTAAAACGCTGGCCTGGTGGGTTACAGGTTCGGTGGCTCTGCTGTCCGATGCATTGGAAAGCACTGTGAATGTTGTCACAGCTCTGGCCGCGCTTGTGGCCATTCGTGTGGCCGCCCTGCCCGCCGATGATAACCATCCTTACGGCCACCATAAGGCCGAGTTTTTCAGCGCTGTGTTGGAAGGCGTGATGATTATCATCGCAGCCCTGCTTATTTTGCGCGCTGCCTTTCTGGATTTTCTAGCGCCAAGCCCGCTGGAGTCTCCGGCACTTGGCCTTGTCTTAACAGCCATTGCGACGCTGCTGAATGGCACATGGTGTTGGGCATTGTTAACCCATGGTAAGCGACTTAGATCGCCGGCACTTGTGGCCGATGGCCGACATTTATTTGCCGATGTGCTAACGTCAATTGGCGTGGCGCTGGGGATTGTGTTGGCGCTGATAACCGGCTGGTGGGTGCTTGATCCGCTTATGGCCAGCATCGTGGCGCTGGTCATCCTGTGGTCTGGCTCTAAAGTCGTCAAACAATCGCTGAGCGGGTTGTTGGATGAAGCCGTGCCCGAGGCCACCTTGGAAACCATTCGCGCCACGATTGCCGCCCATGCAACCGGCGCTGTGCAGGCACATGATTTACGTACTAGGCATGCTGGGCGGCGGACTTTTATTGATTTTCACCTTGTGGTGCCGGGTGAAAGCACTGTCAACGAGGCCCATGCCGTCTGTGACATGGTAGAGGCTGCGCTGATGGCCGCAGTAGAGGATGCGAATGTCACCATCCATGTCGAACCTGAAGACAAAGCCAAACGCACTGGCATTGTTAAGGTGGATAATGGCACTGTGCCATAAAAAAGCCGCCCGGTTGGGCGGCTTCAAGGGGTTTTGATGGTGGCTTAAAGCTCGGCCATCAACTGGCGTTTAGCTTCTACCATCATTTCAATCATCTGGGTGCGAATTACGGTCTCTGCGACCTTGGTGCCCAGATCTTTGGCAAGCTTGCGATAAACATCTTCATCGCCCGCCTCTTCAAAATCTGCCTTCACAACTTCCATCGCATAGGCTTTGGCATCCACCTCGGATTTACCCAACAGGCCAGCGGCCCATAGGCCAAGCAGTTTGTTGCGGCGGGCTTCGGCCTTGAATTGCATTTCTGCATCATGGGCGAATTTGTTTTCAAATGCGTTTTCACGGCCATCAAAGGTTGTCATCCGGTGCTCCTGTTCATCGGTTTCAGGTGTAGATAAGCATCCCAATGCGGCCGCGACAAGGGGAACACGTGCGAATCCTTGCTCCTCATAACATTAGTGCCTATAGGGTGCCTGAAACCGCCCGGCGCGCCCGCGCCCCATTGGCATTGGTTGGAGAGTATTATGGCCCGTCGCCGCATGATTTATGAAGGTAAAGCCAAAATCCTGTATGAGGGCCCCGAGCCGGGTACAATTGTGCAGTATTTCAAGGATGACACTTCGGCTGGCAATGGCGCCAAAAAGGACGTGATTGAAGGCAAAGGCGTGTTGAATAACCGACTGTCCGAATATTTCATGACCGGGCTCAACTCAATCGGTGTGCCAACCCATTTCATTCGCCGCCTCAATATGCGCGAACAATTGGTGCGAAGCGTTGAGATTATTCCGCTGGAAATAGTCGTGCGCAATGTGGCTGCGGGTTCCATTTCAACACGGTTGGGCATTGAAGAGGGCACACCCCTGCCCCGCCCAATAATCGAATTTTACTACAAAGATGATGCGCTCAACGACCCGATGGTCAGCGAAGAGCACATCACCGCGTTTGGCTGGGCCAGCCAGCAAGATTTGGACGATATTGTTGCCCTTGCGCTGCGGGTGAACGATTTTCTGTCGGGCACGATGATGGCGGTCGGCATCAAACTGGTAGATTTCAAAATTGAAGTTGGCCGGATTTATGAAGGCGATTACATGCGCCTGATCGTAGCCGATGAAATTAGCCCCGATAGCTGCCGCCTATGGGATATCGAAACAGGCCAAAAGCTTGATAAAGACGTGTTCCGCCGCGACCTTGGCAGCCTGTCTGACGCCTATACCGAAGTGGCGCGCCGCCTTGGTGTGCTGCCACCACCAAATAAGGGCACACCCGGCCCAAAACTCGTTCACTAGGGGGATCACGATGAAAGTGCGTGTGGATGTAACCTTAAAAAACGGCGTGCTAGACCCGCAGGGTGAAGCCGTGCGCCATGCGCTGGGGGCCATTGGTTTTTCGGGCGTCAACGCGGTGCGCCAATCCAAGATGATTGAGCTGGAGCTCGCTGAAACTGACCCGGAAGCCGCCCGCGCGACGGTGCAAGCCATGTGCGAAAAGCTATTGGCCAACACAGTCATCGAGAATTACGCAATTCATATCGGCTAGCCCATGCAAAGTGACAGCGTTTTTACCAAAACCGGACGTGATGGCATCCGCCGCCCATCAACTGGCATAAAGGTGCTGCTGTTTATGCTGCCTTGGATGTTTATCGTGCTTGGCCTGCTGCTCGGCTTTATTTCATATACATTCGTTTCCAGCGCCGAACGCACAACCGCCCGCGTTACCACCTATGTTGAATGGCAAGACGGGTTTACGCCGCTGCTTGAATTCAAAGTTGATGACAAACTCATTGCAACGCCGCTTGGCACCGTTATGGAACCCGCCATTTTGCCCGCTGGCACGATTGTTGAAATCTTGTATGACCCGGTTATCCCCGGAAATGCGCGCCTTGCGGGGCTGGCTTATAATTATGGTTTTGCCGCATTGGTTGTTGGCATTGGGGCCATTTTACTGGCCTTATCGCAAATCATTTGGATTGTGCTGCGTCGTCGCGTGGCCAAAAATCCGCAAAAAGGGCTGCGCGCATGAAATCTGCTGTCATCGTCTTCCCCGGTTCAAACTGTGACCGCGATATGGCCGTCGGGCTTGAGCGGGCTTCGGGCAAACCTGCGCATATGGTTTGGCACAAAGATGCCAGCCTACCAGATGGCTTGGACATTGTGGCCCTGCCGGGCGGCTTTTCATTTGGTGATTATTTGCGCTGTGGGGCTATTGCGGCGCGCTCGCCCATAATGCAGGCGGTTGTAGCCTTTGCACAGCGTGGCGGGCTTGTTTTAGGCGTTTGCAACGGGTTCCAAGTGCTTGTTGAAACCGGGTTGTTGCCGGGCGCGCTGATGCGCAATGCCGGGCTAAAATTTCTGTGCAAAAATGTGGATCTTGTCACGGCAACATCAAACAGCCCGTTTACCAATACGTTGAAAATGGGCGCGCGTTTATCGGTGCCAATCGCGCATCATGATGGCAATTATTTTGCCAGCCCCGATGATTTGGCGCGCTTGCAAGGCGAAGACCGCATTGCGTTTCGCTATGCGGAAAACCCAAATGGATCGGTTGATTCAATTGCCGGGGTGCTTTCAGAAAACCGCCGCATTATGGGAATGATGCCGCACCCCGAACGCGCCAACGACCCCGCCCTAGGCGGAACCGATGGCGCTGCGGTATTTTCATCACTTGTTGGCGCGTTAACGAGCGCTTAGCGCCAGAAACGCTCACCGACGCTGTTTGGCAAATCACCATAAACGCCTTCTAGTTCGGCGGCATAGCCGTTGAACAATTGTGTGGGGATGCGTTCATCCGCGTCAATCGGGCGTTCGGTGGCCTGTGTCCAACGCGGGTGCGGAACCTCGGGGTTCACATTCGCCCAAAACCCATATTCATTTGCGTTTAGGTTTTCCCAAAAGCTCAGCGGTTGGGTGTCAGTCAGGGTAATTTTCACAAGCCCTTTGGATGATTTGAACCCATATTTCCATGGCGCATGCAATCGGATGGGTGCGCCAAACTGTTTATGTAACACCTTGCCATAAGCCCCAACCACAAGCAGTGGCAAATCATGGTTCGCCTCTGCAATGCTTAACCCTTCCATATAGGGCCACGGATACCAGCTTGCCCGTTGCTCCGTGGCAATATCGGGCATCATAAAGCTTTCAAACTGCACGAACTTGGCCGAAGATAACGGTGCAGCCAGTGCCAATACTTTGCGCAGGGGAATGCCCATCCACGGAACAACCATTGACCATGCTTCAACGCAACGATGCCGGTAGATACGTTCCTCGGGCGGTAGTGCGGCCACCAAATCGTCAATATCAATTGTCACCGGGGTTTCAACCAAACCATCAATCGTTAGGGCCCAAGGCTCGGTTGGCAGGGCTTGTGATTCTGCGGCGATACGCTTTGACGAACCAAATTCGTAATAGTTGTTATAGCTTGCTGTCAGTGCTTCAGGTGTTACCGCGCGCCCCGCATCGGCATAAGCCGGATTGGCCAGTGCTGACATGGGCGTTTCTGCTACTGCCGCCTGCCCCTGCCCGGCGCCAATGGCCGCCAAGCCCATACCAGCACCTAGCCCGGCCAGTATGGCACGTCGATTCAGGTATAAAGATTCATCGGTTACAGCAGATTCAGCAATGGTCCAGCTTGGTCGGCGAATAAATTGCATCAGGTGTCCTTCCCCGTTTTGCATAAACTAGGCGAATTCCCGCCGTGGTGCCAATCAAACCCGCTTGAGGCGGCGTGATGGCTTCAATAGGTTGCCAAGATGAACTCAACCGCAACATCAGTGAATCCCCAATCGCGCATGCCGCGCATTTATCGCTGGGCGATTGGCTTGGGAATATTGGCGGCACTTGTAGTGGTTTGGTTTTCAAACGTCTATTTAACAGCCAGTTTTACCCAAACCCAGCGCGCCCAGGCTGAATTGCGCGCCGCGCTTTATGCCGGTAACCTCAAATCCACGCTCGAACGCTATGCCGTGGTGCCCACATTGCTGGCGCGTGATGCGACACTGATTACCGCACTTTCGACGGGTAATTATTCATCAACATCACAACGACTGCAAAGCTTCCAAGAAGAAACCGGGGCCGCGTCAGTATTCTTGATGGATTTAACCGGGCGCATTGTTGCGGGCAGTGATCGGCGTATGCTGGGTGAAAGCCGATCGGAAACCGAGTTTTTTAGCCAAATGCTGCGCACGCAAGGCACGATATTTGCCGCGACCTCTGAGGAACAGGGCACGACCCGTTTTTATTATGGCCAAAAGGTTGAGTTGCTCGGCACGATTATGGGCACGATTGTGGTTGAGGTTGGCCTCAGCCGCGCTGAGGAATTGTGGCGCCGTTCCAGCATCCTGGTGTCTTTGGCTGATGGCCAAGGCGTTGTGCTGATTGCATCTGACATCGCTTGGCGTTCGCAAAACATGGCGACGATCATTGAATCCTCCCGCAACCCAACGACGGCGCAGCGCGTTTATGGCCTTTTGCAACAAATTCCGCTAAGCGAACTGGTTTATATTGACGGCCAACGCTTTATGGTCAGCGAAGCTTCACTTGGCTTTAGGGGCTGGAAACTAAGCTATTTTGCACCGATGGATGGTGTGGATGCGCGGGTAAACGCGGTTATTGCGCTAGAAATCATGTTCATGGCCATTTTTACCGCAGCCGTGTTTTATCGCCTAAGCCGCCGCGCCACACAAGAAAGCCGCCGCTCATATCGTGAAAGCGCCGGATTGCGTTCCCTAAACGCGCGCCTATCTGCCGAAGTTGAACAGCGCCAACGCGCTGAGCGTAACCTGCAATCAGCCGAGCAAAGCCTTGAACAGGCTTCAAAGCTTGCCGCCCTTGGACAGATGAGCGCGGCCGTAAGCCATGAGCTTAACCAACCCTTGGCGGCAATGCGTACCTATTTGGCTGGGGCGAAACTGCTGATAAAGCGCAACCGTATTGAAGAGGCTTTATCAAGCTTTCAGCGCGTAGATGACCTGATTGAACGGATGAGCGCGATTACCAAACAATTGCGCAGCCATGCCCGAAAAGCAAGTGACACCGCAACCTTGGTGGACCTGCGCGACTGCGTTTCCGATGCCTTGGCGATGATGGCCCCGCGCCTAGGGCGGCAAGCCATTACCTTGGTGCAAGACCTGCCCAATGCCTCAGCCGAGGTGATGGGCGATGCACAGCGCATTGGCCAAGTGATTGTGAACCTGATCAACAACGCGCTTGATGCCATTGCCAAGGTGACCGAACCGCGCATCACAGTTACCCTGCGCATTGGTGAGGTAATTGTGCTACGCGTAGAAGATAACGGATATGGGATTGAAGACCCGGAGAGTGTGTTTGAACCATTTTATACCACCAAAAAACCCGGTGAGGGTGTGGGGCTCGGCCTTGCGATATCCGCCGGGATTGCCACCGAAATGGGGGGTCGCTTGATCGCCCGCAACGCTGTGCCGCTTGGTGCAGTGTTTGAATTGCAACTGCCCCGCGCTACTGGGGCCAAAAAGACTGCGAAGTAACCATGCCCCTTAACCTAAGCGTCGCTATTGTTGATGACGAAACCCATATGCGCGATTCCATTAGCCAATGGCTGGAATTGAGCGAGATTAAAACACAATGCTTTGCCAGCGCCGAAGCTGCACTTGCCGAAATTGGTAGCGGCTATGCGGGGATTATTGTTTCAGATATCCGCATGCCCGGCATGGGTGGGATGGCATTGCTCAAACGCATCCAAACGCTTGATCCGTCCTTGCCGGTCATCCTCATCACTGGCCATGGTGATATTTCTATGGCGGTTGAGGCAATGCGCGCTGGGGCCTATGATTTTATCGAAAAACCGTTTGATCCGGATCGCCTGGCCGATTTGTGCAAACGCGCCATGGATTCGCGTCGGCTAACGCTGGATAACCGCGCGCTGCGGCGTGAATTATCTGATGGCACCGTATTGTTGCGCAAGCTTATGGGCCGATCAGCCATTGTTAATAAGCTGCGCGAAGATATTTTGGATATTGCGCAGGCCGATGGCAATGTGATGATTTTTGGTGAAACTGGCACCGGCAAAAGCCTTGTGGCCCATGCCGTGCATGCCTGCGGCACCCGCCAAGGCCGCCCGTTTATTGTGTTAAATTGCGCTGCCCTCGGCGATGAAGCTTTGGAGCAACGCTTGTTTGGTCCGTCCGACGTGGCCGAGATTAAGCCAATCATGGAAATGACTGGCCCCAGCACGCTCTGCCTTGAAGAGATTGAAGCACTAAGCCCCGCCATGCAGGTGCGCCTGCTGACAATGCTTGACAGTATTAAAGCCGAGACAGCCGACGGCGATGCCCCGCGTGTGCGGGTTATTGCGGTCTGCGGGCAAATCGCTGATGAGGCTGGGATTAAAGAATCGCTGCGCCAAGATCTCTATTTTCGCCTTGCAGCTATGGAAATTACGGCACCTAGCCTGCGAGACCGGGGCGAAGATGTGTTGTTGCTGTTCAATCGTTTTACCCAGCTTTTCGCTGAAGATTATGGCTGTGAGCCGCCCCAGCTTACCCCGAATGACGCGGCTAATTTACTGCGCGCGGACTGGCCAGGGAATATTCGCCAATTGCTTAACCTTGCAGAACGCGCGGTGCTGCAATCGCGCCGGGGCGGTGAGGATGTTTCGGCTTTATTGGCCAATGAAACCAGCGATAGCGGCGATGTGGCCGTCAAACCGCTTAAGGAACATGTTGAGGCATTTGAGCGGATGTTGATTGAAAACTCGCTCAACCGCCATAATGGTTCTGTTGCGCGGGTTATGGATGAACTGGCCCTGCCACGCCGCACATTGAACGAGAAAATGGCCAAATACGGGCTAAGCCGCGCCGATTTTGTCTGAAACAAGCCCGGCCATGGCGGTTGCAAGATCGCCATAGCCGGTGTAGCGGCGCTCATAGGCAAGGCCAAGCCGTGCGGCAGCCTCCTCAGCTTTGGCGTCAATCATCGGGTCATTGGTTTGGGCCAAATAAACCAGTTTTGTGTAATTGCCAAAATACATGTCACGCAATTCAGGGTGGCGATCCAGGCCCATAGGTTTCCACATAAAGGCATCAAACTGGCGGGCAAGGAAGTCGGTTAAGTAAAACGCCGTCACCTCGCCATGCGCCTCAAAAGTGTCATTGCCTTCAAAAAATGAATAGCAATGCGGCCCGGCAATCATTTCAACGCCAAGCTGCTGGCAGCGCGCTTGCAGCAAGCCCCCCGTGCCACAATCGGCGTAAACGACGAATATCTTGTCATAATCCGCGCGGGCGGCCAGCACGGCGTTTTCCACGGCATCGGGTATACGGTCGGGGAAAAGATGCAGGTTTGCGGGCAGGCATTGCAGCTCCATATGCGCCCAGCCATTCATGGACTTTAGCGCCAATATTTCGCGCGCAAGCGCACCGCAGGCTAGCAATAATATTTTTTCAGATTTGCCCATGCACCCAATCTAACACCAGTAATGGAAACAAAAAAGGGCGCCACCGGGGCGCCCTTTTTTCATTAGCGGTTATGCTTACGCAGCACAAATTCTTTGGCTGTTTCCACAGCCACAGCCGCATCACGGCAATAGGCGTCTGCGCCAATAGCTTTGCTAAATTCTTCGTTCAGCGGCGCGCCGCCAACCAAAACGATATAATCATCACGCATGCCTTTTTCGATCATCGTGTCGATGACAACCTTCATATACGGCATGGTGGTGGTTAGCAGCGCAGACATGCCCAGAATATCGGGCTTATCGGTTTCCAGCGCTTCAATGTATTTTTCAACCGAGTTGTTGATGCCAAGGTCACGCACTTCAAAGCCCGCGCCTTCCATCATCATTGATACAAGGTTTTTGCCGATATCATGGATATCGCCTTTCACCGTGCCAATAACCATTTTGCCAAGCTGCGGCGCACCAGTTTCAGCAAGCAAAGGTTTCAGAATAAACATTCCCGCCTTCATCGAATTGGCGGCCAGCAACACTTCGGGCACAAACAAAATGCCATCACGGAAGTCGATGCCAACAATACGCATCCCTTCAACCAAAGCTTTGGTCAGAATGTCATACGGTGTCCAGCCACGGCCAAGCAGGATATGGACCGACTCTTCGATTTCCGCCTTCATCCCGTCATAAAGGTCATCGTGAATCTGGGGCACAAGTTCTTCGTCGCTTAGCTCCGAAAGGTTCAGTTCGTCATTGTTGTCGGCCATGGCACGATTCCTTGTTCAAGCCTTAATCTTAGGTCCATTTGTCACGCTTTTTGGCGTAAAACGATAGGGTTTGCGACAAGCCGAGTCGCTTCCGCGACTATCTGCGTCGGCGAGTCCGTTCACGCGTGCTCTCGGTGGGGCCATTGCTTCCGTCATCGGCAGAAGTAAAATCACCCAAAGCCTCAACAATCTGCTCCAATGTTGGTGCATCGCCGCGTGGGCGGGTTTCCAAAGCTTCACGCATATGGCGCAAATGTTCGGGTTCGGTGCCACAACAGCCGCCAATAATTTTAGCGCCACAATTGCGGGCCAGTTCGGCATAATCTGCCATCAATTCCGGCGTGCCGTTATAATGGATATGGCCATCAACATATTTTGGAATGCCAGCATTGCCCTTGGCGATGATCGGGCGGCTGGTGCCGGTGGCGGCAAAACCCAACACTGTGCGCAGCAAATCAGACGCGCCGGTGCCGCAATTGGCCCCAAAAGCAAGCGGAGCGTTTGGCAACGCTTCAACCATTTGCACCATGCCGGGGCTTGTTAGGCCCATCATTGTGCGCCCAGAGGTATCAAAGCTCATCGTGCCAACCCATGGGGCGTTGAGATTCGCAAACGCCTCGGCGGCGGCGCGGTATTCTTCGGGGGCGGAGATGGTTTCCAGCCACAAAACATCGGCACCGCCATCAAGCAAGGCGCGGCCTTGTTCTTCAAACATCTCAACAGCTTCGCCATGCGAAAGCGCGCCAATCGGCTCCATTATTTCGCCAGTTGGGCCAACAGAACCGGCAACAATAATCTTGCGGCCCGACGCATCGGCAATTTCACGGCCAATTTCAGCAGCGATGCGGTTTATTTCGCCCACACGGTCTTGCAAATCATGCAATTTAAGGCGCGCAGCATTACCACCAAAGCTGTTGGTAAGGAACAGATCACTGCCCGCATCAACAGCACCACGATACAATGCCACGATTTTATCGCGATCATTTAAATTCCAAGTTTCAGGCGATTCCCCGGCTTCCAGCCCCATGGCAAACAGGTTGGTTCCCGTTGCGCCATCGGCCAAAATCCAATCACGGGTTGTTAGCATTTCAACAAAAGCGTTGGTCATTTTAAGGCTCCACGCGCCACAATTGGCTGGTTATCATTCAGGGCGGCGGCGAGGTCGGCCAGCCGTTTGCTCATTGCGCGCAATCCGTTTGATCGTTGCGCCGATAAATGTTGGTCAAGCCCAAGGCGGGCAAGTTCAGCTTGGGGGCTAATATTTATTGCCTCTGCCGCCGATACGCCATTATACAATGCATGCAGCACAGCGATCAGCCCGCGCACGATCATCGCATCGCTATCACCTTCAAAACCCATGCTGGCTAAAGGCCCCTGCCCCTCAATCAATGGCCAAATCCACACATTGCTGGCGCAGCCAATAACGCGGGTTGCCTCAGATTTATGGGCATCGGGCATGGCGGGCATCGCGCGGCCCAAATCAATCACATGCCGATAGCGATCCTCCCAATCCTCTAGGAATTCAAAATCGTCTACGATGGATTCAAATTGAGCGCTGGCCATGGTGATCCTTTGTTGCTGAGTGATTTAGGCCCCATTTATACGAAGGTCCAGCCCCAGTGTTGTTTGGACATAGGCACTCAGTGCCGCGATATCCTCAAAAGTCAGCCCATTGGGCCATATGGGGCGGCGCAGTAAAACCACCGGTAGGCCAAGCGCGCGGGCCACTTGTAACTTAGGCCAACCGCCTTGGCCCCCGGCATCATGGGCCACAATGGCTGCGACCTTAAATTGACGAAACGTGGTGGTTTCCTGATCAATAGAAAACGGCCCAACATTTGACCAAGTTTCGCCAAGCCGGGGCGCTGGCGGATGCGGTGGTTTGCGCGATCGAAAATAAAGTGTCTGATTTTCAAGCTGATAGAACGGCGCTAGACGCGCATTGCCAAGGGCAATAAGCGCCGGGCCGGGCTTGTGCGCGGCCAACCACGCCGCTGCCTCCTCGGGGCTTTCAACCCAATGCCAATTATCAAGGGCACTGGCCTGCCAAGATTTGCGGCGCAAATACACGACATGATTAGGAGATTGTGGCAGGTCTGACAGGTTCGTTTCAAACGGATGCGGCGCAATGACATGCAAATCGCTGCTTGGCCCCCTGGCAAGCGCATCATGCACGATCAGAATGTCCCGCAGTATTTGCGCCTCACGGCTGTCACCATATACCGCAATTTTGGGCCTATCGGGCAACAATCTCCACACCTTTTGGCCCGGCTGAAAGCGCAATTTTACCGGCCTTTAGGCGCAGCGCATCGGCACCAAACACCTCATAGCGCCAGCCTTTCATGCACGGCACATTGGGTGCATCTTCGCTGGCCAAATCTTCAAGATCAGAGGCATTGGCCAATAATTTGGCAGCTACATCGGCGTCATCAGATTTGGCTTTCAGCAAAACGCGCAACAAATCACCCAAGGCCCCGCTGCCTTGCTTGCGCTGGGGTGGCTCATCAACTTTGGGCTGTTTTGCGGCTGGGCAGGCCATACCACGCGCAATGGCGGCCAAAATCGCCTCGCTTACGGCGGGCTTGCGCCCTTCGCGTTGTAACAGGCGCGCGCGGCCAAGTTCATCCATCGCGGTGGGGCGCAAAGCGGCCAGTTCTAAAATGGCGTCATCCTTCATCACCCGGCTGCGTGGCACATCGCGGGTTTGCGCATCGGTTTCGCGAAATGCGGCCAATTCACGCACAATCGCCAAAAACTTACCGTTATTATTGCGAGTTTTTACGCGTTCCCATGCCTTGTCAGGGTCGGTCCGATAGGTTTCGGGCGCCGTCAAAACCGCCAGTTCTTCCTTCACCCAATGGCCACGATTGCGCCGCTCAAGCTCGGCAGCCAAAAACTCGTATACATCGCGCAGATGGGTGACATCGGCCAAAGCATAGGTCATTTGCGCAGCCGTTAGCGGGCGGCGTGACCAATCGGTAAATCGGCTTGATTTATCAATATGCGCCTTCGTGATTTTCCGCACCAATGTGTCATAGCCAACCTGATCGCCAAAACCGCAAACCATGGCCGCGACTTGGGTGTCAAAAAACGGCACCGGCATGACATCGGCGTTCAGAACGAAAATTTCCAAATCTTGGCGGGCAGCATGGAACACCTTCAACACAGCTTCATTGCGAAACAAATCGTAAAGCGGTTCAAGATCAATGCCCGGCGCCAAGGTATCAATTAGCGCTGCACTGCTATCATCGTTGCCGGGATAGGCCATTTGAACAAGGCAAAGCTGCGAGTAATATGTCCGTTCCCGCAAAAATTCGGTGTCAACGGTTACATACGGATGCTTCGCGCATGTCGCACAAAATTCGGCCAAAGCCGCAGTGGTTGTAATATTATTCATGGGCGATGCTATAGCCTTTGGCACAGCCTACGGCCATGGTATTTTTCCATTTGCTGGAAAATTGCAACGCGCTGGTGGCTCCGGCGGTAGGGATCGAACCTACGACCAATTGATTAACAGTCAACTGCTCTACCGCTGAGCTACGCCGGATTAGCCGCCAAATCGCGTGCGGGGTCGATATAGCAAAGGGTCAAAACCCCGACAAGCCCAAACTACGCTTGAAGAACATCTATTTGCTAAGGCTTTGATTATGAAAGTAAAACACAGACTCGGCCGTTAGCGCGCCGCGGTGCCCAACCAACCCGATTTGTAGAAAATCTAGCAAATGGGCAAAAACATTGCGCGCAGCGGCACCATGAAGGGCCTGCGGCGTGTCGGTATAGATGCGATTTACCAATTCTAACGCCGTTGCATCACTGTGCCCCAATGCAGTTAAAATTTGTTGGCCACGGTGTTTTCGATGCTGCGCAAGATGGCGCGCAATCTGCAAACCATCGGCAATCGGTGCGCCATGGCCGGGAAAATACCGCGTTGCTTTGATTGATTCGAGCCGATTGAGGCTGGACATAAAGGCCGCCAAATCGCCATCAGGTGGTGAAATTAGTGTGCTGGCCCAACCCATCACATGATCGCCGCTAAACAGCGCATTGGCACCCAGCCATTCAAAACACAAATGGTTGGAAAGATGCCCCGGCGTGTGATGAGCTATAAGCGCCCAGCCATTCCCGGCCACAACTTCGCCATCCGCAATTGTAATATCGGGTGAAAAAGACGAATCGATCCCCTCAGCCCCGCCAAGTGTGGCCTGTGTGGCAAGCCGTTCCATGATTGCCGAGCGGCCCGCATGCGCCGCCCCAAAGCCATAAACCGGCGCATTGTGCTGTTGCCCAAGTGGTTTGGCGGCGGGCGAATGGTCCTGATGCGCATGGGTCACAATAATATGGCTAACTCTGCGCCCGGCTATGGCGCGGGTAATTGCGGCCATATGCGCGGGGTTGGCTGGGCCGGGGTCAATAATCGCAACCTCAGCATCGCCGAGTAAATAGCTGCGCGTGCCGGTAAATGTCATCGGGCCACCATTGCCTGCGGTCACCACCTGCAGCCCTTCGGCCAGTGGCTCTGCGTGCCCAATTGGCGGATTATGGTCAGTTTCAAAGGGTGTTGCCACGCGCTCTCTCTTGCCAGCGGCGCTTTGCCTGATTAACGCTGTTTGCATGGCCAAGCGCGGAATTTCAAAATATCTGCCCAAGAAGCTGTTTTTTCGGGCGATTCTTATTCTGATCATGCCGATGATCAGCTTGCAACTTATTGTCGGCCTTGTGTTCATCAACCGCCATTTTGCCGGGGTCACCAAACAAATGACCGAAGGCGTGGTGCTAGAACTTAACCACATCATTGACAAGGTGCGCAGCGAAGGCGATGCCCCTCTGCCCGATTTGGCGCAAGATTTTGGGTTAAAACTGGTCCTTTCGGGCAACCCAATGCCCGAAATTGACAAGCGCCATTGGTATGACCTGTCAGGCCGGGTGCTGATACGCGAGCTGCATCAGGGCCTAAAAGCGCCTGTTTGGGTGGATTTAACACAAGATGAATTTCACGTTGAAATGATGATCGACACCGGTGCGCAGCGCTTGTTGGTTAGCTTGCCGCGTAGCCGCATAACGGCCCGCAACGCACACCAATTACTTGTACTTATGATGTTTGCATCCATTCTGCTTATTCTTATTTCTATGGCGTTTTTACGCAACCAAACCCGGCCAATACGCCGATTGGCGGAAGTCTCAAACGCCTTTGGTAAAGGCCAGGTTTTACCGCTAGCCCCCGCTGGGGCCGAAGAAGTGCGCCGGGCAATATTTGCGTTTTTGGCGATGCGTACCCGGCTAGAACGCCAGATGGGGCAGCGCACAGCGATGCTAAGCTCCATCAGCCATGATCTGCGCACACCGCTAACGCGGCTAAAATTGGCCTTGGCGCTGCGTGATGATGACGATGAAAATGGGGCAATGCTTAAAGATTTGGTCGAAATGGAAGGCATGCTGGATGAGTTCCTCGCCTTCGTGAAAGGCGAAGCCGCCGATGATTTGCGCGAAGTTGACACTGAAATTCTGGCACAGGGCATAATCGACAGCACGCGCCGTGGCGGTGCCGAAGTGACCTTCCAACTGTTCAACCCCGGCGCTGACACCACAATGGCGCTTATGCGTAGTGGTGCCATTGAACGGGCTGTGCAAAACCTAATTAACAACGCCGTGCGCTATGGCACGCGGGTGCGTCTTACCCTGCGCGTTTTGCCCAAGGCGATTGAGTTTATCGTTGAGGATAATGGCCCCGGCATTGCTGAGGCTGACCGCGCAGCAGCCATCCGCCCGTTTTCGCGGCTTGACGAAGCGCGCAACCAAAACAAGGGCGGCGGGGTTGGTTTGGGTTTGACCATTGCCACAGATGCCGCCCGCAGCCATGGCGGCGCACTAGAACTAGGCGTGAGCATTGAATTTGGCGGCCTACGTGCCAGCCTACGATTGCCGCGCTAAAACACTGGTTTCGGTATTCCTAAACGTTTAAATCATTCGAAGCAAAAGGATTCGAACATGCAAAACGTGGGGCAAAACTGGTGGAAAGGCGCGGTCATCTATCAGATCTACCCGCGCTCGTTTCAAGATAGCACTGGCGATGGAATCGGTGATTTGCCGGGCATTACCCAACGGCTAGACCATGTTGCGGCACTTGGGGCTGATGCAATTTGGCTATCACCTATATTCACCTCACCAATGGCCGATATGGGTTATGATGTTTCCAATTACACCGATATTGACCCGCTTTTTGGCACATTAGATGATTTTGATACACTCATCGCGCGCGCCCATGGGTTGGGGTTGAAGGTGATTATTGATCAGGTTATCTCGCATTCATCAGACCAACACCCGCTGTTTTTGCAAAGCAAACAAGACAAAACCAATCCTATGGCTGATTGGTATGTATGGGCCGATCCAAAAGATGACGGCATGCCGCCCAACAATTGGCCTTCGGTTTTTGGTGGCTCGGCTTGGGAATGGAATGCCAAGCGGCGACAGTATTTCCTTCATAACTTCCTGACCAGCCAGCCAGATTTGAACCTGCATAACCCCGATGTGCAGGATTACCTGATCGGCACCATGCGGTTTTGGCTGGAACGAGGCGTGGATGGTTTCCGCCTCGATACCGTTAATTTTTACATGCATGATTTGGAGTTGCGGCATAACCCGCCTGACCCGCGCCCGCATGACGGGCCGCGTGTGAACCCCTATGATATGCAGTATCATGAGTTTTCTAAAAACCGGCCCGAGAATGTGGTCTTTTTGGAACGTCTGCGCGCGCTATGTGATGAGTTTGATGGCCGCACAATGGTGGGTGAAGTGGGTGAAACCCACCGCGCCGTTGAAATTATGGCCGAATATACCGCGGGTGATAACCGCCTGCATATGGCCTATTCGTTTGATATGCTGGGTGATACCTTCACCCCGGCATGGTTTCGTGAACGCATTGAAACTTTCTTTGCAAAAGCCCCCGATGGCTGGCCGTGTTGGAGTTTTTCAAACCATGACGTTATACGCCATGTAACGCGCTGGGCTTCGCATGGGCAGCCCGATGCGCTGGCCAAGCTGGCGGGCGCGATGCTCATCAGCTTTCCCGGCAGCATTTGTCTATATCAAGGCGAAGAACTTGGCCTTGGGGAAACGGATATTGAATATCATGAACTGACCGACCCGCCCGGCTTTACCTTTTGGCCTGATTATAAAGGCCGCGACGGCTGCCGCACGCCCATGCCATGGCTTGCTCAGGATGAATTTGGCGGCTTTTCAAGCGTCAAACCGTGGTTGCCAGTTAAAGGTCCACAAGCGTCTTTGGCAGTAGACCGCCAACAGGGACAAAGCGGCTCTGTTTTGGAATGCTACCGCGCATTGCTGGCACTACGGCATGCGCAAACCGTGTTTGCGGGTGGCGCGTTCACCTTCCACGACCTGCCCCACCCGCTATTGGGTTTGACGCGGGGTTCAGGCGCGCAAGCCATTGGCGCGGTGTTTAATCTGTCGATCAAAGATTGCGAAATTCAGCTAAGTGGGTCGGCAAGCCTTGTTGGCCCTAGCGAAGCCGCAACCCAAATTGGCACCACGCTAAAGCTTGGTGCCAATGGGTTTGCATTTTGGACAGGCGGGGCAGTGCCGCGCTAATGCCCGCCGCTTAGCCGTCCGAGCCGAATGTCATAATCAACTGCCAAGGCATAGTCCGGGTCATCGTCAGCATCGACGATGAGCTGACCTGCACTGGTAAGCAATTGGTGGCAATCATGTGTTAGATGGCGCAGTTGCAACCGCGTGCCGGCGGCGGAATATTTTGCAGCAACAGCCTCAATCGCCTGTAGGGCCGATTGGTCCACCACGCGCGATGACATGAAATCAAGGATAACATGTTCGGGGTCGCCTTCAAAATCAAACAATTCCTGAAACCGCGTGGCAGAGCCAAAAAACAGCGGGCCTTCAATTTCATAAACCCGCGCACCGGGGGAATCTTTGGAACTGCGCACCCGCGCGTGAATGCGCGACGCAGCATTCCATGAATAAACCAATGCCGAAACGATGACGCCGACAACAACCGCAACGGCCAAGTCTTCGGCAACCGTTACAGCGGTCACCAAAATAATTACGAACGCGTCGGCGCGTGGAATAATCCGCAATATCCGAAAGCTTTGCCATGCAAACGTGCCGATCACGACCATGAACATAACGCCAACCAGCGCCGCCAGCGGGATTTGTTCGATCACGGGACTGGCGAACAAAATGAAGCTTAGCAAAAACAATGCCGCAGCAACGCCTGCCAGCCGCGTACGACCACCGCTTTTAACGTTGATCAGGCTTTGGCCGATCATTGCGCAGCCACCCATGCCACCGAAAAACCCGGTTACGGTGTTAGCAACACCCTGCGCCACACATTCTTGGCTGGCTCCGCCACGTTTGTTGGTAATTTCACCTACAAGGTTTAGCGTCAGCAGGCTTTCAATCAGCCCAATAGCCGCCAGAATAATCGAATATGGCAGGATGATTTTGAGTGTTTCAAAGGTAAAGGGCACCGAGGGTATACCAAATGTCGGCAAACCGCCCTTGAGGCTCGCCAAATCACCTACACGTGGCACGGGCAGGTTAAACGCGATCACCAATATCGCAACGCCACCAATGGCCGCTAGGGGCGCTGGGATCGCTTTTGTAACCTTCGGGGTTAGCCAGATTAACGCCATTGTTAGCCCCACAAGGCCAAGCATGAGCATAAGGGTCCAACCACTCATCCACACCATGCCACCGTTGCTATGGACCTTAAACTGCTCTAGCTGCGCCAAGAAAATAACAATGGCCAAGCCATTGACGAACCCAAGCATAACAGGGTGCGGCACCATCCGAATGAATTTGCCCAACCGCAGCACGCCGGCTGAAATTTGCAACAAGCCCATGAGCACAACAGCCGCAAACAGGTATTGCACGCCATGATCAGCCACGAGCGCAACCATAACCACTGCTAAGGCCCCGGTTGCGCCCGAAATCATACCCGGCCGCCCGCCAATCAGCGCGGTAATAAGCCCAACCATAAACGCAGCGTATAGCCCCACCATCGGTGAAACCCCGGCCACGAAGGCAAACGCAATGGCCTCGGGCACAAGCGCCAAGGCTACGGTTAGACCGGACAATATATCAATGCCTGCCTGTTTGGGTGTCAGGCGATCACCGCCAAGGCTTGGCAAGCCCATGCGTTTGGCAAATTCGGATATCGTAGTAAGGCGGTCCATGGGCAACTTTCACGAAGATTCATCAGGCGCGTTGGTCTAGGCGCTGGCTAACCGAATGAAAAGGGAGGATTGGCCGCGGCCGCATAATCCTGCGCAAACGGCCCAAATACATCACTATTTCCCTCAGTAACTTGCAATAACAGGCAAAATAGCCATCAAATTGTCATTTTTGCATGTATAATCATGGCCAGTGCCGGGTTGAAGTTTACGCCAAACTTGCAAACCCTTTTTAAAATTTATCCGCAATATACCGGCAAACGTATATCGAGGAGATTTTGCTTCATGCAGCGCGCCAGCATCGAAACGGCCGCATCATGGCCCGTTTGTTCCGCAAACGGATTTTTGGCTCTTTATGATATTCGATCTGCCAGTCCGGTTAAGTTGGCAAGCTCAGCTTTGGCGCATGAGGCTGTTGTCCAATCACTGGCGGGCGCCAGTCAGACCATGTTTTGGGCAATGCCTTATAAGCAGGGGAATACGTTGCTGTGGTTTGAATCCCCTAGCAACATCGTATTGCTTCATGCGGGTTTGGGCTGTGCCGTTATTGGAACGCGCGCATTGAATGTGGCGCTGGCGCCTTTACAATTCCGCGACGCACCAACACGCGTTTGCTTTTCACAACCAAGCAACATGCTGCCTGTATTTGATGACGTCGTTAAAGCAACGCTTTGGGCATTGGCAACGCTGGTTGAACGGACGGAAATTGCGCGGGAGTTTACAATCTCAATTGGCGCGTTTTCTATCAGTTTTAACGTTGCCCAAGGCGCAGTAGTATCTGGGCTTGCGACTGAGGCCCAACAAACATTGGCCGCGCGTTTTGCGGCGACTGACATGCCGCCTGCCCGGTATTCAATTGCCCCACCCGAAGCGACAATCCCAGAGCAAAAGCTGGGGCCGATTGAAATTTTGGCCATAGCAAACGCCGAAAATCCTCCGGGAGCTGACCCGTCTGGGTGGCAGTTTACGAATGCCGGATGGCCAGTTCAGTCACCCAAATCGGCGGAATTTGCGCAATTGGCGGCATTGACCTCGCTTGTGCAAGTTGCGCAAAAAATGGCGGCTGGGGCGGAAAATTGGTCGGTATCACTGTTTGGGATGGGTCGCGCGCCTGTTCAAAAAGTAATATGTCAACAGGGAGTTGTTTCAGTAATCAGTACATGAAGGACAAATTATTCAGAATTCACAACCATTTGTGGAATGGTTTCGAAATTAGCCTGAACCTATTTCATGTGCTACTAATTTGGTTACTTTGTGGCATTTGTGCAGGAAGTTAAGTTGTTTTGCAGGCGGACTATGATTAAACTTTGTAAAGTTATTAGTGTATGAGTGACCCACCCGCATTTTCAGATGACAAGGCCTTTGGCGGCGCTGATGGCATTTGTCGTGATGTCAAAGACTTACACAATCAGCTAAATGACCTTCGTGCTCCGCTCACTGAAATCGGCGCTTTATCAGAGGCTGGTCTAAGCAAACGCGCCAAAAACCTAGGCGCAGAAATTGATAATTACAGCGCGACCGTTACGCTTGTTGGGCAGGTTAAGGCGGGCAAAACCGCGCTTACCAATGCGCGGGCTGAACAGCCCCATTTGCTGCCATCCGTTGTAAACTCTTGGACTTCGGTAGTCACCACGCTGCATGTCAATAAACCACCCGTTGATGGGCAGCGTGCGATATTTGATTTTTTTGCACCGGATGAATGGCAAAAACTTATGCAAGGTGGTGGGCGATTGGGCGAAATGGCCCGCCGCGCCCAGCATTCAGAAGAACTCGCGCGGCTTGGCTCTCAGCTGGAAGCCATGCGGGCTGCGTCTGAAAAACGGCTCGGCCATAAGTTTGAATTGCTCATGGGCAACCGGCACCAATTTGCCGAATTTAACCGTGATCTTATCAACCGTTATGTGTGCATGGGTGATGATGAGGACAATGAAAAGCAAGGCCAATATGCCGATGTCACCAAATCCGCGCAGCTTTTTGTAAAGGCGGAAAGCTACGAAATTCCCATTTCTTTGCGTGATACGCCAGGTGTGAATGACCCATTTTTGGTGCGCGAACAGGTGACCCTTAACAGCTTGGCGGATACCGATATTTGCGTGATTGTCCTAAGCGCGCATCAAGCTATGACCACGGTCGATATGGCGCTTTTGCGGATTATTCTGGCCATGAAGCATGAGCAGATCATCCTATTCATTAACCGTATTGATGAGCTTGATTCACCCAAAACGCAAATGCCGGAAATTGAACAGTCCATCCGCAAAACCCTGCGCGCACAATCCTTGCCGGATGATCTGCAAATCATCTTCGGCAGCGCTTATTGGGCGGAACTGGCGCTTGCGGATGAAACCGAACAGATGAACTCGGCAAGCCGGAATGCATTGGAGGCGATGAGCGCCCAACACACGGAACTGACACGCGCAGCTAGTAAATTTTCTGGCGTGCCTGCCCTTCGCCGCGCGATTGATAGGAATGTGGCGCGATTTGGCGGTGCCAATTTCTTGCAGATCATGTCTAATCGAACAAAAAACCTTGCACATCAGGCAATTGCCCTATTGCGGCGCGCTGAAACTGCGGACTTGCCTGCCAAGCCAACCCTTCTTTTGGCGGATCTGGATAAGCGTATAAACGCGGCAGCCAACAAGCACCAACTTGCAAACGAAAACAAGCTAAATGCCGCCGTGTTTGCGCTGCGTCAGACGATGAATGATGCGGTTGAGGATTTTATAGTTGAAGAGTCAAAAACGCTCGCCTCCGCGCTGGCAAGCCCACATGGTATAACCGCTTGGAAAATTGATTCAAATGCCGTGCGCCGCTACCTGAAGACCGGGTACGACGACTTTGCGCTCTCATGTCAAAGGGCAATAGAACGGGTATATATTGCGGCGGCAAAAGACGTGTAGGCGCTTTATGTTGTGCTGACCGAAAATGAAGCGCTACAAATTGAACCGCCAGAATTACCCGCCTTCCCTGCCCCTATTGTTATCGGCCGAACACTTTCAATTGACCTAGGTCGCGGCTGGTGGTCACGTTGGTTTAGCGCCACGCGAAAGCCAGACACAATTATAAAGGAAATGCGCGGGGCAATGGCGCGTGAAATGGCACCTTTGCTGCGTGAAATTGAATTGGAACACGCGACCGCTATTTTGGCCGGTTCAAAGGCCAAGCTTGCGGAGTTTTTTAGTGAGCATGGCGAAACACTTCACAACCTGTGCTCGCTTGATGATATTTCCAGCGCAGCACAAACACGCGAACAACTTGGCCTTGCTGGGCAAGGGCTGCGTGGACTGGCGGCCATTGCACGGCTTGGCGGGTTGATCACCCGGCTGAGCCTGACAGAAACGCGCATATCTGTTCAGAAAAGTGGCGTGTAAATGCGTATTCGCCGATTAGATGAACATACTGAAACCCGCTTGAAACGTTGGACATCGCGCAGGCCCAAATTTGCCGTAATGGGTGAATTTAGTGCCGGAAAATCAACGCTTTTGAATTTTATTCTTGGCGATGATTACTTTCCTACAAAAATAACCGCCACGCATTTACCGGCGATTTGGCTTACCAATGCTGATGAGCCTTCAGATGCGCTGGCGATTAGTGTCGACAGATCCCGCAAACAAATAGAAAACCCGATTTTGGATGCCGAACAACTCGCCGGGCTTGCATTGCTGTGCATAAAGCTTAACCGCCCGGGCCTTTCTCAGTTTGATATTATTGATACGCCGGGAATTTCAGACCCTAGCCTGTTAACCGACAATTTGGCACTGGTTGCGGGGTATTGTGATTTTGTATTGTGGTGCACCCACGCCACCCAAGCTTGGCGGCAATCGGAACATGCCGCGTGGAGCAGGCTGCCAAAGCGCTTGCGCAAAAACAGTATTTTGGTCGTAACCCGGACTGACAAACTTAACAGCGAAAATGATGTTCTGCGGGTTAAACGCCGTTTGTTTAAAGAAACCAAGGGGTTATTCCGCGCTATTGTGATGTTAAGCACCCCGCAAGCGGCAATGGCGCACCGCAATCCGGGCCACCCGGACCATGACCGCCTATGGGTTACAAGCGGCGGTGAAGCCTTCGTTGCCGCGATGAGCAAGTCCTTATTGAATGTGCGCCAGCGCCGCGAAACTAAGCTGATGGAAAAAATCTCGACCATGTTGCCAGCCGCCGATTCGCGTGGGATGCGTAAATTCTTTTCAATGCGCAAACAGCCTAGCCCCGCTACACCATCTCCAAAACCAGCGTCAGTTGTGAAGGCATTTGTTGAACCTAGCATAACCCCACAACAATCAGAGTTAGTTTTGCAAGAGGGGACAGTATCCGATGTCGCGGTTGACTTGCTCAAACTATGGGATCAGGCTGTTACAGAAACAAATGCATTGAAATCGGTTGCAACCGAACCCGCAAAACTGCACCACTATTTGGACGCCACTAGTCGTTTACTTGACAAATTAAAAAACATTAACGATATTGATGAAGCGTTGTTTGCGTACTGGCAGCGCTTATTAAATGTGCCTTTGCAAGAAAACGCCCGTGTCGAGAAAGCTTTAAACCAGATACGGGCTGAATTAGTGGATTTTAAATATGACAGCTGGTGCAATTTGGGCTGATACACCCAGACAAACCCAACAAGTTCTGCCGAACGCTCTGTAAAACCTATTCTTTTGACAAATCCTGGCGAACCTCAAAAGATGAGTTTGGATTTAACCGCGCTGAGTAAGCTTGGCGGGTTCATGGGCGGCTGTATCATTGATCGTGATACGGGCATGATGCTCTCCTCGATTGGTGGGGATACTGGGCTGGATTTGGAGCTCGCTGGCGCGCTTAGCGCGGATATCGTCAATGCACAGCAGGCCTCAATTGACATGCTTGAACTGCATGAGGCGATTGAGGACGTACTGGTTTCACTTGCAGAGCAATATCATTTGATGCGCCCATTGCATGATGACCCTGCCCTATTCATTTATGTGGTGTTGGATAGGACGCGGGCGAACCTTGCCGTTGCCCGCATCAAACTCAAAGCGGTTGAGGCCAAAGTTTCAATCTAGTGTGGCGATTGGTAGGCCCGGAGGGATTTGAACCCCCAACCAAAGCGTTATGAGCGCTCTGCTCTAACCGTTGAGCTACAGGCCCGCCGCCGCCTTGCTAGCAGCTTATGCAGCATCGTCAAGCATATCAGCCAAAATTATGTGCCGTGCATTGCATTTTACATTGTTTTGCGTCTGAGACAGCCTAGTCTAAATCATCAATATTTTGGGGATTTATCATGGCAAAACTTAATGATGCACTCATGCTTGAAATTTTATCGCAAGACCTTCCTGAAGGCGAAACGATTACGCATTGCGCGTATGGCATCAAGCAACCCAATATGTTGTTAATGCTGCCTGCATTTGCGCTGGCTGTTTTGCCCGGCGTTATTTTGACACAGGTCTTAACCAAGCATTACGTTATTGGGCTTTCGCAAAGCCGTGTCATTGTGGTGCAGGTTAAACCCAAATGGTCTACATTGTCCGTTGCAGTTGATGCAGTCGTAACATCTACGTACCAAGATTTGGCGGCGCTCAAGGGGACCGAGGTTAAAAACAAAACCGGGGCGCTGTTTACGAATCTGGCTTTTTCCACATTGGCCGGGCCATTCAAGGCCAAGTCCCATCGGGCGTTTTCAAAATCAAACCGGCCATCGGCTATGGCCATTGGCGAAGCGGTCGCCGCCGCTGCGTGATATTTCGCTAAGCCACATTGAACCCCGTCGCGCGATAGGATAATTGAGCGTCAATCAAAGCGATGGGGTGAAAATGACCAAAGCAAACGGGCTAACCTATGCAGAGGCAGGCGTTGATATTGACGCGGGCAATGCACTGGTTGAGCGAATCAAACCGGCCGCAAAATCAACCGATCGTGCTGGTACCATGTCGGGGCTTGGCGGCTTTGGCGCGCTGTTTGATTTGAAGGCAGCGGGTTATAATGACCCTATTTTGGTTGCTGCTACCGACGGCGTTGGCACAAAACTGCGCATCGCGATTGATACCGATATCGTTGACAGCGTTGGCATAGATCTGGTGGCCATGTGCGTGAATGACCTTGTGTGCCAAGGCGCTGAACCCTTGTTTTTTCTTGATTATTTTGCCACGGGCAAGCTTTCGGTTGATCAAGCTGCGCGGGTGATTGAGGGCATTGCCGCTGGCTGTAAAACCGCAGGTGCCGCCCTAATCGGCGGGGAAACCGCCGAAATGCCGGGCATGTATCATGGTGGTGATTTTGATTTGGCTGGCTTTGCCGTGGGCGCGATGGAACGCGGAAACGCGCTGCCCGCAGGTGTTGTTGAGGGCGATGTTCTTTTGGGGCTCGCCAGCAATGGCGTGCATTCCAATGGTTATTCACTTGTGCGCCGCATAGTTGAAGGCACAGGCCTAGGCTGGGACGCCCCCTGCCCGTTTGAACATGAGGCCGACACGCTTGGCGCCGCCCTGCTGGCCCCAACTCGCATTTATGTAGCCTCTGCTTTGGCGGCCATTCGCGCAGGTGGTGTGCATGGTTTGGCGCATATAACGGGTGGCGGGCTAACCGAAAACCTGCCCCGCGTGTTGCCCGATGAATTGGGTGCTGAAATTGATCTGACTGGTTGGCAACTTCCCCCAGTATTTGCTTGGCTGAATGAAAATGCCGGGCTGGCGCAATCTGAGCTGCTCAAAACTTTCAACTGCGGTATCGGGATGATTGTTGTTGTGTCGCCAGATCGCGCCGGTGATTTGCGGGCAATATTTGAAGCTGAAGGTGAAATGGTGGTTGAACTTGGCCATGTCAATAAGGGCGCGGGCATCAGCTATAGTGGCATATTGAAATGAACCGAAAACGCGTCGCCATTCTGATTTCGGGTGGCGGTTCAAACATGGTGGCTTTGGCACATGACATGGCAACCGATGACCACCCTGCCAAGCCAGTGCTGGTTTTTTCAAATGATGCTGAGGCGGCAGGGCTAAAGCGTGCGGCTGAGTTGGGTATTGAAACGACAGTTCTTGACCATCGCCGCTTTGGTAAAGACCGCGCGGCATTTGAAACAGCGCTGACTGCCCTATTAGAACGTGCCGCACCTGACATTATTTGTCTTGCCGGGTTTATGCGTATCCTCAGCCCAGTTTTTATAAATCATTGGGCGGGCCGGATTATAAACATTCACCCCTCAATCCTGCCGCTTTTCCCCGGCTTGGACACACATGAGCGCGCGTTGGAAGCCGGAATGGCCGTGCATGGCTGCTCGGTCCATGAGGTGACGGTGGCCCTAGATGCGGGGCCGATTCTTGGGCAGGCCGTTATGAAAATTGATGTTGATGACACCGCCCACACCCTTGCCGCACGCCTATTAAAGCGCGAACACAAGCTTTATCCGGCCGTTTTACGGGCCTTTGCCAGCGGGCAGCGAGGCCCGATCGCGCAAATCGGATGAGCGCAATTACAACAATCCGCAACCTAGGCCCGGCCAGCGAGGCTGCCTTTGCCCGTGCTGGCATTACAACCGCCGAGGAAATTCACGCACTTGGCGCGGAAAGCGCCTATGGTGCGTTGCTGCAATCAGGGTCGCGCCCACATTTCATTGGCTATTATGTTTTGGTTATGGGCTTGCAAGGCCGCGCGTGGAACGACCTTGACCTTAATGAAAAAGCCAAACTGCGCATCAAATTTGATGCCATCGTTGCCGCCAACAAACAAAAAAGCCGCCCCGATTCGGAAATCGAGGCGGCTTTGAATAAGCTTGGGGTTGGTCCGCGGCGTTAGCCGACCAGTTCAAGACCCGAGAAATAGAAGGCAATTTCTTCTGCCGCTGTTTCAGCCGCGTCCGAACCGTGAACCGAGTTTTCGCCGATCGACAGTGCATAATCTTTGCGAACTGTGCCTTCAGCGGCATCGGCTGGGTTGGTGGCGCCCATCACTTCGCGGTTTTTGGCAATGGCGTTTTCGCCTTCCAAAACCTGCACAACAATCGGCTCCGACGCCATAAATTCGCACAATTCGCCATAAAATGGGCGTGCTTTGTGGACTTCGTAGAATTTGCCAGCCTGGGCCATGCTCAAATGAATGCGCTTTTGGGCAACAATGCGCAGGCCAGCGGCCTCAAATTTCGCGTTGATTGCGCCGGTCAGGTTGCGCCGGGTTGCGTCGGGTTTGATCATCGACAAGGTGCGTTCGATCGCCATGTTCGTCTCCTGCTATTGGCCATACCCTCAAAATTCGGGTGGCCCTATGAATTTGGCCGGGCAATAGCATGGGGCTTGCCCGCATTAAAGGCCCAAATGAGAGGATGTTGACTTCGCCACAGCCCCGCGCAATACCCCGCGCATGCTTCATATCCGCGATATAACATTTTTGATGAACGGCAATCCGCTAATGGTGGGTGCCAATGCAACAATTCCAACGGGCCATAAAGTTGGCCTAGTGGGTAAAAACGGCACGGGCAAAACAACGCTGTTTCGTCTGATCCGTAACGAACTTGCGCTTGATGATGGGAGTATTGATTTCCCGTCACGCGCCCGCATTGGTGGCGTCGCACAGGAGGTGCCGAGTTCATCCACCAGCTTGCTGGATACCGTTTTGGCCGCCGATACTGAGCGCGCCGCGCTGCTGGCTGAGGCGGAAACCGCAACCGATCCACATCGTATTGCTGAAATTCAAACCCGCCTTGCCGATATTGAAAGCCATTCCGCCGAAGCCCGCGCGGCCGCAATCCTCAGCGGGTTGGGTTTTGATTCCGAAGCCCAAGCCCGCCCGTGTTCTGATTTTTCGGGCGGTTGGCGCATGCGGGTGGCCTTGGCCGCTGTGCTGTTTTCAAAGCCCGATTACTTGTTGCTCGACGAACCGACAAACTATTTAGACCTTGAAGGCGCGATCTGGTTGGAAAGCTATCTTGCCCGCTATCCGCATACCGTCATTATCATCAGCCATGACCGTGGGCTGCTGAACCGCGCCGTGACGCATATCCTGCATCTCGACCAGAAAAAGCTGACGCTTTACACTGGCAATTACGACACGTTTGAGGCGACGCGCCGCGCACGGCTTGAAGGCCAAATTGCCGAGAAAAGTAAACAAGACGCGGCGCGCGCACATATGCAATCTTTTGTGGATCGGTTCCGCGCCAAGGCCAGCAAGGCCCGCCAAGCACAATCACGCCTTAAGGCGATTGAACGGATGGGCCCGCCGATTGAGATTTATGGCGATACGGTTGCGCCCTTCAACTTTCCTAACCCAGAAGAACTGTCACCCCCGATCATCCGCCTTGAAGGTGTCGATGTCGGCTATGGTGGCACGCCCATTTTGCGCGGGTTGGATTTGCGAATAGACCAAGATGACCGGATCGCGCTGCTTGGAGCTAACGGGCAGGGAAAATCGACCCTAGCCAAACTGTTATGTGAAAGACTTCAACCTGATAAAGGCCAGGTATTTCGGGCCAGTAAGCTGCGCATCGGCTATTTTGCCCAGCATCAGATTGATGAACTTTACCCCGATGAAACCCCGGTGCAACATCTGCGCCGGCACCGCCCAACAGAAACGCCAGCTAAGCTGCGGTCACGCCTAGCGGCAGGTGGCATCATGGCCGAACAGGCCGAAACGCCGGTTATTAAGCTTTCAGGTGGGCAAAAAGCGCGGCTGTCCATGTTGCTTGTCACAATTGATGCACCGCATCTTATTGTGCTGGATGAACCGACGAACCACCTTGATATCCAATCTCGCGAAGCGCTGGTGACAGCCCTGACCGAGTATAACGGCGCCGTTATTCTGGTGAGCCACGACCCGCATTTGGTTGAGCTGGTCGCGGACCGGCTTTGGCTGGTAAAAGGCGGCGAAGTTAAACCTTTTGAAGATGATATGGACGCTTATCGCGCGCTATTGCTTGGCCAACGTGGTGGTGCGGCTGATCGCCCCGCACCCCCTGCCGCCAAACCCAAAACTGCGACGCGCAACCTGCTGACACCCCTCAAAACTGAGGTGAGCAAGGCTGAAGGGCGAATCACAAAGCTTGATGAAATGCGCGCGAGCATCGATCTTCGTCTTTCAGACCCGGTATTATACGCAAGCAATGATATGGAAGAGATTGATAAATTGCAAAAAAAGCGCGCCGAGATTGATAAGGCCATGTCCCGCGCTGAAAGCTTGTGGGAACACGCCCTTGCGGCGCTAGAAGCCGCGCAAGCATGATTGAAATCGAACTCGCCTTCGCGGTTTTTATTACACTGATTGTGGTGGTTGACCCAATCGGCCTTGCGCCGTTGTTTGTAGCACTAACCGGTGGGATGGAGCCGCATGAACGCCGCCGAATCGCATTCCGTGCCTGCATTATCGCCTTCATTATATTGGCTATTTTCGGCCTTTTCGGTGAAAATTTCCTGTCTGCCGTAGGTATATCAATGCCCGCATTTCGCATTTCCGGTGGCGTTTTATTGTTCATAACTGCGCTTGATATGCTGTTTGAACGCCGCACCCAACGGCGTGAGAACAATGCCTCATCAGAAAACGACCCCTCGGTGTTCCCGCTGGCTATGCCGCTCATCGCGGGGCCGGGCGCGATGACTTCGATGATTCTGCTGACAGGCGAACACCCTGATGTCCTTGGGCAATCCGTTGTTTTTGCGGTGATGTTTGGCGTGATCGTAATTGTTTTTGCCATGTTCATGGTATCGGGTATACTTGCGCGCGTAATGGGTCGTACCGGTATCGTCGTCACAACCCGCCTTTTTGGCATTTTTCTGTCGGCGTTATCCGTGCAATTCATTCTTGATGGCTTGTCAGATTTTGGATTGGTGCCTGGTTAATGTTTGGACTTGATGCAGATGGCCAAGCGCGCTTGGCATATTTGGTTTTGCTGTTGCTCGTCATCGGTGGCACAGTCTTGTTCAGCAATCACCGCCAGTTAAACCGCAGTTTGCAGCATATGGCTGTGTGGGCGCTTATTTTCGTGGGCATGGTTGCGGCCTATGGTTTGCGTGATCAGGTATCACTTACTCTGCGCAATGTTCCGGCAGCCGTTGCGGAACCGGGCCGCGTAACATTGCATCGTGCGTATGACGGCCATTTTTATGCAACACTGATTATTGATGGCGCAAATATTGATTTTGCAATTGATACAGGGGCCAGCGGCATTGTGCTTTCGCGTGAAGATGCCGTTAAAATTGGTCTTGATGTCAACGACTTACGCTATTTTGGCAGCGCGCTTACCGCCAATGGCCCCGTGCAAACAGCACCTATTCGCCTAGGCAGAACAGAATTTGGCCCTTTTGTAGATACGAATTTGCTGGCCGAAGTTAATGGCGGCGCGTTGGATATTTCGCTACTTGGCATGCGCTATTTGACACTATTTTCCCATATTGAAATTCGCGATGATCGCATGATTTTATCGCGCGACTGATCCAGATCAACGCCTACCCCATCGGATTCGGTTCACATGACCGTAATCTTAGCAAAGGGGTTCGATCATGAGCTTTCAAAACATTCTACTGGCCTATAATGGCACCGATTCTGCGCGGTCAGCATTTGCATTGGCAACAAAAATTGCCGGCGAAACTGGGGCGCATGTAACAGGCGTGCTTACCCATGGCATGCCAGCATCGTTTTATAGCTACGCTTCACAAATGCCAGTGGCCGTTATGGCCGAGGCTGAATCGGTCGACAATTTGCACCGTGAAGAAGTACGGGTCGCTTTTTTTGCTCAGGTAACCGACATCCCAGCCGATCGACTGCATTATCTGGATCTGCGCGGCGAGGCTGATCTACGGCTCATCGAAACCGCCCGCACCTATGACCTTGTGGTCATGGGGCCAAGTCAAACCAAATCGGACTTTCCACATATGGAAGCGCATCCCGATGTCGTCGCGCGTGATTCTGGCCGCCCCGTTTTGCTAGCCCCGGTTGTGCCACATGCCGATAGCCTAAATGGCCATGTGCTTATCGCCTGGGATGGTCGCAATGCTGCCGCACGTGCCTTGGCGGACGCGATGCCACTGATCAAGGCGGCCAATAAGGTCACTGTGCTTTCGGTTGGCGTGCATGAACAAGACGCGCAGCCGCTTGACCGCTTGCTGACCCATCTCGAACGCCATGGTATAAAAGCTGAGCTGATTACCCGGCCCAAAAGCATGTCACGGATTGGCGATATTATTTTGAAAACCGCCGCAGAAATAGGTGCAGGCTTGGTGGTTATGGGGGCCTATGAACATTCAAAATTCGCAGAAGACCTGTTTGGCGGTGCCACAAACCGTGTTCTGGGCCGCGCAAATATTCCGATATTAATGTCGCACTAGGCCCCGGCGCTGGCGGCTTTTTGTTTCCAGCGCCCATCTTCACGCGCCCAATAATTTGCCTTCATACCCGCCCCTGTAAAGGTGCGCCATTGGCTGCGCGCCGCGTTAAGCATTTGTGCATCATTGCCGTCAAACACCACGCAAACGCGTTCATAGGCCTCCAAATTTGCGGCAGGTTGGTCGGCCCCATCAACCATTATTAGCATTTGCGCGGCATTGGCTGCGGGGCCAACTGGGCCAAGCAATACCGGTTGGATGGCATCATAGGCACCACCCGCAACGGCATGGGGCAAAAATGAAACGTCCTTATATGTCCAAAGTTGGTTATCGAGAAACGCCAGCCGCGCGGCGATTGGCCCCTGAATGGCAACACGCCAATCACGTTCGCGCGCTTTTTCAACCAGCACTGGCAGCAATCTTTCAAGCGGCGAGTCGCTGAGTTGATAAAATGTAAGTTCGGGCATCATTTTGCCTCGTAATGATCCCGGATCAAGCGATCCAGCGCCATTACACCCCAACCGCTGGCCCCTTTGGGGGATAAAGTCGTTTCACCCGGCGGCAACGCCACCCCGGCAATATCCAAGTGAATCCAAGGTGTTTCAGGCTTTACGAACCGCCCCAAAAATTGCGCCGCGGTAATGGAACCCGCAGGCCGCCCGCAGGAATTGCGCATATCGGCGATATGGCTATCAACTATTTTGTTATAGGCAGGTGACATCGGCATCCGCCAAGCTCCCTCGCCCGCGTTTTTTGCGGCTTTCAAGAATGTATCGGCCAGCGCATCATTGTTAGAGAACACCCCTGCATTTTCATGCCCAAGCGCAATGACGATGGCACCGGTTAACGTTGCAAGGTTGATCATGCCAACCGGGGCAAACCGTTCCTGCACATACCAAAGCACATCGGCCAGCACGAGACGGCCTTCGGCATCGGTATTGATCACCTCAATCGTGTCACCCTTCATAGATTTCACGATATCGCCGGGCCGTTGCGCGTTGCCATCGGGCATATTTTCAACCAAGCCCACAACACCCACAACATTTGCCTTAGCTTTGCGCAGCGCCAAACTGCGCATGACCCCCGCCACAACGCCAGCGCCGCCCATGTCACAGGTCATTTCTTGCATGCCAAGCGGCGGTTTAAGCGAAATGCCACCGGTATCAAACACCACACCCTTGCCGACCAAGGCGAAAGGCTCGGCCTTGCCACCACCATTCCAGCGCATAACAACAACCTTTGACGGGCTAACCGAACCTTGGCCCACCCCAAGCAGCGCGCGCATTCCCAATTTTTCAAGCGCTGGCTCATCCAACACCTCAACCTCAACCCCAATGTCAGCCAATGCTAACAGACGATTGGCAAAATCGGTCGTGGTCAGCACATTGGCAGGCTCATTCACCAAATTGCGGGTAAAAAACACACCCTCAGCCAGCGCAGAACACTCAAACCACGCCGCTTTTGCAGCTTCCGGATCTTTACACAACACAACCAGGCCTGCGCGATAATCTTCGTATTTGGTTTTATAGGGCGAGAATGCGTATCCGCGCAGCACGAGCCCAAGCAATATTTCATTCAGCGCCTTGTGTAGGCCAAGCAGGTGGAACGCGCCGCGCTTATGCGCCTTGGCGAACCCAGCACCGGCTTTACGGCAATCAGCCTGGCTGGCCTTATCATCAAGTTTGGCGACCAATACGGTTTGTGCGGCCAGCCTTTCAGGAAAGTTAAGTGCAAATATGTCACCTTGGCCACCCTTTTCCCAATCAGCCGAGGCGACAAGCCGCGCCAGCGCCCCGCGCATCAGGCTGTTTAATCGGCGCGCCGCAGCGTGCATCCGGCCATCAGATGGCAGGCTCAGGCCGATATTGCCTTCAACAAGTGCCAGATTCGCCAGATCAAGTGGTTCAAATACAGTTGAGATAACATGTGTCATGGGGTCTACCTTCGGCAAAAATATGTCTTACACCCAGACCTAGCCCGGATTTCAACGCTTGACCAGTTGAGGGCGCAGCCAATCCCCTGTAGGACAGGCTATAGCTATTTACCGAGGCCATTGGGTGAACCGACTCGACAGATATTTCCTGATGCAATTGCTCGGCCCGCTGGGTTTTTTTGCTTTGGCGCTGGTCGGTATTTTATGGCTTGCCCAAGCCATGCCGCTAATTGACCGTGTTATTGAAAACGGCCAATCCGCCAGTGTGTTTGCCGAAATTACCGCGCTGCTTTTACCACGCGTAGTTTCAGTTGTGCTGCCAATTGCAGGCTTTGCCGCCACGCTTTATGCGCTGAATAAACTTTATACTGAATCAGAACTTGTGGTGATGATGAGCGCGGGCCATTCGCCGTGGCGCCTTGCCCGCCCGGTGCTGATGTTTGGCGTTCTTGTTATGCTGATGATGTATGTCGTCACGCTTTACCTTGTGCCCAGCAGCGCCACCCGGATGAGCGAACGTCTGCGCGATATTGAAACACAAATCACCTCAACCATTTTGCGCGAAGGGCAGTTTTTGCATCTGGATGAGCGGCTGACGCTTTACGTGCGTAACACGTCGAAGGAAGGCGAAATGGCCGGCGTGTTCTTGCAAGATTCCCGCAACCCCGACATTCCCGTTACCTATTCAGCCGAACGTGCCTTGTTTTTGGCGGACCAATTTGGCGCGCGCATTGTGCTAATTTCCGGGATGATCCAGCGGTATCAGCCCGAAGGCCGCGCGCTATCCTCTATCTTTTTTGATCGGCTATCGCTTAACCTTGATAAGTTGATGCCCGAAACCCTGCCCTATCAGCGCTCACCATACCAAATGTATTTGGGTGAACTTTTATTCCCAGATGCAGAGATGATAAATTCTGCTGCCTACAAACCCGCACTGATGATCGCTGAGGCCGCCGATAAACTGGCCCAACCGCTCAGCGCTTTGGTGCTACCGCTTATCGCTCTGGGTGCGGTTCTGGCGGGTGGTTTTCGGCGTGGTGGCTTTGCGGGGCGGGTTGTTGTGGCCGTCGTTATCGGTATTGCGCTGCAATCTGGTGTTAGCGCGATGCGGCCAAATATTGAAGGCAACCCTGCCATATTTCCCATCGCAGCCCTGCCCGCATTTGTGGGGCTTTGTCTTTCGGCGTTCTTATTGCACTTAGCGGGCCGAACCCGGCGAAAAAGGCGGATGCGACCATGATTCTGTCGTTTTATTTCATTCGTCGATTCTTGTGGAACTTGCTGCGTGTGCAAATCGCCCTGCTTTTTCTTATCCTGCTCATTGATACAGTTGAAATTGCTCGGGTGTTCCCCGAACTTGATGGTGCATTTCTACCGGCCTTTCAGCTTGCCCTTTTACGCGCCCCGGCCATCGTTATCCAAATCATCCCACTTGTGTTTTTGCTTGCCGCAATGGCCACATTCTTGGGCTTTGCGCGGTCATCTGAATTGATAATTGGGCGGGCTGCCGGCATGTCGGCGCTGCGGCTTATTACGCCCGTTTTGCTAACCACGCTTGCGCTGGGATTGGTTCTTACAATGATATTCAACCCCATTGTTTCTGCCACAATGCGGCGCGCCGAGGTATTAAGCGACCAATACCGTTTTGGAACGCCCAATCTATTTTCACTTAGCGGGCAGAGTATTTGGCTGCGGCAAGGCTCGACTGATACGCAATATGTCATTCAGGCGAACCGCGCCAATCTGGACGGCACAAGGCTGTTTGGCGTGCGGTTTTTCCAGTTTAATGCAAAAGGCCGCGTCTTAAGCCGCATCGAGGCTGGCCGGGCCGAGCTACAAAATGGCTATTGGCTACTGTCCGACACTAAGCGGTGGCGTTTTTTGGAAGAGCTTGACGACGGGGCCAACGATATCAGCGAGCAAATCCAATTGCGCTTGCCCACCACGCTAACAAGCAATGAAATCCTTGAATCTTTTTCCGAACCACGCGCCGTTTCCATTTGGGATATGCCTGCGTTCATCTCACGGTTGGAAAGCTCTGGCTTTTCTGCCCGCCGCCACCGCGTATTCTTTCAATCCGAACTTGCCCGCCCACTGCTTTTGATGGCCATGGTACTTATCGGTATCGGCTTTTCAATGCGCCATTCGCGATTCGGGCAAACAGGTGTTATGGTTCTTGCGGCAGTCATGTCGGGGTTTATCGTTTATGCCATGAAAAGCCTTTCAGAAAGTATGGGCTCAGCGCAGGAAATACCGATATTAGCGGCGGCATGGGGCCCGGCCTTAGCGTCATTCCTACTGGCGCTTAGCCTACTTTTGCATCTGGAGGATGGCTGATGGTCCGACTGCTTCACGCGCTATGCCTCATCATTGTCACAGCACTGCCCATGGCTGCCCAAAACTTTGCTGGGCTCGTCGCAGATTCAGTCATTTATGATGCAGATACACGCCAATTGCAGGCCAATGGCAATGTTGTGGTCAGCTTTGAAGGCACGTTTCTTGAAGCGAGCAGCATTAGCTACAATTCGGCAACTGGGGAATTGCGTGCCATTGGACCGCTGCGCCTAACCACGCCCGATGGCACAATCACCTTAGCGGATTTGGCCGAACTTTCGGCTGATTTGCAAACCGGGCTAATTCAAGGCGCGCGCGTGCTTTTGGCCAACCAGTTTCAAATTTCTGCACCCGAAATTCGCCGCTCAGGCGGGCGGTTTACCGCATTTTATCAGGTTGTCGGCTCAAGCTGCCAAGTTTGTGCCAATCGGCCCGTGCCTATTTGGCAAATTCGTGCCGCCCGCGTTATCCATGACCAAGACCAAGCGCGTTACTACTTTGAAAGCGCCACATTCGTTGCCTTTGGGTTGCCTATTATTCACATGCCACGGCTCAGCATTCCCGACCCCAGCGTTCGGCGCGCATCTGGGTTTCTTTTCCCCGTGCTGACTGTTTCTAACGCCTATGGCAACGGGCTAAAACTGCCTTATTACGTTGTGCTCGGTGATCATTCCGACGCGACAATCACCCCCTTTGTGACTACCAATGGCGGGTTTATTTTTGAAGGCGAATATCGCCGCCGATTTGCAAATGGCAGCATTGATCTGCTTGGAGCCATCGGATTGACAGACCCGTTGGGCGGCAATGGCGGGTTTTTTAAGGCCAATGTTAGCTTTGGTTTTGGTAATCGTTATGTTGCATTCGCTGACCTGAACTTCACGTCAACCAACGGTTTCTTGCGTCGCTTTGGGTATGATGAGGCGGACCGCCTGCAAAACACTCTTGGCATCTGGCGTTACGGTGACCGTGGCTTTCTGAATGCCAATTTGATCTATTTTCAAAGCTTGCGAGACGCTGATATCGCGGCCGAAATCCCAATTGTTCTACCCGAAATAACCTGGCGACGCACTTTTGTCGAACCCTTAACCGGAGGCTCTACCGCCTTCAAGCTCGAAACCGTTGGTCTGTTGCGCACGGGTGGCCGCGATCTGTTGCGCATGAGCGCTTCGGGTGATTGGCGTCGTGATTGGTCGGCTCCTGTCGGCATGCGCCTTACAACATTCGCTGAAACCCATCTGGATTTTTACCGCGTTTGGGATGACGGCGGCTATTCCAACCAAATCCTCAAAGTGTTTACACCGATTATCGGCGTTGAGTTGCGCTGGCCCTTAGCGATGACCCGAGGCGAGGTGCTGCACATGATCGAACCCGTCACGCAGATCATTTACACTGTGCCAATTGGGTTTAATGATGCCGTGCCCAATGAAGATAGTTTGCAGATTGAATTTGATGAAACCAACCTTTTTGCCGTGAACCGCTTTCCCGGCGTAAACGTATATGAGGCAGGGTTGCGCGCCAATGTCGGCGTAACCTATCGCAGGTTTGATCCGACAGGTTGGATATTCGGCGTGGATGTTGGCCGAGTTTATCGACTCGAAGATCCGGGCCAATTTACGGTTGAATCTGGCCTTGGCGGCACCGTTTCCGATGTGTTGGCGGCCGTTAGGTTTGATCTGCCGCCACATCTTCGGCTTATCAACCGGTTTTTGATCGGGACTGAATTCAATATTCGGCGCGCGGAAGCTGAAATATCGCTCGACTATGACAAGTTCAATATCGAAACCAGCTATGTCTATTTGGCCCCCAATGTTAGCGCCGATGCACCTGATGCACGCTCTGAAATCCAGCTTGCGGCCAATTGGCGTGTGTCCGATAATTGGGAGGCAGCGGCTGAATGGCGCCATGACCTTATTGCGCAAGAGCCTGTCTATGGTGCTTTGGGTCTAACTTATGGTAACGAATGTATTGAGGTCGAAGTGTCTGTAGCGCGCAGATTCACAGATTCGGTGAATTTTCCTGCTGCAACCACATATAACATTGCCATCAAGCTTGCAGGTTTGGGGGCAACGTTGCAGGATAAATGGCCGGCACAACGATGCATGCGCAGCTATTGAAGAATAACGAGGTCGGGCGATGTTTGTGAAATTTTTACGCCTTGGGGCGATACTTGCGGTTTTAAGCTCAATGGCAATGCCATTGCAGGCGCAAAACCCATATTCAGCGGCATGGCGCGTTAACGAATCCATCGTTACGCATTATGATATTGACCAGCGCACACGCTTAATGCGCGCGCTCGGTGCTCCATCAGACAATTTGCGTGAAACGGTTATATCCGACCTGATCAATGATCGGCTGCGGATAGATGCCGGAAATCGCCTTGGGCTTAGCGTAACGGATGATAATATCCGCCGCGGACTAGAGGTGTTTGCCCAGCAGCGCGGTATGTCTGCGGCTCAACTCCAGTCGCGCCTACGCGGCGCGGGCGTTAGCGATGAAGCCTTTGAAGATTTTCTCGCTGCCACGCTAATTTGGCGCACAGTTTTGACAATGCGTTTCGGCAATCAGGCTGAACCGACTGAAGATGAGTTGAATTCCCAAGTCTCCAGCGTCGCCCTATCAAGCCGGCGGACAGTGCAACTTGCCGAACTTGTGCTGCCCTATTTGGAACGCGGCCAAGAGGCGACAGTTGCCTTGGCGCGTGAATTGCAGGCCTCATTGGATAATGGCGGCGATTGGGCGGCTGCGGTGGCGCAATATTCCCGCTCGGGCACTGCCGCGCAGGGTGGCATTATCGGATGGGCTGACCCAAACCGCCTGCCTGAGCAAATTGGCGCGGCTATTCGTGGCGTGCGGGTTGGTGGTGTGTCTCAACCAGTTTTTGTGCCCTCGGGCGTAATTCTGATCAAGGTGATGAGCACCCGTAACGTTACCCAACAGATTTCAGTGCCAATAACCGTCGGCGTTAGCTATGCCGAAATTACATTGGCCAACCCCGGCGGCACTATCCGCGCACAAATGCGGGCTGCCGACCAATTCCGCCGCACATTGGACGGCTGCCGCCAATTGAGCGAACGCGCCGCCGCTGCCGGTGGTGTTGCCGCCACATACGGGCCGGTAAACCTAAATGCACTGCCCGCGGATGTCGGCTTGGCCCTGTCGCGGCTGGATACGCGTGAAAGCGTAGCCCTGCTTGCGGGCAACCAGATTCGGGTGTTTGTGTTATGCGAGCGGAGCTCGTCACTTGAAGGTGAAGCCCGTGATGTGCTGCGCGCGCAGCTGCGTGGTCGCACAATCAATGCCCTGTCAGAAGGCCTGTTACTTGAGCTTCGCCGCATGGCCATGATCGAGCAGCAATGAGTGCAAGCCTCGATGGCTTGCCGCCTCTGCGTGAGGCTATAGCCGCACACGGGCTTGCCCCCAACAAGGCGCTTGGCCAGAACTTCCTGTTTGATCTGAACCTGACGGGCAAAATCGCCCGCCGCGCTGGTGATCTTAGCCAATGCGACGTGCTCGAAATTGGCCCCGGCCCCGGTGGTTTGACCC